>Ga0315544_1001809_pt1 | contig 15989 bp, 14 predicted proteins | sample SalMarSW160130MG_2_FD_202543 | JGI IMG/M metagenome (GOLD analysis project Ga0315544, IMG submission 202543) | Salt marsh sediment microbial communities from the Plum Island Ecosystem LTER, Massachusetts, United States - Salt Marsh Sediment SW1601-130 ... | reverse complement strand
CCCGCCCGCGCCGACGCACGTGCCGACCGGATCGACGTTCCGGTCGAGCGATTCGACCGCGACCTTCGTCCGTCGACCCGCCTCGCGGGCGATCTTCCGGATCACGAGCGTCCCCTCGTCGATCTCCGGAACCTCCAACCGGAGCAGCTGCTCGACGAACTCCGGCGCCGCACGGGAGAGGAGGATCCGCGGATCGCCCTGGGTCTCCTCGACGGAGACGAGGTAGCATCGCAGCCTCTGCCCCGCGTGGTACCGCTCCCCGGGAATCCGCTCGGAATCCGGGAGGATCGCCTCCGCCTCTCCGAGGTTGACCCACACGTCCTTCCCCTCGAAGCGGTGAATCGACCCGCTGATGATCTCCCCGGCGCGGTTCACGTAGAGGTTGTAGATGATCTCACGACGTCGCTGGACGATCTCCTGCCGAATCGTCTCCTCGGCCTTCTTCGTTGCGATCCGGCCGAACTTCGACAGCTCGATCTGCTCTCCCTTGATGGTGATGTCGCCCGAGTGCTGGTCGATCTCGACGTCGATGTCCTCTTCGGTGTTGTGCTCCTCCTGATAGGCAACCGCCAGGCCCTTCCGAATCGCGTCGTAGAGATCCTCGCGGGGGATCCCTTTCTCCTTCGCCATCTCCTCAAGCGCTTCGATAAACTCGATGTTCATCTCTGCCCGTCCTGCCTTCTCGGCCTCCGTCCATTCTCCACAAAAACAATGTCGCCGGGAATGGCGACAGAGCACGCTTCCAATTCCATCGCGATCCATCTATTATACGACGGTCTCAGCACGTGAACAAACGAGAAATCATAGGATGAAGCGGATTGCGTTGACCATCGATTCCGAGCACGCCGGCCGTCGCCTCGACCGGTTCCTCGCCGACGCGGACCCGGTGATCTCGCGGAGCGAGGTTCAACGCGACATCCGGGACGGCCGCGTCTCCGTCTCCGGCGAGATCACGCGCCAGCCGTCCCGCCGACTTCGCGAGAACGACGAAGTCGTCTGGGAAATCGCCGACCGCGCGCCGCTGACCCCCCGGCCGATCCCGCTCGACGTCCTGTACGAGGACGAACACCTCGTCGCCGTCGACAAGCCGGCCGGCCTGGTCGTCCACCCGGGCGCGGGGACCGAGTCGCCGACGCTGGTCGAGGGGCTCCTGGCGGACCGAACGCTCCCGCCGAGCGACGACCCCGTCCGGCCGGGGATCGTCCATCGACTCGACAAGGAAACGAGCGGGGTGATCCTCGTCGCGAAGACGCCCGCCGCACTGGCGCACCTCCAGCGGCAGTTCGCCGCCCGCTCGGTGGAGAAGGCGTACCTCGCGGTCGTACGAGGCGTCATCACCGAGGGAGAGGGGACGATCGACGCGCCGATCGGGCGGGACCCGGCGCGTCCGAGGCGGATGAGCGTCCGATCGCGGGGGCGCGCCGCGCGGACCGACTTCCGCGTGCTCCGCCGCCTCCGCGATTCGACGCTTCTCCTCGTTCGGCCGCACACCGGCCGGACGCACCAGGTCCGCGTTCACCTGCAGTACATCGGCCATCCGGTGCAGGGAGATTCGATCTACGGAGACGCGAAGCGCGGGCGCCCACTCCAAGTCGTTTCGGACTCCGGTTCAAGAGGACCAGGTCAAGCCGCGCACGACGCACAAGGGCGATCCGCCTACGCCCCGAAGCGTAGGCGCCTGATGCTTCACGCCTGGCGGATCACAGCCCAGCACCCCGAGACCGGGAAGAGCCTGCGGCTCGAAGCGCCGGTCCCGCCCGAGTTCCCCGACTTCGCGTTCGAGGAGCTGGGCTGGGAGCGCACGGAGGAGGCCGGGTAGTCGGCCCGCCCATGGCGGCGGCAGCGATCGTCCCCTGGCGATCCATGGCCGATCCTACGCGTTTCTCATCAACCGGATGGCGGAGATCGCGTAATCAGCCTGCTTGCGCTTGGTCGCGCAAGCAGGGATCGCCCTTCTGTGACGAACCGCTGCTCTCACGTGGTTCTCTTAAGCTTGATCCCGCAAACAGCATAGTCGGTCGCGGCGGCGAACGCCGCCCCGATCGCCATGTAGAGCAGCTCGACGCCGCCGGGCCATCGTACGATGAGGAACGCGATCGCCCCGAACGCGAGGGCCGACGCCACCTTGCCCGGTGTCCGCGCCTGCTGCACGGCGTTCTTCCGGACGCGCAGCAGAACCGCGCCGAGACCGATCGCCGCCTGCGGGATCAGGAACAAGGCGAACGTCGCCGTCGGGATGTCGCCGACGACGAAGAGGAGGCACAGGATCGACACGTAGAGCGCCTTGTCCACCGTCGGGTCGAGCACCTGACCGAGCCGCGTCACTTCGTTCCGGGCGCGGGCGACGAAGCCGTCGACCAGGTCGGTCGCGCACGCGAACCCGAACAGCCACCACGCCGCCCAGCGGTGACCCGACGCGAGGAGAAAGACGATCGGCACAATCGCGATCCCCCTCGACAGCGTAATCAGATTGGCGACCGACATGCCTCGATCATACGGGCCGGCTCCTGCGTCGACAACCGGCTCGTGGAAGCTGTTTCGGACGCCCGATATAATCCCGCCACGAGCGAGACAAGGGGGGAACGGAACATGCGAAAGCGCGTCGTCATCATGGGGGCTGCAGGGCGCGACTTCCACAACTTCAACACCTACTTCCGCGACAACGAGGATTACGAGGTCATCGCGTTCACCGCGACGCAGATCCCGGATATCGAAGGGCGCACCTATCCCCCCGAGCTGTCGGGCAAGCTGTATCCGGAAGGGATCCCGATCCACTCGGAAGACGAGCTCGTCGACCTGATCGCCGAGAAGGACATCGACATCGCCGTCTTCAGCTACAGCGACGTCTCGAATCAGTACGTCATGGAGCGCTCCGCGGTCGTCAACGCGGCCGGGGCCGACTTCATGCTCCTCGGCCCTGCGTCGACCATGATCGAGCCGGTGAAGCCGCTGATCTCGGTCACCGCCGTCCGGACCGGCTCGGGGAAGAGCCAGACGACCCGACGCGTCTGCCGGATCCTCAAGGAGCGTGGGAAGAAGGTCGCCGTCGTCCGACATCCGATGCCGTACGGCAATCTCGTCAAGCAGGAGGTCCAGCGGTTCGAGACGTACGAGGACCTCGAAGCGCACGACTGCACGATCGAGGAACGGGAGGAGTACGAGCCGCACATCGCCAACGGGACGATCGTCTACGCCGGGGTCGACTACGAGAAGATCCTCCGGCAAGCGGAGAGCGAGGCGGACGTCGTCGTCTGGGACGGCGGGAACAACGACTTCTCGTTCTACAAGGCGGACCTGTCGATCGTCGTCGTCGACCCGCACCGCGCCGGCCACGAGCTGCTCTACTACCCAAGCGGCATCGACCTGCGTTTAGCCGACGTCGTCATCATCAACAAGGTGGACACCGCGTCGCTCGACGACATCCTCTTCGTCCGCGACAACGTCGTCGACCACAACCCGCACGCAACGATCATCGAGGCGGCGTCGCCGATCCAGGTCGACGATCCGTCGATCATTCGAGGAAAGCGCGTTCTGGTGATCGAGGACGGCCCGACCCTGACCCACGGGGAGATGGAGTACGGCGCCGGCGTGATCGCGGCGCAGCGGTTCGGCGCCGAGGAGCTCGTCGACCCGCGTCCGTACACGGTCGACTCCATCGCCGAGACGTACCGGCGGTATCCGCAGATCGGCACGCTCCTGCCTGCGATGGGCTACGGCGCCGAGCAGATCCGCGATCTCCAGGAGACCGTCGATCGAACCGACTGCGACGCCGTCGTCATCGGGACGCCGGTCGACCTTGGCCGGCTGCTGACGTTCAAGGTCCCGGTGACGCGCGTCCGCTACGAGCTCCAGGAGATCGGGCTCCCGAACCTGGAGAGCGTGATCGATCGGATGGCGGACCTGTAGCGGAGAAGAAAGGTAAGACGGCTTCCGCCCCGCCGTTGAGCCGGTGCGTTTTCGTTTGCCTAGCGGGGATTCCTCAGCGCGAGAAGGAGCCCGAACGCGACGCCCATCCCGCCGCCGACCGCGACCCCGAACAGCAGATCCTCGAAGATCCAGCCGACGGCCAGCCCGATCGCCAATCCGAGCGGAAGAAGGAACAGAAGGTGACGCCACCGCGAGGCGAGGCGACTACCCCTCACCGTCGTCACCGATCACGGCGATGAACGCCTCGACGACCTTCGGATCGAACTGCGTCCCGGCTTGCTTCTTCAGCTCCTCGATCGCTTCCGACTTCGACAGCGGCTCCTGCTGGTACGTCCGCTGCGACGTCATCGCGTCGTACGTGTCGACGACCGCAACGACCCGGGCGCCGATCGGGATCTCGTCCCCTTTGCGCCCCCGTGGGTAACCGCTTCCATCGAAACGCTCGTGATGCGCCCGTACGATCTCCGCCGCCCCCCCGAGGAAGTCCTTCTCCCGGAGAATCTCGGCGCCGTATTCCGGGTGTCTCTTCATCTCGACCCATTCCTCTTCGGTCAGATCATGGTCCTTGCCGAGGATCTCGTCAGGCACCCGAACCTTGCCGATGTCGTGCAGGTACGCAGCGTATGAGATATCGATCAGTGGTTGACCGTGAAGGCCCAGTTTCTCGGCAACCTCGATCGAGAGGCGCCCCATCCGCAAGCAATGCCCCTGAGTCGCCGCGTCCTTCTCATCGACGGATTGTGCGAGCGCTCTCATCTCCTCGACACCTTCGCGCGCCATGCCAAAGCCCGGCGCAGAAGAGACCAGCAGCAATTCGACCTCCTCCGCTGTCCGGAAGTACACCTTGCTCGGGAGTCCGTTGTGATAGATGTAGTCGCCAGGCCGGAGAAGCACCGGCTCTTCGTCGCCTTCCGTATCTTCTCCACACTCGATCGTGAGTGTGCCCCTGAGGACGTAGATGAACTCGAAACCGGTCCACTCGTCAGAAGCATAGAGGTAGAAGTGGCGGCCCGCTTCAACCCGCTGACGAGACACCTCGACCGATCCGTTTGACGCCAGCAGTTCGAGCGTCGTCGAACGCTTCTCGACACGGTCGACGGCTTCGTCTTGATGTCGAATCGTCAGTCCCTCGATCACACTCGCCCCTTCACCCGGCGAACTCTACTCAACCACTGGAACACTCTCCCTGCCCGCAATGGACACCCCCGGACACGCTCCACCAGAGCCCAACCGCTGCAAGTCACCCCGATGATATAACACGCCAGCTGACGCGCGGTGTCACGCACATCCCTTCCGTGGCGGGCGCCCGCTCTCTTCCAATCCGGTCGTTTCCGTCATCCATCGCGCTGCGCCAATGAGACGGGGTGCGGTCGATCGTGTTCGCTACGAGTCGCCGCACCCCGTGGTGCCGTACTTGCCGTGAAGCACGAAGGTTCGTTCGTCGCTTGTTTACTCCCCTCCAACGTTAATCGGCGAACAGAGTGCGATCATCAGAAGCCCTCCTCCCCCTAGCAGGCAATCATCGATACGGATCGATTCTTCCTGATTCCGGAAAACCTAGACACGCATCCGCGATCGGCTCCCTCCAAGGGAAGACGCGCTGTGCGGAGCGCGATGCGAGGCGCTTCAGAACTACAGCTCCCGCACGCCCTTCAGGCAAGCGCCGCCGAGACCGGAGACGACCACGGCCACGCCGCAGCCGATCAGCACGACGGGGGCCGACAGGAACAGGAGGAGCCCACCGACGGCCGCCAGCGAGAGCGGTCGGAGGCTCTGGGTGAGAGCGTTCAGGGCGGCGAAGGCGCGCCCCCGGAGCTCGTCCGGCGTGTGCACCTGGATCACGACCGACTCGAACACGTTCAGGACCGCGACGGCGAAGCCGACGACACCGAGGGTGATCATCGCGAGCGGCAAGCTCCGCGTCATCCCGAACAGCGCCAGCGCGGTGCCGAGGACGGCGAAGCCGAGAAGGATCGCCACGCCGTGCCGCTTGACCCGCTTGAGCAACCACGTGAACGCTCCGCCTAGGAGCGTGCCGATCGACACGGCCGACATCAGGAAACCGAGCCCTTCCGCGCCCGCCTTCAGGACGTCGCTTGCCATGATCGGGAAGAGCACGCTCGTCGGCGCCAGCATGAAGTTCGTGATCCCGTACAGCGCCACCATGGAGAGGAGGCTCTTCCGCTCATACAGGAAGCGGAATCCGGACAGTGCCGTCACGACCGACTGTCGGAGGCCTTCGGCGCCGACGACCTTCGGCGACGCGAACGAGACCAGACAGAGGGAGGCGCCGGCCACGAGGAACGTGATCGCATCGAGCCACATCGTCGGGCCGCTCCCGAGCAGGCCGACCAGCACGCCACCGAGCGCGGGGCCGAGAATGCCGCTGGTGCTGTACGCAATCTGATCCAGCGAATTGGCCTGTGTCAGCTGCTCCTTCGTAACCAGGTTCGGGATGCTCGCCAGCAGGGCGGAGCGGTGCACGAGGGTCGCTCCCGCAGCGATCACGCTCGAGATGTAGACGTGCCAAACCTGCAGCCTTCCGAAAAACAACAAGGTCCCGACGGTCGACATCGTCAACGCGCTGACGACGTTCATCCCGAGCATCAGCCTCCTGCGGTCGACCCGGTCGATGAACGCTCCGGCGAGCGGCCCCGCGAGGAATCGAGTGACCGCCGAGGCAATCGCCACGGACGCCAGCGCCGCGGACGACCCCGTCGACTCGTACACCCACCAGAAGAGAGCGATGTAGCTCATCTGGCTACCGAGTATCGAGACGGACTGACCGCCCCAGACCCAAAGGAAGTTGCGGTTCCGCAGTAGTGATGTCCCTGCAGTCTGCATGGTTAAGGCTAGAGTGTACTAGGCTATCCCGCGCGCTCCAATCCCTCGTCGTCGCGTTGTGAGCCCACCGGCCGATCGATACAATCGCGCCGAACGAAAACGGAAACCATCACGTCTTTCGCGTTGCACCACCGAGGAGGGAGCGGCATGTCAGAGAAGGCTCAGCGGATGATGTCGATCGATGGGAACACGGCCGCGGCCCACGTCGCCTACGCGTTCAGCGACGTCGCGGCCATCTATCCCATCACGCCGAGCTCGTCGATGGGCGAGGTCGCCGACGCCTGGGCGGCCCACGGAAGGAAGAACCTGTTCGGCCAGACGCTCCAGGTCACCGAGATGCAGTCGGAGGCCGGTGCCGCCGGCGCGGTGCACGGATCGCTCGTCGCCGGGGCGCTGACGACGACGTTCACCGCGTCGCAGGGGCTCTTGCTGATGATCCCGAACATGTACAAGATCTCCGGGGAGCTGTTGCCCGGCGTCTTCCACGTCTCGGCCCGGGCCCTCGCCGGTCACGCGCTGTCGATCTTCGGCGATCACTCCGACGTCATGGCGACTCGTCAGACCGGCTTCGCCCTCCTCGCGTCGGCGTCGGTCCAGGAGGTCATCGACCTCGGGATGGTCGCGCACATCTCGGCGCTCAAGTCGAACGTCCCGTTCGTCGCGTTCTTCGACGGGTTCCGCACCTCGCACGAGATCTCCAAGGTCGACGTCGTCCCGTACGAGGAGATGGCGAAGATCATGCCGTGGGACGCGGTCGACGCGTTCCGGCGCCGGGCGATGAACCCCGAGCACCCGCACCTGCGCGGCACCGCCCAGAACCCCGACATCTACTTCCAGAACAAGGAGGCGGCGAACAAGTACTACCTGGCGACCCCCCGGATCGTCGCCGAGACGATGAACCAGGTCTCGAAGCTCGTCGGGCGGGAATACCACCTGTTCGATTACGTCGGCGCGCCGGACGCCGAGCGCGTCGTCGTCGCGATGGCCACGTCGTGCGCCGTCCTCGAAGAGACCGTGGATCATCTGACCGAGGGGGGCGAGAAGATCGGCCTGATCAAGGTCCGCCTCTACCGCCCGTGGTCGACCGAGCACTTCCTCGAGGCGCTGCCCGATTCGGCGAAGCGCATCGCCGTCCTCGACCGGACGAAGGAGCCCGGATCGCTCGGCGAGCCGCTGTATCTCGACCTCAAGAGCGTCTTCCAGGGGTCGGGGCGGGACATCCTGATCGTCGGCGGCCGCTACGGCCTCGGCTCGAAGGACTTCACCCCGGCGATGGTCAAGGCGGTGTTCGACAACCTCGCTCTAGATCAGCCGAAGAACGGATTCACCGTCGGGATCGAGGACGACGTGACGAACACGTCGCTTCCGATGCCCGCCGAGTTCGACGCCAGCCCCGAGGGGACGATCCAGTGCATGTTCTGGGGCCTCGGCTCGGACGGGACGGTCGGCGCCAACAAGAGCGCGATCAAGATCGTCGGCGACAACACCGACCTGTATGCGCAGGGGTACTTCGCCTACGACGCCAAGAAGTCGGGCGGGATCACCGTCTCGCACCTGCGGTTCGGGCCGAAGCCGATCCAGTCGTCGTACCTCGTCAAGACCGCCGACTACGTCGCCTGCCACAACCCGGCGTACGTCGACAAGTACGACCTGCTCGCCGGGATCAAGGACGGTGGCACGTTCGTCCTCAACTGCCCGTGGGACCTCGACGGCTTGAACGAGCACCTGCCGGCGTCGCTCAAGCGGACGATCGCCGAGAAGAAGCTGAAGTTCTACACGATCGACGCAGTGGAGATCGCGCGCCAGGTCGGGCTGGGCGGCCGGATCAACATGATCATGCAGACCGTCTTCTTCAAGCTGTCCGAGGTGCTCCCGCTCGACGATGCGGTGAAGTACCTGAAGGACGCGATCCAGAAGGCATACGGCCGGAAGGGCGAGAAGGTCGTCCAGATGAACTACGCCGGGGTCGACGCGGCGCTCGATCCCGACAACTTGGTCAAGGTCGACGTGCCGGAGAAATGGGCGAAGGCAACCGGCGAGCCAGGCAAGCCGGCGATGCCGAAGTGGGTGCTCGAAGTCATGCGCCCGATGGTGCTGCAGGACGGCGACAGCCTGCCGGTCAGCGCGTTCGGCGCCGAGCTCGACGGGAGCTACGAGTGGACCGGCCCGGACGGCTCGTTCCCGGTGGCGACGACCCAGTACGAGAAGCGCGGCGTCGCGATCAGCGTCCCCGAGTGGATCCCCGAGAACTGCATCCAGTGCAACCAGTGCGCGTTCGTCTGCCCGCACGCCACCATTCGGCCGTTCCTCGTCACCGATGAGGAAGCGGACGGCGCGCCGGCTGGGTTTGACACGATCCAGGCGATGGGCAAGGGGATGGAGGCGTACGGCTTCCGCATCCAGATCGACTCGATGGACTGCGTCGGCTGCGGCAACTGCGTCGACGTCTGCCCCGGCAAGGGCGGCGAGAAGGCGCTCGTCATGAAGCCGCTCGAGGGCCAACTCGACCAGCAGCCGCTGTACGACTACGCGCTGACGTTGCCGGTCCGCGACGACGTCATGAACTGGAAGACCGTCAAGGGCTCGCAGTTCCGCCAGCCGCTGTTCGAGTACTCCGGCGCCTGCCCAGGCTGCGGCGAGACGCCATACGTCAAGCTGGCGACCCAGATCGCCGGCGACCGGATGATGATCGCCAACGCGACCGGCTGCTCGTCGATCTACGGCGGATCCGCTCCGGCCGTCCCGTACACCGTCAACGAGAAGGGGCACGGGCCGACGTGGGCGAACTCGCTGTTCGAGGACAACGCCGAATACGGCTTCGGGATGGTCCTCGGATTGAACGCGCGGCGCGACCGGCTGGCCCGCCTCGTCGAGGAAGCCGCCGCCGAAGCATCCGGCGAGCTCAAGCAGGCGATGCTTGATTGGCTGGAGAACCGGGACAACGCAGACGGATCAAGAGAAGCTGGGGACCGAATGGCCCAGCTTCTCTCACGCGTCGGCGAAGACGACGCGCGATCCCAAGCGAAGTATCGTGAGATACTGAGCGCTAGGGATCTTTTCACGAAGAAGTCCGTGTGGGCGATCGGCGGCGACGGCTGGGCGTACGACATCGGCTACGGCGGCCTCGACCACGTCGTCGCGATGAACAAGGACATCAACGTCCTCGTTCTCGACACCGAGGTGTACTCGAACACCGGCGGGCAGTCGTCGAAGGCGACGCCGACCGGCTCGGTCGCCAAGTTCGCCGCCTCCGGCAAGAAGACGAAGAAGAAGGACCTCGGCCGGATGCTGATGACCTACGGCTACGTCTACGTCGCCTCGGTCGCGATGGGCGCAAACAAGAACCAGTGTCTGAAGGCGTTCCTCGAAGCCGAGTCGTACCCCGGGCCGTCGGTGATCATCGCCTATGCCCCGTGCATCAACCAGGGGCTCAAGAAAGGCATGGGCAAGTCCCAGGAAGAGGAGAAGCTCGCCGTCGAGGCCGGCTACTGGCCGCTGTACCGGTACGACCCGCGCCTCGCCGCCGAGAACAAGAACCCCTTCCAGCTTGACATGAAGGAGCCTTCAGGCGACTTCCAGGAGTTCCTCATGGGCGAGGTTCGGTACTCCAGTCTGCATCAGACCTTCCCTGAGGAAGCGGAGAAGCTCCACAAGCGTTTGGAGGACGAGTATCGAGAAAGGTACGAGGACTACAAGCGGCTTGCCGGAGGGGAATAACACAAACATCACGACAGCAATAGCCCATCAAACCAGATGAAGGGAGCGCCAGAAGCGGCGTTCCCTTTCTCTTGCCCTAGTCACGCCAAGTCAACGATCTATTCAAGTGTGAGTACCGATTCAACAGGATCGCTCAGGAAGTCCTTGATCGCGTCTTGCGAGTCAAGCAGCAGTCTCCCGATCCGTTCTGTCGAGGTATTGCCAGCTCTCACGTAGACCAACTTCGGAGGATGCCCAAGGAGGAGCGCGCGGTGGACGAAGTCGGAATCCTTGGAGACGATCGCATAGTCTCCCTTTGCCGCGAAGGCCCAGACTACATCGTCCGACTCACGAACTAACTCAAAGTCGCGCACGTGCTTCGAATCTGGGAAGGCAGCAGAGACCAGCTCGACGAGCTTGAATGACAGGTTCTGATCGAACAGCAGCTTCATACGACGGATCCGGTCAACCGCTTCTCGCGATCGGCCGCAAACGCGAGGCACGCCCGGATGTCCTCGCCCGTCAGCTCCGGGAAGTCACTCAGGATCTTCTCCTCGGACATGCCCGAGGCAAGGTATTCAAGGACATCGGAGACCGTGATCCGCATGCCACGGATGCACGGCTTGCCACTCCGCTTTCCCGGCTCGATCGTGATGATCTTCGAGTAATCCATGAGACCAGCATACTCCCCGTGCACCATGGCAACAAGAGGTCAAAAGGACACCGAGGCCGGGTACTGACGCCGCTCGCGCACTGCTCCAAAAGCAATACGTTGGCAGAAGCTTCAGTGTGGGCTTCTGCTTTCCCAAGACCCGTGCCTCGCCGCCGGGGGGAAGAACCCCTTCCAGATCTCGATAGGGAACTCACTTCGTGAGTACCTTGAGAGAATGCCAGCGGCATTCTCTTGGTCTATTTGGAGGCGGACCCCACCGGCGACTTCCAGGACTTCCTCATGGGCGAAGTGCGGTATTCCAGTTTGCATAAAAGCTTCCTGGAGGAGGCCAAGAAGCTACACGCGACCTTGGAGAGCGAATACAGCGAGCGGTATGAGCTCTACGAGAGAATGGCCAAAGCCGGGTAGCGGCTGACAGTCATTCAGCTGGAGACAGAGAAACGAGGCCACCGGTCGGTGGTCTCGTTTCTCTTGAGGAACTCACGCCCGAAGCGTGAGTTCCCGGAGTATCGCGGAGCGCAGGAGAGGTACGAGACGTACAAGAACATGGCAGAGCAGGCAGAATCATCACCGTCACTACCGCTAGAGGGAGCGCCGCGAGGCGTGTGCACTCCTTCCCACTCACTCCCCGCCAAACAGCCTGTCGATATCCTGACGACTCCGAACCAACATCAGATCCCGTCTCTTGTCTTCGAGAAGGCGGCGAGCTCTACGAAGGTCCAGACCAGTGAAGTAACGAATTCGGCGCCTCGCGTACCGAGCTACATCGCTCCTGGCATCAAGCGCCGGCAGTAAGAGGCAGTAGAGCCGATCGCGCACCATGAAGAGCACAACAAGGTACAGGTAGGGAACGAAGCAGATGGAGAGCACCGGCGCAATCAACAGAAGCTTGAGCGAAGCAACGGTCCAGAGATGACTCCCATCACTCAGCGCACTGGAGATCGCGTAGCCCACAATGGCGAACCCAGCTGCGGCCAAGAGCGTCCCAGTGAGACGGGCGACTCTCGCATGCTTCTGATCCATTCGCGCAACCGCATCAAGTAGCCCAAGAAACACAAGCCCAGGAACCAGAAGAAGTTCACCTACCAGCGAGAGCGTATACGCGTTCGTTAGGAACTCGAGCACGACAACGACTCGAAGAGCGTCCCTGAGGGCCTTGCTCAGCGCCAATCCAGTGTCTGTGGCCACGGCTACCCTGAATGCAAGAGCGAATCCGGAGAAGACGAACCAGAAGATCGTGTCCTTGAGAAGTGTGGCTTCCCAGAAGCCCACAGCGGCAAGAATGCCTACCACTGCTGCGCTGTACAGAAGCATCACGCCGGTGAATGCGAGGATCTTGCTTACAAGGAACGCCCTCAAGAGCCCGCACAGCGAGTCGCGAATGCCTTTGACCGAAAGGGCGAACGCTAGTCCGACGAGGATCCACGCCCCGGTCGCTATCTCCCGAGTGCTGAGAGCTTCTGTCAACCTACGCGTTCCTGGCCTTCAAGCGACTCTCCAACGCACGAATCCCCTGCTTCGTGGCATACACAGCAACCCCATCGTCCGACTCCAGACTACTGCCAGCGCGCAGACGCACCCATCCGTCTGGAAAGAACTCGAAAGCTTGCTTCCGACAGAAGTCGATGGCTTCCTTCACAGCCTCACCCGGTGGACAGTCACTCGAACCCTCACCGGTCAGTGAGATCATGACTGGCTCCGCGTCCGGCCCAATCGCGCCTTGATCCCGGCATTCCCTCAGCAACCACTCAACCGTGTCAAACAAGTCCCAACTCGTCATTTGGCTGCCCTCCCCACTTGAGATCTGTGTGCCTCCCGGATCTTCTGGGCTGTTTCCTGCCCGTACTTGGGACACACCACGCAACTCTGCGCCAAACCCTACTGATCTCGCTGGACGATCTACTCGGCCTCCATCCACGATGAGGCCGCTACGCCATCGCAGAATGGTTCCTTCCCATGAGACGGGTACCAAACATCGCTGTTGCTCACAACGGAGTAGGGACTGACAGCATCGATAACGTTGTGGGCGAAGTACGCTGATGCCAGTCCCCGCAGGCTGTATGAGTGCCACCGCTGGTACATGCGGCTATCGTCCCTTGGATCGAAGTGCCAGTATCTTGGGGGAATCGGGGGACACATACCTCATTTCGCTGCCCATCGCGAGCGCAGTTCGGGGGACATCTCTGAAAGCGCGCGGTTTGTCAACGACTTGTACTCGCTGCACCTCCCGTGTTGAGTCTACGTCGGCCCATCGCCGGTGAGTCGGAGTCATCTCTTCGCTGTCCATGCAGCAATAGGTGGGGAATCGGGGCCACATATCCTAACTCCTTCGTCGAGAACCGGGACTTTGTTACTTGAGTCCACGACCAAGCAGCCATTCGATATAGTCAACGAACGACTCGTCTCCAAGCGGGAGTTCTGGGGACATACACCCAATCTCCACGCCAAGTTGTGGTTTGCATCCCCTAATCTCGCTGGGTAGGTTTGGCCCAGTACCTGGGCACCACTCGCACGGAGCAGTGAAAAGGCAACTATACTAATGGCGGGCATAACTCAGCCCCACAGGCCAAGGCGACATGGGACGCTGGTATTTCTCCTTCCGGACGCGACGGGAGCGTGCCGGCTGGTCCTGGAGATTAGATCCCTCTCTCGCTGGCCCCTCATCTCGATGCGCGCTGCAGGCGCCAGCGGGCCTCGACTTGTCAGTAGAGATGGCAATTCCATAGCGCTAAACCGATACCAGCACTGCTCGATTCCTCCCGACTGCTGTGTCCACTTCACGAAGGGGGCAGATCACTTGTTTCTAGGACCGCCGGCGTTCGAGGGAGCGCTTGCCCACCTATTCTCCTTTGTCAGCCGACCCGTGGACTGCTACCGAGAGCCAGTGGGCACATGGCGAGAAGGCGCGGTGCTGTTTGCATTGTCGGTCGACTACCACCCGAACCTCAGACTGGTCCTAGATGTGTATGCAGCACGACAGGCATTGCCTGTCTCCGCACTCAACATTCAGCCGTTCGTCGAAGGCACTCGCTACGAGGGGCTGCACTCCGGCAATGTATACGGCCCCGTGCCGCTTCCCCCTCGTGGCGACTGCCTCCCCCAGCAGGCGGAGTCGCTGATGCTACGCATCGGCGTCACAAGCGTTTGCTCCGGCGAAACCGAGGAGTTCCACGTAACCCACTGCCCTCGGATGACCCCGCCGGTGTGAAGCTCGGAGGTCAGGGGAGTCCCGGCGGGAGGGGAGCGGGGATTCCGGGGACATCTCTAAAACCGCGGCCTGTCAACGGTGAGAATCGGGGGACAACACACACCCTATCTCTGCTGCCATTCGCGCAGAGAGTCCAGTGGCGTAGAAGCTCTCGGGAAGTGAGACTTGGCTCTGGAGAGGCCTGAACATCCCCCTTGAATTTTCAAGTCGAGGGGTGGGTATCCTCCCGGATCTCGTAGTCTCGTCCGTCTCGAAGCATCGCCCAGATGACGCGTACCAAGTGCCGCCCCAGCGATCGGATCGCCTGGTTGTGAGTCTTGCCCTCAGCGCGCTTGCGGTCGTAGTACACCCCGGATTGAGGAACACAGCCGATGTGTCTAGCGACGGTTGTCATCATCGCGGCCTTGCAACGCGTGTTCACCTGTCGAGGGGCCCGCGCTGTGCACATTTGACCGGACTGGCGCGTGAGCGGACACATCCCCAGGTACAGTGCCAAACTCGCTTCGGATGCGAACCGCTCTAACGTCCCGATCTCCCCTGCCAGCTCCGCGATCGACGTCTTGCCGAAGCCGGGGATTGTCGACAGCCGCCTGGCGATCTCTGACTGCTCCGCCAGATCGGCCATGGCCTCGTCCAGTGCATGGATCTGTGCTCGTAGCTCCAGGGTCCGTCTTGCGTCCTGGATGACCATCGGGCCAACGTACTCGACCTCCCCTGAGAACTGCGCCTTGGCTTGCCACTGCCGAATCAAGCGGGCGTACTTCTGGCCAACACCAGGGATCTGCAAGATCGTCGAGCGGCGTAGACGTGCCAGCTGCCTGAGGTCATCACGGAAGGTTAGCAGCCGGAGGAACCACAGGTTGTCCGCATCGTTTGTCGCGGCCAGCAGCTCTGGACAGACGGCTTGGAGATCGGCTTGCATCCGATTCAGCACGCGCATCTTCTCGGTCACGAGATGGCGTCTGCGACGGCTGAGTCGCTTGAGCTTCTCGTTCACCGCGGGTGCACCGACCACTTCCTGGATGGCGTCCTTGGCGAGGGGGAGCTGATCCTTGAGCCGAAACAGCTCGAGGATCTTGCGGGTGTCGATCGGGTCGGTCTTGGCGGCACCGGGGAAGACTTCCTTGAATCGGGCGAGCTTGAGGTTGTTGACGTTGTACAGCCGGTAGCCTTTCTCCTGGACCAGGCGATCGAGAGGGCGTGCATACCCGTTGTACCCCTCCATCGCCACTGCAACAGGCAGCGACAGCTTACACCGGCGTGCCTCGACGCGCCGGAAGAACTCCTGGAAGCCGGCGTTGCTGTGGGAGATGTCGAACTCCTCGAGCAACGAGCCGTCCGGGTGAGCGATGCCAACTCGGTGAGTTCTGTAGCCGACATCGACGCCAACGCAGAGGTGGGGATCCATACGTGTGCCTCCTTGCAGTCTGAGTTCGCTCATCCAGGCGGTCTCGTCTACTGCTCAGAGCCACAAATGGCACCATCCCGTCGGACTCTCCTGGATGGCAGACGAAGACGGGGGCGGCATTTCAGAGCCGAGTGGTCAGAGACCACGGACCCCATGAGCCACACCCCCGTCGTGGTCAGTCTACATCAACGGAGGTGTCCCCGTCTCCGCACAAAATCCAATGGTAGACCCCG
>Ga0315544_1001806_pt1 | contig 16008 bp, 16 predicted proteins | sample SalMarSW160130MG_2_FD_202543 | JGI IMG/M metagenome (GOLD analysis project Ga0315544, IMG submission 202543) | Salt marsh sediment microbial communities from the Plum Island Ecosystem LTER, Massachusetts, United States - Salt Marsh Sediment SW1601-130 ... | reverse complement strand
CAGAATATCTCGACGCTTGGCTCCTACCGCCTTGCGCAGACCGATTTCCCTGATACGCTCGGTCACCGAGACCAGCATGATATTCATAATCCCGATGCCGCCGACAAGCAAGGATATACCAGCTATGGCAGCAAGGACGAGCTGGAGTATTCCCAGCACCTGGGTGACCTGGTCTGCCACAGACGCTATGTTGAGAACTCTAAAGTCATTGTCTTCTCCCTCTCTGATGTTGTGGGTGTCCCGCAAAATAGCAGTGATCTCCTGCTCGGCAGACTCCAGTTCGTCGCCGCTCTCTACCTGGACGCTGATCTGGTTAACACTGCTTCCGCGGCTGCCCACCTGTGAGGTTGCCAGAGTGGCATAGAAGGTGGATAAAGGAATATAGACCCTCATGTCTTCAAGTCCAAACCCCGTCCCCCGGCTTTCCAGTACACCGCTGACCTGGAATTGCCGCCCACCAATCCTCAAGCTCTGGCCGGTAGAGTCCATCTCGCCAAAAAGGGTCTTGGCTACTTCGCTCCCCAGGACGGCTACCCTCGACCTCGCTCCATAATCGAAGTCGGTTATGAAGCTGCCCTGTGCCACGGCGTAGTTGTCCACCCATGCGGCTTCCGGGGTCACCCCGGCAATAATTGTGTTGCTAAGGCTCTCTCCCCCCGCTACAACCTGGGCGTAAGTCTGCGCCATTGGCGCCACCCTCTCTACAGAAGGGGCGTTTTGGGCAATCGCCTGCGCATCTTTCAAAGTCAGCGTTGACTGAGCTCCCACTCCACCCATGCCGAGTTCTCGAGGTGTGACGTATATCAGGTTAGACCCCAGGGTGGCAAAAGACTCCTCTACTATAGCCGCCTGCGCACTTCCTAAGGATAGCACAGAAATAACTGCAGCCACGCCAATCAGGATGCCCAGCATGGTCAAAGCTGACCTTAGCTTGTTACCAAGCAAAGCCCGCAGCGCTGTGGAGAAACAATCCCAGAGTTTCATTCCGATGCCTCTATTTGGCCATCGCGAATTTTAATGGTGCGCTGGGTATAAGCGGCAATATCTGGTTCATGAGTAACCAGAACGATGGTCATGCCCTGCTCATTCAATTGCTTAAAAATCGCCATGATTTCCTGGCTGGTCCGGGTGTCGAGGTTGCCTGTAGGCTCATCAGCTAAAATAAGAGAGGGATTAGTTACTAAGGCTCGGGCGATAGCCACCCGTTGTTGTTCCCCTCCTGCCAGCTCGCTTGGTCTGTGAGTGACCCGATGACCTAGTCCGACGGACTCCAGCCCCTGTAACGCTCTTTGCCGTCGGTTGCTGGCGCCGCCGTAAATAAGTGGTAGTTCTACATTGGCTAAAGCCGTGGTCCGGGACAACAAGTGGAAGCTTTGGAAGACAAAGCCTATCTTTTTATTTCTTATCTCGGCTAATTGATTATCGTTAAGCTCGCTTACCTCGGTCCCATCCAGGAGGTATCGTCCCGAGGTCGGCTGGTCAAGGCAGCCGATGATATTCATCAGGGTAGACTTCCCCGAGCCCGAAGGCCCTATGATAGATACCATCTCCCCTGACTCAATGCGGCAGCTAATCCCCCGCAGAGCAGGAACTTCGGTCTGTCCCGCTTTATACACTTTAGTTATGTTTTCAAGTTCAAGCATTGGCTACATCATGAAGAAGCCGCCTGGTCGCTCCGCAGAAGTGGGTAATATCACCTTTTCTCCCTCGTCCAATCCCGACAAAACTTCAGTGTTTATCCCGTCGGTTAGCCCCAAGGTAATTTCCCGTTCCTCCTCTTGCTCATCTACAAGCACCATAACCTTTGGGTTTTCCGTGCTTCCCCACATAGCTCGGTTCGGTATCAGCAATACATTATCGCGCCGCTCGATGATGATTTCAGCCGTGGCAGTCATGCCATCTTTAACCCCCGCAATCGGGTTTTGCAAAGCTATGGTCGCGGGATAAGATACCACTCCCATTAGAGCTATGCCTAACGGGGAGATAAAAGCCACCCTACCCTTTACTTCCTCGTCGGGCAGGGCATCTAATATGATATTCGCTTCCTGGCCTGGCTGCACCATGGCGATATCTATTTCATCAATGAAACCGCGCATCTCTATCTCGCTGGTGTCAACCAGGGATATTGCCGGAGTGGCCAATGCTGCTGCCGAGATTTCTTGCCCTTCAGATATGGTGATGTCGGCCACTATGCCGTCAAAGGGAGCCTCTATTACCGCCTTTTCCAGGTTAAGCTCTGCCGATTCCAGGCTGAGTTTTGCTGACTCCAGGCCCAGCTTTGCTGATTCCCAACTCGCTTTGGCTATATCTACTCGCAACTCAAGCACGTCCTCGGACGCGCCCGGCACGCCCGTGTCCAGATTATCCTTAGCGATTTCGTAATTTGCCCGGGCTTGCTTGACTTGCTCCTCTGCTATTTCGACCTGCAACTCAGCCATCTCTACGCTTGTTTCCAGAGACGGCGCATCAAGTCTGGCTAATACCTGACCTTCTGTCACGTTATTCCCTTCTTCCACCAGCACTTCTGTCACTGTACCCGTGACGCCAAATGATAGATATGCCTTGCCCGACATTTCCAGGTTACCGTCCGCTAAGACGGTCCTCACTATATCTCCCCGGGTAACGTTAACAGTCGTCAGTGTATCTTCGGAGCCGGTGCCTCCAGTAAGTACGATAGCGAGTACTATACCAACAACAACCACGCAGACTGTTATTATTAGTGCCGACTTTTTTTTCATTCTTCTTAGCCTCTTTTCATTTTTCAAAAATTTGCTTGTTGTAACACAGCAAATATTTGCTCCAATATAGAGCCGAGATGCCTAAAAGTCTAACAGCAGGATTGTTAATCTCGATTGGCCTCATTTTCTAAATTTTCAGTTCCAAGTTCCCTTACTAACTTAGTAAATGCATTCACGTGTTGACTCATAATATTGACTAACTCCTCAACCGCCTCCACTTTAACAAAGATCAGCCCCCTGCCCTGAAGTATCTTAAAAGTTAACAGCCTGGTACCAGCATCTATACCTAATTCCCTTCTGGCTTTCACGGGTATGACTATCTGCCCTCGTGGGCCGACAACCGTTGAGCCAAAACACTTACCGACTACCTGCATGCTCTCATCTTCCATTTTCCCTCCTAGAATAAACTTGGCGCCCAGCTCAGCATCGTGTGATATATACTACTATTCCGAATTATATGATTTTTCTTACTTTTTGTCAAATAATGTGTTGAGGATTGTTTATTAACCGCACGTGGTGAGCGTGTCAAACCATGAGCGGCAGTCATGATAAAATTAGGTTGCCATTCGACAGGCTCAGGCGAACAGGTTGCTAAACGGCCCTTGAATTTTAAGCGTGGCTCGCGATGAAAAACCTTATTGAAGGAGCAGGCAAGCTGGGGATAGAGCTCAATTCCAGGCAGGTAAAGCAATTTGAGCTTTACTACCAGGAGCTAATTAGATGGAATAAAAAAATTAATCTCACGGCCATAACAGACTACTCATCAGTGCAGGTAAAGCACTTCCTTGATTCCCTGACCATCACTCTAGCTTTGTCTGAAGAAGAAGTGGCAAGACCAGATTTCAATGTTGTAGACATAGGTTCAGGTGCCGGCTTCCCCGGATTGCCGCTCAAAATCCTTTTCCCCCGGCCCAGGCTGGTGCTCCTTGAGCCCACAACAAAGAAGACCACTTTCCTCCAGCATATCGTCCGCAAACTGGAGCTGGAAAACGTGGAGGTGCTGAATAGTAGAGCTGAGGAAGCAGCCCACCTACCACTCTATCGCGAGCAATTTGCCCTGGTTCTCTCCCGCGCTGTCGCCTTGTTACCGACCTTAGTGGAACTGACTCTGCCTTTTTGCCGGATCGGGGGAGGGTTCATAGCTCAAAAGAAAGGCGAGGTCGAACAGGAGGCAACTAGGGCGGAAGAGGCCATTGCCGTCCTGGGAGGCAAAATAGACCAGATAAGGAAAATAGAATTGGAAGAATTTAGCGATGCGCGTTATTTGGTGATTATTGATAAAATATGCCCGACGCCGAGTAAATATCCCCGTCGTACGGGACTACCGAAGCGACGACCAATACAGGAGGTGAAATAGAGATGTGGAGCAGGAGATCCCGGAGGTTCTACTTTGGACTCCCTCCCTTCGGTTTCTACTTCCAGGGATTCAGGCCCTTTGCCGACAAAAAGGAGTATCTGGACATGCTCGAGGAGTATAAGAAAGAACTGGGAGAGGAACTAAAGGAACTAGAAAAAGAAATCGAGGAAACAAAGAAGAACCTCTAGCCCAGAAATGCAAGCCGGGTACACCTTATTCTGAAGAATGCTGGGAGATATTCAAAGGCTGATTCAGAGCCAGGCAGACTTTGTTGTCAGTCAACAGCTTCCTTCTGGGGCTGTCCCCTGGTACCGAGGCGGTATCACAGACCCCTGGGACCATGTGGAATGCGCCCTGGCCCTAGATTTTGGCGGCCGGTTCAGGGAGGCTAGCCTGGCCTATAAGTGGATGCGGGATACACAGAACCCTGACGGAAGCTGGTATTTCAGTTATCACAATGATAAACCTCAGGACCTGACCAGAGATACAAATTTCAGCACCTACATAGCAACAGGGCTATGGTTTCACTACCTCACCGGCCAAGACCTGGACTTTCTCCGCTACATGTGGCCTACGGTGGAGAAGGGCATAAACTTCGCCTTAAGTTTACAGCAGCCAGGCGGCGAGATTTATTGGGGAGTAAGCGAGGATAATGAAGTCTGGCCGGGCGCAATTTTAACTGCCTCCAGCAGCACCTGGCTCAGTATTAAATACGGCATGAAGATCGCTGAAAACCTGGAGGTAGGTAAGCCTGACTGGGATAAGGCGTGCCAGAGGCTGGCCAAGGCAATTAGGGAGCACCCTGAACGCTTCGACAGATTAGGCGAGGATAAGAGCGGGCATGCCATGACCTGGTATTATCCCATCCTTGTGGGACTACTGAAAGGCAAGCAAGCGGAAGAGCGCATCTCAAGAGGGTGGCAGAATTTCATCATAGATGGTTGGGGGTGCAAATGCTTTGCCGACAGACAGTCAGTATGTGTAGCTGAGACGTTTGAACTTATTCTGGCTTTAACAAAGATGGGTGCCCAGGATAAGGCCAGGATGGTGCGGGACTGGGTACTGCAATTTCGGGATAGCGACGGCGTGTTTTATCGGGAGGCGTATTGGCCGCAGAGAGAGATAAGACGATCAGAACGGGAGCCGCAGGTTCCTGAAAAGAATACATGGACCTCGGCAGCAGCGATACTGGCTCTGGTGGCTTTGGAAGGAGCTAGGATACTATAGACAGAGCATTGGCTTGTAACATGAATTCAGAGCCAAGTGTTAAGAGAGTTCCCCGGAAGATTACCCTGGAAGACGACCCTGATGATTTCGTGGGTTACGAAGTCCTCGTAGACTTCATGGAGCAACGGGGGCTACACAAACTGGAAGGAGATATCATCGAAATTGGCGCTTATATGGGGAGAGGTACTGCTAAACTGGCAAAGTTTGCCCAAAGATACGGTAAGAAGGTCTACGCTATCGATATTTTCGATCCCAGTCTGGACAAGACTTTGAGCAGAAGTGGAATCAAAGCCGGTGATGTTTATGAAGCATTTCTTCAGGGTCGCTCAATGTTAGAAGCTTACCAGGAGTCAACGCGGGGCTTTGATAACGTCGTGACTATAAGGGAGGACTCCAAAAAAGTCAGCTTTCCCGAAGAACAAAGACTCATCTTTGGATTTATTGATGGCTGCCACCAGCAGGCATATGTAGAGAATGATTTCCATTTGATTTGGCCCCATCTTGCTTCCGGAGGCGCTCTCGGTTTCCACGATTATAAGTTTGATGATTGGCCAGAGGTCACCAAAGCCGCCGATAAGCTGATGCATGCGCACAAAAGAGAGATAGGCGAAGCATACGAGATAGAAGGGAAGTATAATATCCTGTCTCTTCTGTTGATTAAAGAGTAGAATTCATCTCCAGTCCTCCGAGGCGGGATATCTCTGACTGAATTGAAATCAAGGCAGCAACACTCCGGCATTGACCTAATTTGGTGATTTCTTGCCAATCCGGCAAAATCGCTCAAAACCTCGGGAAAAACCCATTGACTTCTTTTTGAAGAATTGTTATTCTTATATAAAGTGGCCCTGTAGGTGTTATCCTTATATTGCTGTGATATATAAGATTTCACTTATGAGTGTGGCCAGGCAGAGAAGATCAACCCAGGTGGCAAAGGGGCTTGGTATGGACAAGAGATGGTTGCTGAAGGAGGTGAGGTGTGGAGTTTTGTCACCGCTGAGCTTCACCGATAGCAGCGACGTTGACTACTTCGACCAGGTGTGGCTGAGGAAAGCCACGGATATTGTCGAGGGGAGGAGAGGCAACGTGAACTAAACATAGGAAGAGACCTGCGGCAACAGGTCTCTTCTTTGATTTTGGCGATGGTCGGTCAACCACCATCGCGTTCATTATATCAATCAGCCTCTGCCGCCGGCAAGGGATGAGAAGGCGGGCCGTAGTGGCCGACTCACTGGACCGATTATGCTTGCCCCTGGGGAGTCTCCTGTGCGGGGAACTGGGTCGATCTCGGGCGAAGAGCGACAGCTCAAATACTTCTGGGATGAAGCGACAAAATGAACAAAACAGAGGCTGTTTCCAAATGTAGTTGCCCCGCTTAGTGCGCGCAGTGGATCTCGGGGCAACGCCCCAGTGCAAACTCGATGAATCAGGCAACTACAAAAGTCCGGGGCAGATGGAGATCGATGAGTGAGACCCTTAGGATTGCACTTATATTTGCGCTAATTCGGGGGGTGCTTCATGGTGCCTGCTCGAGCGAACAGGGGGTGTAGAATGTAGGCCAGGAACTACGGTTCAGGAGAAACCAAACTGTTACTAAGAACTTGACTAATGTATGCTACTGGAGGTTAGTATGATGAAAGGTATAGTAAGAAACATCAGCATAGCTTTACTTGTTGTTTGTCTTTTGTTGGCAAGCTGTGGGGGTGAGGTTGATGATGTGGTTACTGAATTGCCACTCACACCTGTGTTCCTCATCCCGCAGTTGAATTTCGAGCTTGACGACTTTATTGGCGAGAAGGTCTGGACCGTTGGTTTTTACGGCAACGATAGCTTTACCGGTGACGGGGTTGCCTTTCTGGTGCTTAACTTCAACATGCTGGTGGTTAACGAGAAACTGACGGAACATTCCTTCGCCAGACTGGATGGAAACCTGCCCCCCTCTGATATGAACAGCGCCGAGATTCTGGTCTACGGCGAGGTCAAGGACTTTGCCCAGACCTATGATTTGTTCACCATCGAACCCACACCACTGGTCACCGTCGAAGAGTATTATATTTTGAGTGAACCGAGCGGCGTTGGGGAATGGGAAGATTCCTATATCTTGTCGGCACTTTCGTCACCGATAGAACTCATCCCGACAACAGAGGCTTTCGCCGCCGAGGGCACTGGCGAGGGAACGAACGTCAAGGACTGCGACCGGGCTCTGATAATCAGCGGCGGCGTTGATGCGAACAACAACAAGACTCGGTACACCGAAGATGTGATAGCCAAGTATAAAAAACTCAGGGAGCTTGGCTTTACCGATGAGCAGATTGTGGTGCTTTATAATAACGGTGCGGCGATAAATGCGACAGGTGTTAATAACATCACCGACGCCAAAGCCTCGAAGCAGGCGGTGAACGAAACCCTGGAGAAGTTCAAGAACGAGATGACATGCTGCTGCACCCTCACCATCTTCGTCACTGACCACGGCACCGGCTATAACCAGGAGCAGTGCTACCACGGCGCCCGCCCTGCCCTTGACCCGGCCCGGGAAAGCGGTAAGACCCACGCTGAAAATATCACCTGTGTTGACTTACGAAGCAAGGTCTACCGGTGGACCTCAAAATGGACAACAAACGGCAAGGAATTCAAGGCCGCAAAAGACGAGACGGGGCGGGTTGAGGTCTACATGAAGCAGGGTGGTAACTGGGTACTTAAGGGGTATGATAAGAACGGCAGCGGCTGGATTACCGAACCAGAAATAGGGGAAGACCTTAACGGAAACGGTGTCAATAGCGATAACTTCGGCTGGAAGGTAGCCGACATAGAAGGCATCTTAGCCGGTCCCCTACGGCACCAGAACAACGAGTGGGATACCGACCGCGACGGCAATATTGATGTTAAAGCCACCTGGAACAGCACAGCGCAGAAGTATGTTCTGGAGAGAAAAGTAGGAAACGACTGGAAGGAGATGGCTCGTGACACAGACGGCGACTATATTATCGATAAGGACGACGGTGGTATTGACTGGAATCTTGATGGCGACACGGATGATCAGATAGGTTTCCACGAGGGAATAAACCTGTGGGGGTGGGATGAGGTTCTCTGGGATGATGAGCTTGCCGACTTGCTGAAACCCCTCCACGACAAGGGTATCCACATCCTCGTGGAAATGATGCAATGCTTCAGCGGAGGATTCGTTGAAAATCTCAAAGGTATTGTCGAGAAAATCGTTACCGCCGCCAGCGAAGATACCAAGAGCTATGCCAGAGATGACGGCCACGGAGGCTACGAAAACACCTTTGAGCTGGCATTTGCCGATAACCTGAAGGGCATAGATACAGAAAGCTGGAACGCAGCCTTTGAGAAAGGCAAAGAAGCCGATACAGCTAAGTGGCAGGCCGAGGGGAGTAATTGTATAACCAAAAACGAGTACCAGAGTTGGGAAGAAACATGGAACCCCACGTGGCTTGACCACTTCAAGTGCTACTTGACGGAGGGCGTGGAGTTCATGGGCGAGGCTGTGTACCTTGAAGATGAGTGGGGCGGCGTCGAGGCAATGGTGGGGTGGGACTGGTTTTTCTGCAATCCTGTCGAGATATGGCGCGACGAGGTGCTGACGCCGCTTTTGCGCCCCGACCACCACCTCACGTTGTACGGCCTAGAGTACGAAGAAGAGCCTCAGACTTGGTCTGTGACGGTCGATAACCAGTTTGGGATCCAGGAGCTGACCGTGTACGGTCCGAGCAAGCTGGGTGTACCCACACAGAAGGTAGAACCGGGAGCCCACGAACCGCCGGTCTGTCTCGACCACTTCTTGTTCTACAAGGTCGTCGAAGGCCCGTCCGTGGATGTGGTTGTCGGTCTGTACGACCAGTTCCACGATGAACCAGAGGTCCTGGTAACCCGGCCTGTTTTCTTCGCTAATGCCGTCCGGAAGACACACGGGGGTATCGTAACGGAGATCAAGAACCCGGAGGCGCATCTGGTATTATACGAGATATTAGGCGGGGTTTTCGAGACGGAGGTACAGGTTGTCAATCAGTTCGGTGAACAGACCTTCTACCTGTACGACCCAGCTTTCCTAGCCGTACCATCCGAGAAGGTGAGTTGCGAGGGGCTGATGCCGTCATAGTAGTGGCGTGACTGACCTTTATTATGATGTTCCATCAGGGGTGGTAAGGTTAGTCACAAGTGGTGGGATTGTTGCTGCAGAGGCAAAAAGACAGGGTCGAGGAGTTAACTCCTCGACCCTGTTCGATTTGAGGGTAACGCGGAGATAGACTGTGCGCAGACAATACGAAATCCCAAATCCCAAGCAATGACAAATGACAGAGCTCAAATGTCAAACCAAGCCCAGAATTCAAATGACAAAGAGATGTAGTTTCGGAATCTAGGCATTTCGGTCTCAATTGTCGTTTGGTTTTTGGCATTTGTGATTTGACTGGCACAGCGTTATAATGGAAATCGATGGAAAAGGGTACCTGGAGAGTTAAGACGGGACTAGCCCAGACGCTGAAGGGCGGGGTAATTATGGACGTGGTCACGCCGGAGCAGGCTAAAATTGCCGAGGAAGCTGGTGCCTGTGCCGTCATGGCACTGGAACGGGTGCCGGCGGATATTCGCGCCGATGGCGGAGTGGCTCGCATGGCCGACCCAACTGTAATTACGGCCATAAGGGAAGCAGTCAGCATTCCCGTAATGGCCAAGTGCCGCATCGGTCACTTTGTTGAGGCCCAGGTGCTGGAAGCATTGGGCGTTGATTTCATCGATGAGTCCGAAGTGCTCACTCCCGCCGATGAAAGCCATCATATCTGGAAACACGATTTTAAGGTTCCCTTTGTCTGCGGCTGCCGCGACCTGGGCGAAGCATTGCGCCGCATTGCCGAAGGGGCAGCCATGATTCGCACCAAGGGCGAAGCGGGGACGGGTAACATCGTTGAAGCTGTCAGGCACATGAGAGCAGTCCAGGGCGGGATTCGCCGACTTCAGGCTTTGCCTCAGGACGAACTGGTAGCTGAGGCGAAAGCCCTGGGTGCTCCTCTGGAGTTAGTAATGGAGGTGCACAACACAGGGAAGTTACCGGTTGTAAACTTTGCCGCCGGTGGTGTAGCGACACCTGCCGATGCCGCTTTGATGATGCAACTAGGGGCTGAGGGAGTATTTGTAGGCTCGGGGATTTTCAAGTCCAGCGACCCCACAACCAGAGCGCAAGCTATCGTTAAAGCTACCACCCACTACCAGGACCCCGCTATCCTCGCTGAGGTATCCAAAGGTCTGGGAGCCGCTATGCCAGGTCTGGATATAAAAGCTATACCCCAACAAGAATTGTTGTCCCCCAGGGGTTGGTAAGGTGAGAACGGGTATTATCACAGGATGCGAAAGGTAGTTACTGACGATTTAGATGCGCTACTTGATATCTTGCCACTCCATATCCATGAGGCGCTCTACCAGCAGCCCGATCATGGCGAACTGATAGAGGTAATCTTAGACTTAGGGCGTCTACCCGAAGCCCGTTTCCCTCACAGGGAATTAGTCCTCAATTCTCAAGAGGTGAGCCAGTCTGATATTGATTATGCGGTATCACGCATTGGCGAGTTCACCGGGGATAATCGCGCCGGCATCAACCACACCCTTCACCGCATCTCAGCCATACGCAATAGGCACGGTGAGATAATCGGCTTGACCTGCCGCGTGGGCAGAGCCGTGTTCGGCACCGTAAGAATGATTCAAGACCTTATCGAATCGGACAAGAGCGTCCTGCTTCTAGGGCGGCCGGGCATAGGCAAGACCACCATGCTGCGGGAGGTGGCTCGAGTGCTGGCCGACGATTCAAAAAAGCGGGTTGTCGTAATCGACACCTCTAATGAAATTGCCGGGGATGGCGACATTCCTCATCCCGCTATCGGGCACGCCCGGCGAATGCAGGTAGCTACCCCTACCGAACAACATGCCGTGATGATTGAAGCAGTGGAAAATCATATGCCTGAGATCATCATTATCGACGAAATAGGCACTGAACTGGAAGCTCAAGCAGCCCGGACTATCGCTGAGCGGGGGGTGCAGTTGGTAGGCACAGCACATGGCAACACCCTGGAAAACTTGATAATGAATCCTACCTTGTCCGACCTTATTGGCGGCATCCAGACGGTTACCCTGGGGGATGAGGAAGCCAGGCGACGGCACACACAAAAATCTGTCCTGGAGCGTAAGGCTCCACCCACCTTTGGTGTGGTGGTGGAAATCGTGGATTATTACAAGGTAACCGTACATCCGGATGTGACCGATGCTGTGGATGCTCTCCTCCATGGGCGGCCCCCAAAGACTGAGGTGCGCTGGATGGAAGAAGACGGTGAGGTAAAAAGGGAAGCGATAACCTCCCCTTTGACATGGGAAGGCAAGGAGGAGAAGCAGCCGGAAAAAACGCTGCGATTCTACCTCTTCGGCGCGAACCGGTTTCGATTGGAACAAAGTGCCAAGGAAGGGCGCAGGGAGCTGAAAATCGTCACCGACCTTGAGCAAGCTGATATTTTCCTCACGACGCGGAGTTATTACCGCCGCAAGCCACAAAAGATACGGGATGCCGAAGCGTCAGGGATACCGATTTACGTCCTTAAGAGCAATAATGCTGCTCAAATAAAACAGTGCCTGGACGCCCTTTATGCCCGTGAGGCTCAATCCACCTACGTCCATCATCTGCAGCGTCTCTTAGCCGGACGCCGCGATTTCACCTCTCGTGACCAGCGCATGGAGCTCGGCGGCAAAAGGAAGTCGAGGTAATCCTTGGGACTATTCATCACCTTTGAGGGTGGCGAAGGCTGCGGCAAAAGCACCCAGTCCAGGCTCTTGCTGAAGAGAATCGAGCGGCAGAACATCCCCGCGGTATTAACCCGTGAGCCTGGGGGCACAGCTCTGGGCAACGAGTTAAGAAAAGCACTCAAGCGGAAAGGGGGCGCCTCTATTTCACCCCAGGCCGAGCTGTTTCTCTTGGCCGCTTCCCGTGCACAATTGGTGGCTGAGCTAATTCGTCCTGCCTTACAAGAAGGTAAAGTAGTCATCTGTGACCGCTTCACTCACTCCACTATGGTCTATCAAGGCTACGGGCGGGGACTCGATTTTACTGCTATAAAAATGGTCAACAATATGGCAACAAGGCATCTCAATCCCGACCTCATAATCTTCCTGGATACTTCACCTGAGCAGGGATTAGCACGAAAGCAAAGCCTGAAAGACCGCTTTGAGCTAGAGGATTTATCATTCCACCGGCGGGTGAGGGAGGGTTATGTCAAGATGGCTGCCGCCGAGCCCGACCGCTGGCTGGTGATAGATGCGATGCTACCTAAAAGCAAAATTGCCGAGATTATCTGGGAGAGGGTGAGCCAGTTGTTGCCTAACATCTCAGCCTGACCATTTTTGTCATTCTGAGCGGAGCATGTCTTAGATTTGCTGGAAGAGTAGTGGTGGATTTCCCCCTCCCTCTAACTCCCTCCCGCCAAGGGAGGGATGACTGTACAATTTCAGAATTTCCTCTCCCTTGATGGGAGAGAATTAAGGTGAGGGTGTAAAAGAATCAATATTACTTCGGTTGCAAGGTCTATGCCCAAAGGAAAAGTAGCTGTGGCATTGAGCGGAGGGGTAGATTCCTCTGCCGCTGCTTTGTTGCTCAAAGAAGCCGCTGATGAAGTGATAGGCATACATATGCGCCTCTGGGACTCTTCCGGCTTCGACTACCAGGCACAGCGAGCTGAGAATATCTGCCGCATTTTAGACATTCCCTACCATCAGCTTGACCTGCAAAAGGAATTTGAGTCCCACGTAGTTGACTATTTTTGCCAGGAATACCGGCAAGGGCGGACTCCCAATCCCTGCGTTGTCTGCAACCAGCTCATAAAGTTTGGCTTCCTCCTCGATAAAGCACTCTCCCTGGGCGCTGACTATCTGGCTACGGGTCATTATGCCAGGGTAGAGCATTCGCATGATGGCCATCGCTTGCTTAAAGCACTAGATACAGATAGAGACCAATCTTATTTTCTCTATACTCTAACCCAGAAAAAGCTCGGGCGTCTCCTGTTTCCTTTGGGCGAGCATAGCCGAGACGAGGTTAAACAGATGACGGAGCAGGCGGGATTGCCCACGCCAACCAGGTCCAGCCAGGACATTTGCTTTATTTCCCGGAAGAACTACGGCGTCTTTCTTAACCAGAGATTCTCCACTATGCCTGGAGAAGTTGTAGATACCCAGGGAAGGAAATTAGGCCAGCATCGGGGAATAGCCTTTTATACCATCGGGCAGAGGCATGGCCTGGGATTAGCCTCTGGCAAGCCACTCTACGTCATAAGGATGGACCCTGCAAGCAATAGAATTGTGCTTGGCCTTGAAGAGGAACTCTATAGCCAGAAGCTTGCTGCCCATAAAGTGAACTGGATATCAGGCAAGGCACCCCGCGAGCCCATCACGGCCAAGGCCAAGATACGCTATAAGTCAAGAGAAGCCGAAGCCACTGTGTGTTCCAGGAATGACTCCGTTGATGTGCATTTCGCTCAGCCACAAAAGGCGGTAACCCCGGGGCAGGCCATTGTGTTCTATAATGTTGATGAGATACTAGGAGGCGGGATTATATGTCACACACAACAATAAGAAATGCAAAAACCAAAAATGAAAGTGCAAAATGACAGAGCAAAGGTTAAAAGTTTTGCGTTTTGAGTTGTCATTTTGATTTTTGCCTTTTGATTTTGGAAGAGATATGTCTTAGTTTCCCAAGCTCCCCCTCTTAAGATAAGAGGGGTTAGGGGAGTTATGAAAGAGAGAGCTTTGTCTCAGTTTCCGAACCTTGATGAGGAAGATAAGCTTAAGTCGCAGGGCTATGAGCTTATCGCTGGCATCGATGAAGTCGGGCGGGGAGCTCTGGCCGGTCCGGTAGTGGCCAGCGCCGTTATCCTGCCCCACCCAGCCAAACTGCCCTGGTTTGGACTGGTTCGGGATAGCAAGGAATTAAACTCCAGGAAACGTGAATCCCTCTTTGACCTGATTAACAAGGAGGCTGTGGCTGTGGGCATTGGCATCGTTCCCCCCCAAACGATTGACTCCATGAATATCCTCAAGGCCACCAAGCTGGCTATGGTGCAGGCGGTGGAAAAACTGCTCAAACAACCGAGCTTCCTCCTTATTGATAGAGTAACTCTGTCTCAATGTCCAATCCCTCAAAGAGGGATCACCAGAGGTGATAAATCGTGTCTCTCTATTGCCTGTGCTTCTATCATAGCCAAGGTCACCAGGGATCGCATGATGGAGGAATTCGACCAAACTTATCCTGGCTATGGATTTGCCCAGCATAAAGGCTATGGGACAGGAGAGCACATATCCTGTCTGCGAAAGCTCGGGCCTTCGCCAATTCACCGTCTATACTTTGCCCCTGTCAGGAACGTCATCACAAGCCAAAGCTCTGGCCCTTTAGCTTCGGGTCAGCCAGTCCCAACTACTAGCCTGTTCGATTTGACCTGTGTGGATACAGATGAGCCGATACACTAAATAAACTTGGTTAATAATTGGTAGCTTGGTCTGGCTACTCAGCAAGGTCAAAAATAAAGTGTGCCACCAAATATAATTTCTTAGACGAAACTTCACTGCGCTAGCAAGTGGTATAATATGTCTGGTATCCGTTATTGGCTAGGTCATATTGTCCGAATGAGATAAAAACATACATGTTTCCGGGTGCCCTGCCTTTGCAGCAACAAAACTAAGAAAGGAGGAGTAAAATGAAGTTTCTCGAGTTCGCAATGTTTGATGTCGCCAAAGCGGCGGAAGTAGCACAGGCTGGCGACAAGGGAGCGAAAACGCCAGGGGCCAAGATACTGGCCCAGTATGCCTGTCAAGGAATACCATTTAATGGCGTCCCGCCAAACATGATGGTGGTCGTCGCAGTCAAAGAGTGCGAAAGCAACGAAGCCATAGGTGCTAGCCAATACCCGGTGGCACTTGCAGGGGCAACCACGTGGGCCGTGCCTGTATTAGAGATGCCAGTGGCTAGCGCAGCAGCAGCAGAAAAGAAATACAGAAAGTAACTTTTGATAGGGCTTTTTATCGACTGGCAGGGCACCCAGAGGTAATGCAGGCTTATGCGCAATGGAGCATCTGTTAGCTTACCCCTAGATGACTGGTAAGAACAACGATAGGTTTCAAGCCTGACTGGATTTTCTCAGCAAGCCATCCTCAAATTGCATTCAGCTAGTACGTAGTATAATTAAGATAACTTCAAACAGGGTGAACTCCATGAAAAAGAGGGTGATGGACCGTCAAGAAGTTGGTAAGCTGGGGGAGAAAGTAGCCCAGAAATTCCTCAAGAAGCGGGGCTACCGTATTCGCGAGACGAATTTTCGTTGCCATCATGGAGAGATCGATATCATCGCCCAGAAGAAGGACTGGCTGGTCTTTGTCGAGGTCCGCACGAAAAGCAATCTGGATTTCGGCACTCCTGAGGAGTCAATAACACAGGCCAAAAAAGAGAAACTCATAGCCTCAGCACTGACCTACAACAATACCCACCAAAATCTCCCTTCCCTATGGCGCATAGATGTCGTAGCCATTGAACTTGATGACAAAGGAAAAACCAAACGCATAGAACTCATCGAAAACGCCATCGAGCAGTGCTCCCCCTTCAATTGTTAGTTACTCTTAGATTGCTAACCCTGCCGTTATCACTAGCGGAAT
>Ga0315544_1001802_pt1 | contig 16033 bp, 16 predicted proteins | sample SalMarSW160130MG_2_FD_202543 | JGI IMG/M metagenome (GOLD analysis project Ga0315544, IMG submission 202543) | Salt marsh sediment microbial communities from the Plum Island Ecosystem LTER, Massachusetts, United States - Salt Marsh Sediment SW1601-130 ... | reverse complement strand
CCCGATTCAAAATATTTTCAATATTTATTACTCCTGTTAATCGAACTCGATGCCATTTTCTTCACACCATTCGATGGCGATCTGCTTGAAAGCGTCGATACGGTATTTGTACCAGTCATTTTCTATTCCATAGATGTGTATAGCATCTTTGAAACGGTGGAAAGCACCGCTGCCCTTTATTGAACTACAAAGAATCTCGCGTGTTTTCTCATCTTCAATAGACCAGCAAAAATCATCCATAATTCTATATTCATTGACGTCAAACTTTGAAGGCAGATGAATGAAATCGCCGGTTTCAGCTATAATTTCCTTGGCGATTATAATTAGCTCCTGTTCCCAATCTGGGAGGTCTTCAATTGGTTTATCATCCTCAGCGGCACGCATCTCATAGTCGTTAATAAGAACCACCTCGCCGGTTCTCTTATCCAGATATGTATTGCTTTCGTCCGTTTGAACCTCCAATGCCTCGATTATATCATCCAGTTTTACACGAGTTGTCATAGGCTAATACCTTCTTTAGACATATTTGACTATCACCGGCATTTCTTTGCCGAACCACTTCTTTGCCTCTTTGCAGTAGTGAGCGATGTTTTCCTTGAACCAGGGCGGTTTCTGGGTCTGGATTTTACCGATTACATAATAGCCTATGGCCATCATCGCGGCATATCCGGCATTTTCAGGCAGGGGGATGTGAAGTTTGTGTTTTCCCCACCATTTGTTTTCATAGCCGAACGAAATAAATAGTTCACTGTCACAAGGTATAACCGTCGTAGCATGTTTTGCCTGTTCCCAGGTGAAGACATCGCTTGCGATCCGCCTTCCAAAGAGTTCCACAAATTTTGTCTGGAGCATTATTCTAATTAGGTCAAATTCCTTTGGGACGAGAAGAAAAAAAGCGTCAAACTTGTCAAAGCCGGTTGAAAATTCATTCAGCGCCTGATCGACATCTTTTCTGATGTAGTCGAGGATTTGCTGAGCACTTTCTTTTGTCTTTGCCAGGATCATACCCATATAGGTCGATGTGTTATACGTATAAGGTTCGGGTGCGTATGGAAAAACGTATACCTCGTCGATGTTGGTCATATCTTTTGCAGCGGGATGACATGTCAGCAGAATGACTTTTTTACCTTTCTCTTTTGCGGTTCTTGCAATTATAGGAGCATGTTTACTCGCGGAAGCTGAGAACAGCACAACAGGGTCGATAGCTGGAATATTGTCGAGTTTTGTTTCGTATGTACTCTCGTCGGCAAAGACAGCATCTTTATCTGCGAAAACGATTCTGCCCGTTGCTGCTGCATTTCCACTGCCGACAACTAAGGGTTTTTCAAAGCTGTCAAAATCCACCTCCGGCAGGTCTGTCTTTGGGTCAGCAAGGAGCTTCAAGGCGTTCAATACGCATTCATCGAGGTCGATCAGTTTTTCGGTTTTAATTTTGTCCATGATTTCTCCTCTTGGAATTATGTTCAAACACAGTCCCGAACGGCTTTATTCGAAAAAAGGGACATATTGTGTGCGACTGAATATCGTGGTGGCCCATGCATTTGTCATGTCGAGCGCACCGTAAGGCGTCCCTTAGGGAAAGCGCAGCGCAGTCGAGACATCTGGCATCGCAAACGCCGCACTTTTCGATATCGGCCAGACCCCTCGACTACGCTCGGGGTGACAGAAAGGATCTGTTTCGACACAATGTATGGTCACACACGACATTCTTGTTTTCTTTATATCGGTTGATTTTGGCGTGTTCATTCTATATATTGGCTTTCGTAAGTAAAGCCAATTTTGTAGGGGAATCAAAATGGCACCGAAAACAGAAGACCTAAAGCGTGCGGTGTTATGGGAGCCGATAGAGGATAAGAAGGTTCGCTGCAATCTTTGTAATTGGCGGTGCGTGATTGGCCGGGGCGAATTGGGAAGGTGCCGCGTACGTAAGAATATTGACGGTGTATTGTATTCGCTAACTTACGATAAGGTCTGCTCTGCCAATCCCGACCCTATAGAGAAAAAACCGCTGTTTCATTTTCAGCCTGGTTCTCGCAGCTTTTCTGTCGCAACGATGGGCTGTAATTTCCGCTGCGAGTTTTGTCAGAACTGGCAGATAAGCCAGGCTGCCATAGAAAGAGGACAGATTGATGGTGAGCCAATCACCCCTCAGCAGATTGTCGAAGCAGCCGTCCGAACGGGCTGCAAGAGCATTGCCTATACATATACTGAGCCGACGGTCTTTATGGAGCTATGCAACGACTGCGGACGCTTAGCGAAAGAAAAAGGATTGACCAATGTTTTTGTCAGTAATGGCTACGAGACTGTCGAGGCGATAGATTTTGCAAAAGATTGGCTTAATGGAATCAATGTTGACTTGAAGGCCTTTAGTGAGGATTACTATAAGAGACTTTGCAAGGCCAGATTACAGCCTGTACTTGATACAATCAGATATATTGCAAAACAGACGGACATCTGGCTGGAGGTTACGACCTTACTTGTGCCGGGCGAAAATGATTCAGAGGATGAGCTCAGGCAGCTTGCGGATTTTATCGTGAATAATGCCGGCTCCGACGTCCCCTGGCATATTAGTCGTTTCCATCCGCAATATAAGTACCTGGATTCCGTTCCTACTCCGCTGGAAAGCCTTGAGCGCGCTTATGAAATTGGTAAAGCTGCGGGCTTACACTACGTCTACATGGGAAATGTCCCTGGAACGAAGTCAGAAAGTACTTTCTGTTATAACTGCGGACGAATACTAATCGAGCGCACAGGTTACTATATAGCAGCGAACCATATAAAAGACTCACACTGCCCTGATTGCGGCACTAAAATTGCCGGTTTTGAACTTTAACGCTGTAAAATTTGGGAGAGATTGTCAGATACATTTAGCAGTGCACACAACGTTATGAAGATAGTTGCCGAAGCAAATATCCCTTTTGTCCGGGAGTGTTTCTCTCACATCGGCGATGTCGAGCTAATTAGTGGTCGCCAAATTACGCCGAAGCTCATTTCAGGCGCTGATGTTTTATTAGTTCGCAGCATAACACGTGTCGATGAAAATTTACTCTCAAAAAGTCACGTGCGTTTCGTCGGTACAGCTACGATTGGTTTTGACCATGTAGACGTGGATTTCCTGTGGAGAAGCAATATTGGTTTTGCATCGGCACCAGGCTCTAATTCCAACTCCGCGGCTGACTATATAATTGCTGTCTTACTTGAGATTGCAGAACGATTCGATATCGACCTTGAGGGTAAATCTATCGGCGTAATTGGCGTTGGCAATGTTGGCAGCAAAGTCGCTGCAAAGTGCGAGGCGCTCGGGATGCGCATCTTCTGCAACGATCCACCTCTAAAAAGACAAACCGGCGACAAAAAGTACATCCCGATAGAAGCGCTCTTTGACTGTGATTTCATAACCCTCCATACACCATTGACCTTTGAGGGTGTCGATAAGACATTCCATCTGGCTAATGAAAAGTTTTTTCAGTCGCTCAAAAACGGTTGTGTTTTTCTAAATGCAGCCAGAGGTGCGGTCGTGGATAGCTCTGCGCTTAAAGAAGCGATTAGCTCAGCCAGGCTACAGGCTGTTGTGCTTGATGTCTGGGAAAATGAGCCGAACGTTGACACGAATTTGCTTGAAATTGTGGATATTGGCACGCCACACATTGCCGGCTATTCATTGGATGGTAAAATCGCCGGCATGATTATGATATATAACTCTGTTTGTAAATTTTTCGATGTTGAGCCAAAGTTTAGGACGGATGATTTTTTGCCTGAACCTTCTGCTGCCGAGTTGGTTGTAAATTCACACAGTGGTACCGAACAGGATGTGCTTTTACAGACTGTGCGGAGTATTTATGATATAAGACAGGATGATGTAAAGCTCCGGCGGATTCTAAATGAACCAATAGAAAAAAGAGGGGCTTTTTTTGACAAGCTTAGAAAAGAATATCATGTGCGAAGAGAATTTCAAAACACGCGTGTTATCGTTGATGATGAAAATAGCAATTTAGCCAGGAAATTAAAAGGTATCGGATTCCAAATAAGACAGCGCAAATGATTCGTTGAGACTCATGGCTAAGGATCAAGATAGAGCTGTGCTAAAGTGGCCGCGCGGCCGACTGGATTTCTCATCGGGCAGCATCGTCATGGGCGTCCTGAACGTCACGCCGGATTCGTTCAGCGATGGCGGACAGTTCTTTGACGTCGGTAGGGCGGTCGAGCATGGTTTGCAAATGGCGGTTGACGGTGCTGCTATAATAGATGTCGGAGGTGAATCTACGCGGCCGGGCGCAGCGCCAGTTTCACCCGAGCAGCAGATAGAACGTGTCGTGCCCGTTATAAAACAATTGGCTGAGAAAGTGGATGTGCCGATTAGTGTCGACACATACAATTTTGAAGTTGCCAAGGCTGCCTTAAATGCTGGTGCTGCGATTATAAACGATATAACAGCTTTGAGCGATTCAAGTTTGGCAGGATTGGCAGCTAAACAGCAGGTGCCGGTTGTCCTAATGCACATGCAGGGAACGCCAAGAACGATGCAGGTTGAGCCGAAGTATGATGACGTTGTAAGTGAAGTCCGCCGGTTTCTTCTCAGCCGGGCCAAACGAGCCGGGGAAGCAGGAATAGCACAAGACAGAATCTTTATAGACCCCGGCATTGGCTTTGGTAAAACATTGGAACATAATTTATTACTTTTAAGAAACATTGATAGTTTCGTCGCTACAGGTTACCGCGTTCTCGTTGGGACGAGCCGAAAGAGTTTCATTGGCCAGATAACGGGAAAAGAAAAACCTGCGGATAGAATTTTTGGCACAGCCGCGAGTGTGGCTTTATGTGCCGTAGCAGGCGTTTCAATAGTTCGCGTCCACGACGTAGCTGAAATGGTTGATGTGGTGAAGGTAGCTAATGCTATAGGTTGAAATACCACTCAAAACTTTGGATTCAATAGTCGGGTTTCTTCAATACGGTATTGGAATTTTTCTGCATGCGCTCGGTAGATTATTCCCAGTTAGAGACTAAATAGCAAAGAATGTATTGAGCTATTGTTACGTAACATGTGATTTGCGTGGCTGTCATTCCGCACTTGATGCGGAATCCAGTTGTTTGAGAGTTTGGATTCCTGCCTGCGCAGGAATGACGGTAAATATCTATTGCGTATTCAAGGCGATTTTTAGGGCTTCGCTTGTGTTTTTGACAAACTTGAATTGAAGACCTTTTTTGGCTTCTTTGGGGACTTCGGGCAGGTCTTTTTTGTTTCTGGCGGGCAGGATAACAGTCTTTATGCCAGCCTGCTTTGCAGCGAGGATTTTTTCCTTCAATCCGCCTATCGGCAAAACCAATCCTCGCAAGGTTATCTCACCGGTCATAGCCACATCTGGCCTGGTCGGCTTCTGCAAAAGAAGGCTAACAAGTGACGTGAACATTGCGATGCCCGCGCTTGGGCCGTCTTTCGGAATGGCTCCAGCCGGGACGTGAATGTGATAGTCAGATTTGCTGAACCTGTCAGTGTTGATTTTCAACTTTTTAGCGTTTGCTTTCACGATTGAAAAGGCAGCCTGTGCGCTTTCCTTCATAACATCGCCAATCTGGCCTGTCAATTGCAATTGGCCTTTGCCGGGCATAGATGCTGATTCGATAAAAAGTAGTTCGCCACCAACCGGAGTATAAGCCAATGCGGTTGCGACGCCTGGTATGCCTGTTCGCAAGGCCAGCTCCGATTCAAACTGGGTTGGCCCAAGGATTTTTGCAAGATCACCTTTGTCAATAGTTGCACGTCTTTTGTTGTCCTTGGCTATATCAGTGGCGACGGCTCGACAGATTGCTGCGATATTTCTCTCAAGATTTCGCACGCCCGCCTCCCGCGTGTAGCTGCGGATTACTGACAATAGGGCTTCGTCCTTGATAGTGAGCTGGTTTTTCTTTAATCCATGTTCCTTGAATTGCCGGGGGACGAGATATTTCTTGGCAATATTTAGTTTCTCGGTTTCGGTATAACCGGGCAGTTCGATTACTTCCATCCGGTCGCGCAAAGCTGGCGGAACCGGCTCAGTATAATTTGCTGTGCCGATGAACATAACGCTGGACAAATCAAATGGCTGATCGAGGTAGTGGTCGTTGAAACTATTGTTTTGTTCAGGATCGAGCACCTCTAAAAGTGCACTAGATGGGTCACCTCTGAAATCGGCTCCAATTTTGTCGAGCTCATCGAGCATGAAAACCGGATTTCTATTGCCGCACTTTCTCAACTCCTGCATGATCCTGCCGGGCAGGGCACCGATGTATGTTCTGCGGTGTCCACGGATGTCGGCTTCGTCTCTTATTCCACCCAGTGATATGCGCACGAATTTACGGCCCATAGCACGGGCAATGGATTTACCCAGTGAAGTCTTGCCCACACCAGGTGGTCCGACAAAGCAGAGGATCGGGCTCTTGCCGGCCGGATTTAGCTTTCGGACAGCTAAAAATTCGAGGATACGTTTCTTGACTTTGGTCAAGTCGTAATGGTCACGGTTCAATATTCGCTGGGCTTTATTGATATCAAGCTGGTCTTTTGTCTGAACAGACCAGGGCAGCTCACAAACCCAATCCAGATATGTGCGGATAACGCTATATTCCGGTGACGCAGAAGGTGTCTTACTTAGCCTGTCCAGTTCTCTCAGGGCCTCTTGTTCGACACTTTCGGGCATCTTGGCTTTTGCGATATTGTCGCTGATCTGCTTTAGTTCTTCGGTCCTGATGTCTTTCTGGCCAAGTTCGGACTGGATAGCTTTGAGTTGCTCCTGCAGGAAATATTCCCTTTGGCTTTTGTCAATTGATTCTCTGACTCGGCTTTGAATTTTATGGCTCAGCTCGAGGACTTCGAGTTGGTGCGCCAGGATAACGGATATATTTTCGAGTCGTTTTGCTGGATCAAGTTCCTCCAGTAGCTCCTGCTTTCGAGATATTTCAAGGCTGAGGTTGGCAGCCAGGAAGTCGGCCAGCGCAGATGGGTCTTCAATATTTTCCAGAATGACTGATGCCTCCTCTGGTACGTTTGGGCTCAAAGCGATTACGCGGTTGGCCGTCTGCCGCACGCTTACCATCAGTGCTTGGAGCTTTTTGGTTATATTTGCTTTGAACTCGAGCAGTTCAACTCTTGCCTTTAAGTAGGGTTCTGAATCTATTTGCTCTTTTATCCTGAAGCGATCTATCCCATGAACTACGATGTTAATCGAACCCTGTGGCATCTTAAAAATCTTCAATACCGATGCTGTCGTTCCAACTGAGTAGAGGTCTTTGAAATCGGGTTTGTCGGTTTCCGGATTGCGTTGGGTGACAAGGCCTATGACGGACTCATTGGGACGGATATCGGCAAGCAGGGCTTTACTTCTTTCCCTGCCTATGGCCAGTGGCGTCACAGTTCCAGGATAAGCTACAACGTTTCGTATCGGTAGAATGCCGATTACCTCTGGCATTTTCAGCTCGGTATTGTTGTCGCGCAGTTCCATCTTATCGTCGGACAAAAATGGCTGTAGATTCTCAGGCTCTTCCGATATCATTGTCAACTACCTATAATAACACAGTAAAATGATATATTCTTTAGGTTATGCACAGCATAGTTAGTGTCATTTGCCATTATATTTTACTCGTCTTTTTGCCGTTCAAACTTGAATGATACAGGATTTAGGCCACATTGCGAAACCTAAAAAAATCTCCAAGGCTGCATTGGAAACTCTGAGCTAATCCGTGGTCGGCGCACGAAAATATATTAGTATCAGGGCGAATGCGTAGCGTGATGGGCGGTATAGGCGGTGTTATGGGTGGATATGGTGGCATCGTGCAATTTGGACATCCCAGAGGAGACTCTTGGCAACAAACTACTGTGCTGACCTTGCGGGTAAAAAAGGCTGATATTGATGCCTATGCAGAAGGTGAACTGAATTTTGAACAATTCAAGCAAAAGGTGCAAGTTTTTACGTACTGAACCGTTTTTTATTTTGCTAAGTTTACCAGATTGAGCGTGCTCGCTATATGTACAGGATGTAACTCTGGGCAGCATCTCTTGTATTGTTGCCAAGCATCTGTTTCTATATACTAAACAGAGTTACTGTATCGAGCATAGTGCCCACCAAAGTGCCATATTTCATTGACGCATTAAAAAGTTTTGAATATATTACGAGTATAGATGATTCGGTTTATTACAACTATTCTTGGGGAAAGGAGTGATTAGTTGAGAAGCTAACTCAAACTGATCGTTTTTATTGTCATGCTGAGCCGAAAGGCGAAGCATCCGGCTTTAGCAAAAGAAAATCCATATTTTCTCTGACCAGATTCTTCGCTTCACTTCGTTTCGCTCAGAATGACAAAACGATATATGTCTTTGCAAATAAAAGACTTATCAATAATAATGTTAGTAAATCGGCCAGTTTGAGTAACTTACATGTATTCGTGGGAGTAATGTTATGGATCAGGATGAACAATATTTGAAACTTCTTTCGGTTTTTCATTATGTGGTTGGTGGTATTACGGCTTTGGGTGCTTGTATCCCTATAATCCATTTGAGTATTGGCATCGCAATTCTGACAGGTGCTATTGAAGATGCACCGGTCTTTGTCGGCCTATTGCTGGTGGCGCTTGCTATAGTTGCGATGATATTTGGTTGGACGTTGGCGGTTTGTATAATTATTGCTGGCCGGTTCCTCGCAAAGAGAACGCACTATATGTTCTGTCTGGTCACGGCTGCCATAAGTTGCATCTTGTTTCCATTCGGTACTGTTTTAGGTGTCTTTACGATAATTGTACTGCTACGTTCGTCTGTTAAGGCATTGTTTACAGCCAATCAAGTGCGGTAGTGGTTTTGCTCGATCGCTGTGCAAAAAGTGGGCAGACAAATGTCTCAAACACGCTCCAAAGTGTCTTGACAACCATCTTCTGGTCAATTATTTTCACGGCTTAAACGGAATGTAATTGCGTATGGTCAAAAGGAGAACAAAGATGCAAATACAACGAATTTTATTAACAGTATTATTACTTGGAGCGGTTGCGTCTATGACTGGTTGTTTGGCTGCTGCTGTTGGAGCCGGTGCCGTGAGTACTGTAGCGTACATAAAGGGTGATTTGGAGGCAGTGGAGGCCAAGAACATCGACGCCGTATATGCAGCAACAAAGGAGGCCATGAAGCAACTGAGGTATAGTGTAACCAGGGAGAGCAGAGATGCAATTTCAGGGGTTATTACCGCTCGTGATGCTCAGGACAAGAAGGTAACCGTTAAGCTCAATTCCACAGCCGAAGCAGTTACAAAGATTTCCATTCGAGTTGGTTTATTTGGAAACGAGACAAAATCTAATCTTATCTATCAGACGATACACGACAATCTGAGGTAATATAGGTTTGTATATTGACCAGGATTTGCTTTGTTCTGTAATTTGTATTTATTTTTTATTGCTGCGCGGAAGGTCAAGTTCTCTTTTGCAGCGAGGACATGTAACTTTTTTGCCTTTGAAGTTTGGGGGGATTTTCAACTTCAGCCCACACAAGCACGTTAAGAACATGAAATTATTGACTCTTCGCATTATGTCACCAACCTGTCTCATTTGAGTTTGTAGGCGTTCATCCTTTGCCGCTTTTGCTTGGCCTTTTCGAAGTGCAACCTCCTCTTTAGTTAGAGCAGTAGGGGGGATGATTGTTTTGGTGTGAGTCACTTCGCTGAAAGCATCCGAGTAATCCTTGAAGGATGCACCATGACTCATGCTGCGCAGAATCCGTATCCTCTCGGAAATCGGTGGATGTGTGCTGGTCAGGTCAGACAGCTTGCGATGTCCTTTTTTCTTAAACGGATTGGTAATATACATCGGTGCGGTAACTTTATTTACGGTAGTTAATTGTGGCGATGGATCATTTGCGATTTTTTCCAGAGCACTGGCTAAACCTTCGGGGTAGCGAGTAAGTCTGGCAGCACCGGCATCGGCAAGGTACTCGCGCCTTCTTGAAAGCGCAAAGTATAGTAGATACGCCATTATAGGTGCCAAAATCGCGGCAAGTATCGCAATTAAAAGCATGACGAGCTGGGCTTGCCCGCCACCTTTGCCACCACCTGAATACCGGCGGCGAGAACCCATCATTGAGCTGTAGAACATACCTCGTAGAAATACCTGCGAAAGCAAAACGATCGCACCAAGCATTATGCCGGCAAACGTGACATAAAGAATATCACGATGCAAGATATGGCTTATTTCATGCGCGATAACACCCTGAAGTTCGTCTCGATTGAGTCGGCCTAAAAGGCCCGCAGTTACAGCTACCGATGCGGATTTTGGACTTCGCCCTGTTGCAAAAGCATTGGGCGCAGGGTCGTTGATGATATATATCTTGGGCATTGCCGGCAGCCCTGCTGCAATTTTCATTTCCTCGACCACATTGAATAATTGTGGGTGTACGTCGTGAGTGACAGGTTGAGCTTTGCTTGCGGCTAAGAGTATTTGGTCTCCCGATGAGAGGCTTATGAGCGTCAGGACTAACCAGACGACCGTTGCAATGATCAAGCCAAGCGAGCCTCCTTTAGGGCCGAAAAAGCCCATGCCTATTACAAAGCCCAGCAGTAGTAACACTACAGCCATCAGCATAATCAGAAAAACAGAGTTACGCTTATTGGCTCGAATCAGTTCCCACATATTAGTCTCTATCGCTAAGTGTTTCGCGCACTTTTTACAAATACGTTAATCAAGATTGTACTTAAAGCACTTCCCCCTGTCCCTTAAAAGTCGGTTCATACTAAAACACCCCAGCAGCACAGCTCCGGCAAGCCTGCGTTTAGCTGGATGTATAGGCTAAAAACACTTAAACAAATTCAGGTAAAACTTACCTTTGGAGCTTCACGTTCAGCGGCAATTTCTACCTCGAAGAAGTCGCGTTTGCCAAAGCCAAACATACCTGCAATGGTGTTTGACGGAAACGTTTGGGTTTTGTTGTTGAAGAACAAGACCTGATCGTTGTAGTTCTGCCTGGCAAAGGCAATTCTGTTCTCTGTGCTGGTCAATTCTTCCTGTAGCGCAAGAAAATTCTGATTGGCTTTCAAGTCGGGGTAATTTTCCACGACCAGCATGAATTTGCTCAGCGCTTCGCCCAGAGCACCTTCGGCCTTGGAAGCGTCGGAAACAGTTTTTGCCCCCATTGCTCGGCTGCGGGCTTCCGTAATGGCCTCGAAGGTTTCACGTTCATGTTTCATGTAGCCTTTAGCGGTTTCGACAAGATTTGGAATCAAATCATGTCGCCGCTTGAGCTGTACATCTATCTGTGACCATGCGTTGTCAACCTGGTTACGAAGCTTAACTAGCGAATTGTATATGCCAATTACGAAGACAACGAGCAAGACAAGAAAAACGACAACAATAATCAATGCGGTTACCATAATCTTTCCCTTCCTCGGGGACGCCGATTGCTCTTATTATGAGCGTTTCTTCATTAGCAAAGCCACCACAACAGCAATGAGGGCGACCACTATTAATATTATACTCCATGTGCCCATTGTTTCTCCTTTCCTTAAGACTTTTATTTTTGCTCACATGTTAAACTTGCATTAGTCCCAAGAGTTTAACTTTCTTAATCTTTCTGACTCTATTGAAAAGGTCGGTTGTCATTTCGACCGATTCATCCTTCGCAGCAGCGCTGCTGCGGAGAATGGAAGCCCCTGAGGGGCAAAGTGGAGAAATCTGTTAAAAGCAGATTCCTCGACTCGGCTTCGCCTCGCTCGGAATGACAATTTTTTGGTTTTTCAACAGAGCCGATCTTTCAATTAACAGGCCAAAGCCATTCAAAGCAAACTCCGGCGTTTACATCACTCTGCTGCAATTAGTTTTTTGTATCAGCTTTTGATTTACTATTTTGCTGTTCATGGCCGAACATCTCAGCCAGTAACTTTTGAATTTTACTATCTTTATCAAGTTTGGCCCTATCCAAAATATCTTTTAATTCCCCCTTGTCGAACCACAGGCCGTCACCTCGACGACATTTATCGATAAGCAGTGTTGGCTTTGAGGTCCCAACGATGATTTTTTGCATTTTTCTATCGCAAATAGGACATCTTCTTGGCTTTTCTTTAGAATCGATACTTGATCGAAAGGAGTCGAGTAGTTGCTTGGCTTTGTCGGGCTCGCCCAATAGCAACTCCAGTTCACCGGCGTCCAGCCAGATACCTCCGCATTCGGTACAGTGATCTATTTCAACTTCCTTCAGTTCCAGAGTGATCATCGCATTCTTGCATACCGGACAGTCCATCGTATTTCTCCGCTCTTGTCTATACGGAATCCTAAAATTGCTGAATAATATTACATTTGGCGCTTGGTGACGTCAAGAAAAGCTTTTAAGCAATTTACTATTGATTATCACCTTATGTCCTTTGATAGTTGGATAGATTTTTCATATTTGTCGATATATCGGGATGAACAACAAGTGATTGTCATATACACAGTTAACGTTCCGTAGGCAAAACAATGTAGCAGTGCATATCATCTTTTTTCGATAAAAGGGCTTATTTTGAAAAAAGCCGTCCCCCCTTAGGGGTGGCTGCCTCAAGCGTAGCGGTTCGACTGAGCTCGCCGAAGTCTTGGGGATTGGTAAGCACCTACGGAAAAAATTGGTGACAAAGGCCGAAAAAATTATCTACAAACTCGACACGCACGCTATTCTAATAGGGCAGTTTTTTGGCTTGTTACTTTCGGAGTGCTGATTGTATGATGGTTGGGTATGCGTACGGTTCTCTATATCATTGCAGGTCCACTATTTCTAATATCAGCGGCGGGCTACGTCTATGTGCGGATATATTTAAGGCCCAAAGATGATTCGGACCTGGATGACTATTACTACGAGTTTGAAGAACAGCACCCCGCTTATGCAAGATACATTAAGTGGTCGCGAATTACTTTTATTGGTTCAGTTATTGCTGTACTAACGCTGTTTATTGCTGCGGTTCTTTGAGTTTGTCTTACCAGTTTTCTCGGGATGTAAATTTTTTATGACAAAGTTAGTACATGCACAGATGTTAATGTGACAGGATAGTGCAGTACAACTTGCGCAGATTAGGATAAAAATTGCGGGATGGGATTGAGAACACTTGGGATTTCTACGAGTCCGAGACTTAAAGGTAATAGCGACTTGCTGCTTCGAGAGGCTTTGTCTGGAGCTGAATCAGCCGGCTCAGGGGTGGAATATCTGCGGTTTTGTGACTTCGACATTGGACCGTGTGTCGAATGTAACACCTGCTACGAAACCGGTATGTGCCGTATTGAGGATGACTATCAGGCGGTTCTCGAGAAAATACTTAGTGCTGACCGGCTTATATTCGCCACGCCGATATTCTTTATGACAGTTTGCGCACAGGCAAAAATGCTGATTGACCGCGGTCAATGTCTTTGGGCATGTAAGTACAGATTAAAAAAGGAGCTTCTGCCAGGAAAACACGATCGGCGAGCAATGGTAATAGCAGTGGGTGGTTCAAAAAGCGTAAAACAATTTGAGAGTGTTCGACTTACTATGAAGTCGTACTTTGATGCGATACAGATGAATTACGTGTCTAATCTGTTCGTTAATAAGATTGACACTCTTGGTGCTATCAAAAAACACCCTTCAGCTATGACGGAGGCATTCCGTCTTGGTGTTGACTTGGTAACGATTACTGCCCAGCCGACAAAACCTATCAATGTTGAATTGATCTGAGTACGAAGGTGCGTAAGCTGGTGAAAAACAGGCCATTAATGGTAATTGAGTAATGCTGCTTATACTCGGTGAAGTTTCTTTTGCCTAATGATTTAGCTTTGTTGTACTGAAATAGGAAAAAAGGCTGATGACCATCGCTGATCTTCAGCCCATGCTTTTTCATTGCCCCGGGGCGTAAGAGACACCGTGAGTTAACAACCGCTGAAGAATAAAAGAGTCGAAAATTCAGCTACTCAAAGGCGATTCCGAGGCCGATACTGGCTTCATCAAGGGTCTTTTTACGCTCAACTCTTACAACTTTACCTTTTTTTATTCGAGCGAATTGGCCCTTTTCGTTCGCCAGTGTTGTAGTTCGAGGGAAGTTGAGTTCCACTAAGCTGCCAGGCCGAACCGGTGTTGTCATAGGAACAGTTATGAAGACACCGAGTTTGCTAATGTTGGCACTTCGGCCATTAAAGAATCTGTTCGCTTTTGGAACCCAGACACTTACAGGCCAGTAGATATCCGTCCTTTTCTCCTTGCGCTGTTCGACTAGGGTTTCCATAATACCATCTCCTCATGAACACCATTCCGTGAACGAAATTCTTATCGGCATTGTTAACATGGCGATATTAGAGTATTTGGGGAAAACGAAAATTTTTTATAAGTGTTTTTTTCCTTTACTCATATTGATTTGTTTAGGCATTTTTTTATCGGGCATATATGGCCACTTTTAACATTTAGAAATGTAGTTGGCACCTTGCTCGTAAGTGAATTAAATGCCTGTTGGAGATATCCATTTTCATGCTATGCGTGACGAAGGCATCGCGCATACGCCGAATCCAGTTAAAATCTTTGGTTAAAACTGGTACTTATGTTCCAGGTGTATTTCAAAAGCTGTATGCGCAAATATGAAGGTTGCATGCGCAAGCTATTAGTAAAAGGTATCAACAGAAAAGAGCAAGTTCTCTTGCTATCGTGTTTGTTTTACTGTATGTTTGCAGGAAAGATGAAAACAAAAGTTGTAAAACTTGATGAGCGGAAACCTGACATTGCAAAAATCAAAGAAGCCGCAGCGGTGATAGATGCAGGGGGTTTAGTAGCATTTCCTACCGAGACAGTCTATGGAATTGCATGTAGGGTTAATAGCGATTCATTAGCCAAGCTCGATAAGATTAAGTGCCGAGACTCGAACAAGCACTATACTTTACACATCAGTCAAAAAAGTGACGTGAGAAAATATGTGCCGAGCGTGAGCCTTAAGGCTCAGAAACTAATCGAGAAGGCCTGGCCTGGGCCGGTAACAATAGTGTTTGAGTTGAACGAGCACGACCTTGCCCAACAACACAAAATCCTCAAACGAAATATTTTTGAGAATCTGTATAATAATAGTAGCTCAATCGGTATTCGGTGCCCTGACAATGCTATAGCGTCCATATTGCTACGATTGACACATAACCCGGTGGTCGCACCGAGTGCAAATCTTACCGGAGAAAGTCCATCTGTGGAGCCGGAGCAAGTTCTATCTCGATTCTCGGATAAAATAGAAATGCTGCTGGACGCCGGAGCTTCAAAATATACAAAGAGTAGCACAATTGTGAAGATAGAGAAAGGCGTCTTGCGGGTTTTGCGGGCTGGTGTGTATTCGCAAGAAGATATCGAAAGGCTGGCAGAGGTGAATTTTCTGTTCGTGTGCACCGGCAACACGTGCCGAAGTCCTATGGCTGAGGGATTATTTCGTAAATATCTTGCAGAAAAATTACATTACGAAGTTGACCGTTTGGAAGAGTTAGGTTATAAAGTAGCCTCAGCTGGTATTTTGGAAATGGAAGGATATCCCGCGAGTGCTGAAGCAATTACAGCCTGTGCATCTAAAGGGATTGATATAAGCACGCACAGGAGCAGGAGACTATCCGTACAGCTTGTTAAAGAAAGCGACTATATATTTGCGATGACGCGTTCGCATTGTGAGGAGGTGGTAAAGATGTGGCCCAATGCTCAGGACAGGTGTGTGATGCTTGTGGAGAACGAAGATATTGTTGATCCAATAGGCCAGTCGCAGGAGTTTTTCAATAATTGTGCAAATTTAATCGAGAAAGCTGTGAGGGAAAAGATTAATGGGTTTGTGATATGAAGATAGCTGTCGGAAGCGATCATCGAGGTTACGAAGCAAAACAATTGATTAAAGCTATAGTAGAACAAATGGGAAACGAGTGCGTTGACTTTGGCACGAATGACACACATCCGGTCGATTACCCCGACATAGCTTATTTGACGGCGACTGCAGTATCAACAAAACAGGCAGAAAAAGCTATCCTTATATGCGCTACGGGGATAGGCATGAGTATAGCTGCAAATAAAATCAAAGGCGTTAGGGCT
>Ga0315544_1001799_pt1 | contig 16047 bp, 15 predicted proteins | sample SalMarSW160130MG_2_FD_202543 | JGI IMG/M metagenome (GOLD analysis project Ga0315544, IMG submission 202543) | Salt marsh sediment microbial communities from the Plum Island Ecosystem LTER, Massachusetts, United States - Salt Marsh Sediment SW1601-130 ... | reverse complement strand
AAGGTATTTGAGAAGGACGGCAGGACGTATATTTTTATCAAGCACTTTGAATACGGAAAAATAAAGACAAGGGTAGACTTTATAATCACAGCGGTCAATAAAAATATACTGGAAGACTATTTTATAAACTCTTCTTATCTCTGCACCTTAAAGGCAAGTCTTTTTTTAAAAATGGCAAAAAATTCGGGATTTAAGAAAATCGAGCTTTTGGGACTAGGAGGAAAGTCAATTTTTAATCCTAAAAAAGATATAAGCCTCTATGCGCTGATGTACAGGTAAAGAATCTATACATTTTCCTGGCCGTATCTGCAGTATTCCAAAAGCCAGCAGGCGGGACATTTAGGCTTTTTGGCCAGGCATATAGTCCTTCCTAGTGCTATTATCCTGTGTGAAAAAACACTCCAGCTGTTTTTGGGGACTATTTTCATAAGGTCAAACTCAATCTTTACCGGATCCGAGTTTATGGTAAGACCCAGCCTGTTTGAGATCCTGAGTACGTGTGTATCGACTATTATGGCCTGCACGCCAAATATATTTGAAAGAACAACATTGGCAGTTTTTCTTCCTACACCCTGCAGAGAAGTAAGATCTTCAATATTATCGGGAGTCTTGCCGCCGAATCTTGAGACTATATCCTTTGAACAGTTGATTATATTTTTTGCCTTATTCCTGTAGAAACCTGTTGATCTTATATCTTCCTGAAGCTGGATTACTAACATTTTAAGTGGACTAGTTTTTGGGGGAAAGGTCAAAATTTTTAAGTAATTTAATGATATCTAAATTATATTATTTAATTGATGGAACAGATAAAGTATTCCTTAAGAATTGATAGAAAACTTTTAAATAAGGCTAAAAGAGAAGTTAAAAAATCAGTTATCATTTTATAATACTTTAAAAAATGTTAAAATCAATAATACAAATTATATTTAACCTTTTACAGCTCCTAGTGTTAATCCTCTTATCAAATATCTTTGAGAAAACCAAGCTAGTATTATAACAGGTAATACAAATAGAGTTCCTGTAGCTGTCATCGTTCCCCATTCCATACCTCTGTCTCCAATAAATCCTGCAATGAACACAGGGACAGTTTTAGCATCTTTCTGAGTTAATATAATCGCAAATAAAAATTCATTCCAGGCTAGTATAAATGATAGTATAGTAGTTGCAACTAAGCCTGGAGCAGATAGTGGGAAAATAATCTTTGTAAATCTTTGAAAAAAATTACAACCATCAACAATAGCCGCATCCTCAAGTCCTCTAGGTATTGCTTGAAAGAAACCCAACATTAGCCATACAACAAAAGGCAAATTAAAGCCTGAGTAGGTAATTATTAAAGCCAATTTGGTATCCATAATTCCTAGTCTTTGAATAAGCATATAATATGGAATTGCTGTACAAATAGCAGGATACATTCTTGTTATCAATACCCATAATAGAAAAACATTGTTAAGCTTAAATGGCATCTTTATCCTTAAAGCGCTATATGCAGCTGCAGAACCAAAAATAACAGAAAAGAAGGTTGACCCGATTGCGATTATTATTGAATTAGAAAAATTAGCAAAAATCATAGGTTGACTAAAAGCAGCGATATAATGTTTAAGAGTACCAATTTCTGGAATAATGACTGGAGGCCATGATAAAAAATCTAAAGGACTTTTAAAACTGGTTAGTACCAGCCAAATAAATGGTATAAGCATTGCAATAATAACTATTAATGTAAGAAAATCATTAATAATCAATTTAGATATTTTTACAAAATTATATGTTTTTTTTCTTCTCATGTCATTCCCTGTTATCTTAAATTGATAATCAATAATAAAAAAATTCAAAAATACATTAGTTTAGTGTAACTATTTAATTTTTATTTTTAAATATTTATTTATCATAACTGTTCTGATTTCTGCCTTTGCCTTATCAAATAAAATGTGATTATAAACATGAATATCATGAATAACCATGAAATTGCAGATGCATAACCTATTTGAAAATATTTCATACCTCTTTCATAAATAAATAAGCTTAGGAGCTTTGTTCTATCTCCAGGCCCACCATAGGTCATAACAAACAAAGAATCAATTATCTTAAATCCATCAATTGCTCTCATTAATAATGTAACAATAATTGCGGCTTTAATTAATGGTAAAGTTACATATCTTAAGATTTGAAAAGTATTAGCACCATCAATCATCGCAGCTTCATAAGCTTCCCGTGGCAGGGACGTTAATGCAGCAATAAAACATAAAACTACAAATGGAGTCCATTCCCAAATATCAGTTATCATTACCGATATGAGGGCAATATTTGGGTCACCTAACCAATTTTGAATTGGTATATGTAATAAACTTAAAAAATAATTTATGAGACCATAGTCGGGATTATATAACATTCTCCATAATACCCCTACAACAACTGGAGTCATTACCATCGGAATTAATATAATAGATCTAGCAATTCTTAATCTCTTTCCTTCTCTTGCCAATAATAATGCTATAGCCAAACCTAAAATAAATTGAATGGCTACAGTTATAATAACGAATATAATTGTTATACTAAGACTATATAAAAATGCCTTATCCTTAAATGCCATAATATAATTTTGGAATCCTATAAAAGACATTTCTTTTGATTTTGTATAGTCTAAATTAAAAAAACTAAGTACAAATGCATATCCTAAAGGATAAAGAGAAGTAAAAAATAAAATACCTATTGTTGGTAAAAGAAATAAATATCCTGTAATTTTATCGCCTAGTGGAATACCTTTTTTAAATACCAAAATAACTACCTTCTACTTTATGCACAATTAATAATCTTTTTAAATCTATATTAATTGTTTTATTGAACTTTTATGGAGAGGAAGAAGCTTCCTCTCCATATTGTTACTCATATTGTTATTAATATTCCTAATTATATCATTCAAGATAGTCTTCCGTATACTGACCTTCTGGTGGATCATTGCATATTTTTTCTGTCCAGAACTCAGCAATTTGGTCTATAGCTTCCTGTGCAGTTATACTCCCAGACAAGGCATCACTTATCCTAGAATCAGCAAAATCCAAGGTTTCCTGAGATTGTGCAAACTTAAATCTCATTATGGTGGTTTCAAGTGTTATTAACTGACTTTGAAAATCAGGATGTTTTTCAAGAACAGCAGGATCTTTATAAATTACCGTTCTTGTTGGTCCTACACCAAATTCATCCAAAAATCTCCTTTGGCTTTCTTCACTTGTATAATATTTTATCCACTCCCATGCCAGTTCTTTATTTTCAGAAGCTGTAGGAATTCCTAAGAACAAGGTTCCTGTCTCATTTGCAGACTTCCTAGCAGGACCACCTGGCAAAGGCATTAAAGCCCATTTACCTACAACGTTTGATTGAGCAGGATCCTCCGCCATTACTCTTACATAGCTCGGCCAAACTTCAGCCATTGCAACTTCACCTTGTAAAAAAACATTATACTCAGCAAAAATATCATATGTCAGATAACCAGGTGGCATATAAGGTTCTAAATCTATCATCATTTGTAAAGCCTCGACTGCAATTTCTCTCTCGGGAAGAGCGGTCTTATAATCCTTAGACAGCATGTGTCCGCCCAATACCCAAGCCCTTGCTCTCCAAAAACAACCTAGTTGGCTTTTCTCACCTTCAAGTGTATAACCATACATGCCATCTTTTGTTAATATTTTTGCAGCATTTTCTAGGTCTTCCCAAGTAGCAAAATAGTCTACTCCATCTATTTTTGACATTTCTATCCCTGCTTCTTCAAAAAGATCTGGTCTATAAACTATTGCATATGCATCAGCTGCCATAGGAATACCAGTCCTTACTCCCTGCCAGTCACCACAAGCAAGCGCTACTGCAGGTATAAAATCATCCATACTACCCCAATCAGAAGAATTACTTATATAATCTTCTAGTGGATCTAGGTATGGAGCAAACTGTCCACCCCATTGAGCACAACATTGCATAACATCAAAAGAACCTCCACCAGTTACTAAATCAGCAAATTCTTTTTCATAAAGAGTTTGATAGGGTGAATCCAGAATCGTTACATCCGCTCCAGTCATTTCTTCAAATTCCTCTTCGATAGCATATGCAGCATCCTTATAATTTGTAGACATATAAATAACAGTTAACTCTTCCCCTTCAAAGCTTTTTTCTGCTGCAGCTTCTTCAACAGCTGCTTCTTCTACGGGTGCTTCTTCTACGGGTGCTTCTTCTTCAACAGCTGCTTCTTCTCCAGCTTTACAGCTTACCAAAGAAAACACTATAATCATTGATGTGACAAGTAGCCATAAAAACAACTTCTTCATTTTTACTCCTTTCATTTTATTCAATTCTTTATTAAATTTTTTTTTAAAGATTTTTCACCTCCTATCGTGTTAATATAATAATCAATTATTAATAAAATAATTGTTTTATGTTAAATCTTACTTCTGATAATATGATTATTCTTTGACAATTTAGGTATTTTTTTATCTTTTTTAACTTTAATCATTTGCATAGAATGACTTTCAAAATAAAAAAGTTAATTTAAGTTAATTGAAATTCATTTAATTAAACACAATAAAATAAGTTTTATAAAAAATAAACTTAAAACAACCTAAAAGCTTAATGTTATACAACAATCTTACTGCTATTTCATTTACCATCTTTATATTATTTCTCTTCTATTAATTGTTATATTTTGTTCTTTATGCACTTATTATCTGTTATATTTTGTTAGATGTCAATAGTTCGAATTGATTTATCAGCGATTCAGACATTAGAAGGCCTAAATACAATAAATCCATAAATATAGGTCAGGCTAATTGAGTAATGGGAATAAATTTCAGAATAATCAGATTGGTAATAATGATTGGTGGAATAAATCTTGATTTTAAGGGACACCTGTCCCCGGGAATGAAAAGAGATTAATATTTTTGGGCAAATATAATATTAAATAAGCTATGGATCATCCGGTATTCTTCGCTTTTTTGAGACAAATTCCTTTATCCACTTTCTAAACCTCTCACGGGGCTCTCCTTCCAGGAATGCCACATAGTATAGTCCCTCATCATAATCAAGGGCAGCATAATAGCCTTTGGCATACATGATGGTTGCATTCTTTCACAGGCTTTCCTCATACCTTAATGCCTTCATGGTCTTGACCTTTCCCCCAAAAACTAGTCCAATTTGAAAGTTAGGATTTGGGCCAGTAAAATAGGAAAAAGGAGGAAAGGACTATGCCAAGAAAACGCTATACCCCGGAACAGATCATCAACTCTTTAAGAGAAGCAGAGGTATTGCTCAGCCAGGGTAATACTACCGCACAAGCCGCAAGACATCTGGGTATTACAGAGCAGACCTATTACCGCTGGAGAAAGGAATACGGCGGAATGAGGGTCAACCAGGCCAAGCGTCTTAAGGAGCTAGAGAAGGAAAATGCCCGTCTTAAAAAACTGGTGGCTGACCAGGCTCTGGATAATGCCATCCTAAAGGATGTGGCGGAGGGAAACTTGTAAGCTCGGCCAAGCTCAGACACGCTGTAACTTCTGCAATTAAAAAGTCCAGCATTTCCCAGAGGCGTGCTTGCCGGGCAATCGGACAGTGTAGAGCTACCCAGAGATACCAGATAAAAAAGCTTCCAGATGAAGACAGCCTTACCAACCGTATTATCAACTTAGTAGCCCGGTATGGACGGTATGGCACTCCCAGGATAACTGCCATGCTTAATCGCGAAGGCTTCAAGGTAAACCACAAGAGAGTAGAGAGGATTTGGCGCGAGCAGGGCCTTAAAGTGGCTAAAAGACAAAAGAAAAGGCGAAGATTATGGCTAAATGACGGCTCATGCATCAGGCTGAGGCCCCAGTACAGAGATCATGTTTGGAGTTATGATATTTTAGAAGATAAAACTTACAATGGAAGGAAGTTCAGAATACTTAACATAATGGACGAATACACCAGGGAATGTCTTCTCTCTTTTGCCTCGAGAAGTATTACTTCCAGTGAAGTAGTAGGGTTTTTAGCAGAGCTTTTCTGCAATAGAGGGTTGCCAGTATATATACGTTCGGACAACGGCAGCGAGTTTACTGCCATAAAGGTGCGGGAGTTCATAAGTAATCTAGGAACACTGCCTGCATTAATCGAACCAGGAAGTCCCTGGGAGAATGGCTTTATTGAGTCATTTAATGGAAAGATGAGAGATGAATTGTTAAACGGTGAGATCTTTGATACCATGCAAGAAGCTAAGGTACTTATTGAAAGATGGAAGTGTTACTACAATACCATTAGACCTCATAGTGCTTTAGAATATAGACCACCTGCACCAGAGTTCAAGGTAGTTGATATTAGTTTAAAAATGGCTTAGATACTAACTTAAAAACTGGACTAAAGAATGGGGTAAGGCCAATTAATGTATGCCTGTAAGTATTTCACCGATATTCTGTGATATACTTCATAGATTGCTCTTTTAACAATTGCCCAAAAACTTTCAATAGTATTTGTGTGTACAATACTGTCTACAAACATTTTATTATGGTCAATTTGCAGATGAAAATGTTGAGTATATCTTAATTTCTGATAACCTCTATATTCATCTGTTATCACAACATTTTTACCCTTGCAGACCTGGTTTAATAAATCAATAAGTTGTTTGAAGGTAAGTCTTTGACCTTTTCTATTTCTTAGTGCTACCTTAGCAAATACCTTTCTGTTTTTTCTATCAAGCACACCGATTACAGACGGTTTATTGGTTGCTCTGCCACGAGGTAATTTTCCACCTTTTATATCATCATCACGCTTATTAGGTTTTCTTGGTTTACCACCGATATATGTTTCGTCCATTTCTATTATTGCCTCGTACAGATTATTGTGGTTTTTATCTTCCATTGCTTTTCTTATCTGGTGTAGCATACGCCAAGCAGTTTTATAAGTTACTCTGATTTCTCGTTGCAATTGCTTAGCAGATATGCCTTTTTTAGCATTTAAAAACAAATGGATTGCATAAAACCATTTCTGTAAGTCGGTTGATGTTTTTTCAAATATAGTATCTTTAAAAACAGAGAAATCATAATTGCAAAAATTACAATGGTAAAATTTGGGATTATCTTTTCTTTTTTTCACCTCTTTTCTTTTACAATTTGGACAAATCACTCCTTCTGGAAATCTTTGATTCGTAAAATACTCAATAGTTGACTTTTCATCTGGAAACTTTTTCAAAAACTCTTTATAATTCGTTTATACTCCTAACATTGAATAATGATAAGAGTATTATATACGAAACTATAGTTGTATGTCAAGGGATAATTACGAATCTATATATGATATTAACAAGGTAAGTAACGATACAATTACATTTAGATTTTAAATTAATCAATTCGAACTATTGACATCTAACAAAACATAACAGATAATAAGTGCATAAAAAACAAAATATAACAATAAATAGAGGAGAAATAATATGAAGATGAGAAATGAAATAGCAGGATCAATGGGATCATACTTGCATTTTGTGGATATGGGATGGGAGCCAGCTTTAAAAGGAATTGCAGCTGCAGGATTTAAAAATGTTGAATTGAGTGCTTCCTACGAATGGAGATCCCATATTGATGTCGAGAACATAAAATCAGAAGATAAAAAATTGCTAAAGGATCTTCTATCAAAATATGGTCTTAATCCTATAAGTATGAGCGCCCATTGCAATTTGGTAACCAAAGAGGGGTTAGAAGCTTTTAAAAAGCGTATGGATTTTGCAACTGAAATGGGAGTCAAGGTTCTTATTACCGGAACGGGACCATGGTATAATGGAAATGATTTAGATAACCTTTATAAAAATATTCAAGATATTTCAGAATATGCTAATAAGTCTAATCTATTAATTACTTTAGAAACGCATGGGTGTGGACCTACTGGTGAGAGTGAAACGGCTTCTGGAAAAATGTATCTACCAATTATTAAGCATATTAATAAAGAGAACATCAGAGTTTGTTATGATACGGCTAATGTAATTTATTATGATAATGTTAGACCGGAAGATGATATCAATTATATAGCAGAACATATAGGGTATTTACACATGAAAGATAAAAAGGGTATCAAAGGAGTTTGGAACTTTCCAGCTTTAGGTAATGGTAATACTAAATTTGAAATTATATTTAATGCATTACAGAGAGTAAATTTCACCGGTCCCTTTAGTGTAGAGATTGAACTTACTCCTGATACATATCACCAAAAACATGATATTACTGAATTTGATGTCGCCCATATTGAGTCTTTTAAATTTTTACAAAATTATTTTTCATCTATTTAGAGACAAAATTATTTTTTTAAAAGAGGAGGATAATATATATTAGAGCCGTCTTTAATAAGGTATAAAAGGGTAGATATTTAAATCTATATTTTAAAGATGAATAAAGAAGAGAGATTAAAACGTATAGTTAAGATTATAAGCAAAAAAGAGTCAATAAAAGCATCTGAGTTGGCAAAACTATTTAGTGTTTCTGAAATGACTATTAATAGGGATCTAAGGTTGCTTGATAGTAAAGGTTTTTTAAATAAAGTATATGGTGGAGCAGTAAAAGATACGTTGGGAATAAATGTAGTACCTTATCCTGTTAGAATGAAGAATAATTCAATAGAGAAACAGAAAATAGGTGAAAAGGCAGTAAAATACATTAAAGAAGATAAAACTTATTTTGTTGGTGGTGGTTCAACGCTTGCAACTTTTGCTTCAATATGGCCTGAAAAAATAAAGACTATTTTATTGACTAATAGTGTTCTAATACCAATTATGGTCAACAATATTAAAGATCTTGAAGTTCATACTACTGGAGGAATTTTATTAAAAGAATATTTAACACTGGTTGGACCGCTAGCCGAGCAAACAATTGTAAACTATAATATAGATGTAGCTTTTCTTTGTTGCTTTGGAATGTCTAGTTCATTAAATATCTATGAAGCTGATATTTACCAGGCTTCACTGTTAAAAAAAGTTTCTAGTGTGAGCAAAAAGATTATTTTTCTAGTAGACCACAGTAAATTTGGATTAGAAACTAAATATAAAAGTTTAGATATTGAAGATATTGATATTATTATAACATCAAAAAAAATTCCTGAAACATTTCTTGAAAATATTTCTAAGAAAAATATAAAAGTAGTATTGGTGTAATTTAAATTATTGTATAAGATAAATGATTATCTGAAAATTATAATTAAATATAGCATATGAAGAAAGGTTGAGAATATGACTAAAATTGTTGAATTAGATAATGAAAGTTATAAAAAATATGATATGAAAAAATATGAATTGGAGATAAAGCCATTTTTAACAAGCAAAATATTTGATATGCATATACATGTAGGACCAAGCAGTCTAGTTTCTAATAATATTTCAGAGGAGAGACTAAAAAAAAGATTTGAATTAACAACATGTTCGTCTCTTACATATGAGGACTATTTTAGGGCATTTGACATTTTATTTGGGAGCAAAAGATTTAGTGGTGGATTATTTTTTGCTTATCCTTTTAAAGAGATAAATCTTGAGCAAGCAAACGAATATATTGGAAGTAGAATCGATAATTCCAAAAATTTTGGCCTAATAACAGCATCACCATATCATAAAAAGGATTATTTTGAAGAATTGATAGAAAAATATGGTTTTATTGGTTTTAAACCTTACCCAGATTTATATGATTTTAAGGATGAAAGCAAGATAAAAATAGCAGATTATGTGTCAGAGGATATGTTATATGTTGCTAATAAGTATAAATTAATATTATTGATACATTTAAAATCATATAATGGTGGTCAAGGAATAAATTCTGACGAGTATCTTCAAGAAATACATAATATATTTGAAAAGTTTCCAGATATAAAATTAATAATTCCACATATGGGAAGGTCGCATTGTCCCAAATTAGCGGAGAAAGGAGTAAAAAAAGTAATCAAATACTTCGGAAATGACAAAATTTATTTTGATACAGCTACTTGCACACAAAGAAAATCTTTTGAAATATTCCTTGAAAATTATTCTACTGAAAAAATCTTATTTGGTAATGATATAGGCGTTTCACTTATACGAGCAAAATTTTATTGTATAGATGATGAAAAAAGAGTTCTTGTTCCCAGAGAAAAATTTCCTTGGTATAAAGCCAGTGGTTTTGATAGGAACCTATCTATCTTTGTATACGAGAGCTTAAGTGAGCTTTTTAATGCTCTTATAAATTTAGGAGCAGATAGAAGCATGTTTAATAAATTAATGTATGATAATTCTAATAATTTAATAAAAGAGGTGGTTAAAAGTGAGTCTTTTGGGAATTGATATAGGGGGCTCTGGTTGTAAAGCTATAGCATATTCAAAAGAAGGAAAGAGATTAGCAAAATCTAGTAGAAGTTATTCCTATGTTCTTAGAAAAGAACATGAAAGTGAATTCGACCTGAAAGAAATTTGGGAAAAGGTGAGACTGGTAATAAAAGAAGCATCGCAAAAAGTGAAAAAAATTGGAGATCCGATTGAGGCATTGTGTTTTTCTGTTTTTGGAGAAGCATCTATTTTAGTAGATAAGGATTTAAATCCTTTAACTGATGTTTTTACTTCTTTCGATCAAAGAGGATATGAATTTATGGATAAAATTGCAACGGATATTAATCCAGTAGAGATGTATTCAAAAACAGGACAACCTTTAGATTTTCTATATCCCCCTATTAGATTAATGTGGTTAAAAAAATATAAAAAAGATTTATATGAAAAGGCAAGTAAATTTTTAGGAGTACAGGAATTCTTGCTTTTAAAACTAGGAGGAGAACCGATAACAGAACCCTCTCTTGCATGCCGATATCTTATTTTTGATATTAATAAAAAAGATTGGGTAGAAGAGTACTTAGAATATTTTGATATGAAAAAAGAAAGATTCTTACCAGTTATAGGAAAGGCCGGAGATATTGCTGGAACTATTTCAAAAAAGATGGCATCTGAGCTTGGTTTAGCGAATAATGTAAAATTAATCGTTGGAGGTTTTGATCAATCTATGTCTTCGCTGGGAGCAGGACTTTTATTTGAAGATATAAGTACTATTAGCACTGGAACTGTTGAAGCAATGTGTTTTGTAAAGAAAAATATAGGCTTAGACAAAGAGCTATATGAACACTACTTCCCTTTCTGTAATCATGCGTATGGTGATTTATTGTTCGTTAATGGTTATACTTATTCGGGTGGATCAGTTTTGAAATGGTTTTGCCAAAAAATTGCTACGGATAATTTTTCTAATAATATAGTTAAAGATATATATAAAGAAGTTCTAGATAGAATGCCAGATAGACCATCAAATCTTATTGCATTACCTACTTTTACAGGAAGTCAAACTTTTATAAGGGATCCTAAATTAAAAGGTATAATTATCGGTTTATCTTTAACTACAGAAAAAAGTGAAATTTTAAAATCTCTTCTTGAAGGAACTTGTTTCTATCTTAAAGAGAATTATGAGTATTTAAGCAAAAAATTAGATTTTACTGTTAAAAAATTTATTGTAATGGGTGGGGGGGCACGGTCTCCTCAATGGTTGCAGATGAAAGCTGATATTTTAAATACAAAGATAAATACGCTATCTGAAGAAGACACGGGATGTATAGCTGCTGCAATTTTAGCAGGTATGGGTGTGGGAATATTTAATGATTTTGAGGATATGTTAAAAAAATTTGTAAAGGTAGAAGATGAGTATCTCCCAAGAGATAACTATGTTGAATTTTACTCAAAAAAATACAATTTGTATAAAAATCTTCAAAATAAATTGATAGATTTTCAACATGAATTATATCAAATTAATTCTGATTTATATAAAAATAAATTTAATAAATAAAGCACAGAAACAAATAGAAAAGAGGTAATTATGCAACTAGTTGGGTTAAAACCCTTTTTAGAAGACGCTAGAAGGAAAAAGTATGCTTTAGGTTGTTTTAATGTTTTTAACCTAGAAACTTTGGAAGCAGTTATAGAAGGAGCCCTAAATTTTAATACACCTATTGTTTGCGCTATATATGAGCCACAACTTAAATATAGCGATCTTGAGTCTTTTAGTGTACTAATAAAAGACATAGCAGGAAAAGTTCCAATACCAGTAATACTACACCTTGACCATGCGGAGAAAATGGATACCATAATAAGAGCCATACGGTGTGGTTTTACTGCAGTTATGTATGATGGTCCTCCAGGAATTAAATTTGAGGAGAAAATAGAAAAAACCAAACAGGTAGTAGAGATTGCACATTCTGTAGGGGTAACAGTTGAAGCAGAGCTGGGTTATATTACCCGGGTAGGGCTGGATGAAAAAACCGTGAAAGAGAATCTGGCAGATCCGGAGCTTGCCAGGGAATTTGTTGAGGCTACTGGTATTGACATACTGGCACCAGCCATTGGTTCAGTTCATGGCATGGGAAGCCAAGAGGCTACTATCGATCTTGATACTTTGCGAAAAATCAGGGAAAAAACAGATTGCTACCTATCCTTGCATGGAGGCTCAGGGGTTGATGATTCAATAGTAAGGAAGTCTATTGATATAGGGATAAATAAGGCTTCTGTGTATACAAGACTGTCCAATAATGCTGTAAAGAAAATAAAAAATAACTTAAACGGTGCTCCAGAGCTATCGCAGATTATGACTGCTGCAAGGGATGGCTTCAGAGAAATGGTAGAAGACAGGCTTGCAGTCTTAAGAAGTAAGGACATCTGTAGTTTTGAGACGAATATATGCTCTGTATGCTCTTATAAATACTACACCTCCAAATGAAGCAGAGAATAATAACACTAGACTAGATCATATAGATTATATAGAACTTGTAGAAAAAATAACCGACGGAGTTATTACACAGTTAAATAATCATTGGCTTATATAGATATCCATTAGGGCATAATATTAAAAAGTATCAAAGAGATTATAGATTATAGGGGCTAAATAGATCCTTGTTTGTAGGTTTGAAGAAGTAGTGATAAATATTACAGAATCGTTAAAAGGGTTTTTAATATTTAAATCTAAAGACCAAGGTGCAGAACCTAAAACTAAATAAATGGTTTCAAATAATATCTAAAGATAAAATAAAAAGTTTTTAGCATTGAAAAATTGAAGATATTTAAATTTTACATTGATTAATAAATTATAATTTTAATAAAGAAAGGACATAGTAAATGAAACCTAAACTAATACTTATGTTTACCCACAAAGATGTAACAGTAGAGAATGCTATAGAGCGTTTTGAAGAAGTAAAAGACCTAGAGGTAGACTATTATGGGTTTAAAGAAATAGGGCTAGAACCAGATAATATGGAAAAGCTGTGTGAGTCTATACATTCAATTGGAAAAGAAGCTTTCCTAGAGGTAGTAGAATATGAAGAAGATAAAATAGCTGGTCCTGCAAAGATGGCAGTTGATATGGGTTTTGACTATCTTATGGGCACTATATACTATCCTTCAATCTGGGATATAATAGGAAAAAAAATAAAATACTTTCCTTTCTGCGGAAAAATTTATGGCAGACCATCAGTTTTAGATGGTACAATAAATGAAATAGTAGAAGAAGCAAAAAAAACAGAAAAGGAAGGAGCAGATGGGTTTGATATACTTGCTTATAGATATAAGTATCAGGATAAAGTAAATGACTTAATAAAAGCTCTAAAAAATGCAGTCTCTGTACCAATAGTCTCAGCAGGCTCAATAAACAGTTTTAAAAGATTAGACGAGACTATATCCCAAGGTGTATGGGGATTTACCATAGGAGGAGGATTCTTTGAGAAAAAATTTGCACCAGGCGGAAGCTATAGAGATAATGTAGCTGCAGTGGTTGAGAAACTAAAAGGCAACTAAAGCTATTATTAAGTTAAAATTTTACTGAATAAAGGCTACTCTCATAAATTTTAGGGGAGCAAGATTTTGAGATTTTAAATAAAAAAGCGATAACTTATCTTTAGGATAAGCCTGCAGAGTAATTAATATAACTACTGATTTAAGATTTACTTCAAAATCTTACTCCTGATATTTTTCATATAAATAAATTTATTATTAATAACATTAACAAGATAGATAGGAGGTAATGTGAAGAAAATTATAAATAAACCAGAAAATTTTGTTAATGAGATGATTGAAGGAATTCTTAAAGCTTATCCTAATCGGGTAAAATGTATAAACAATGACCTTAGGTGTATAGTTCGTTCTGGCAAGAAAAAACCTGGCAAAGTAGGATTATCAACAGGAGGTGGTTCAGGTCATTTACCACTTTTTTTAGGCTATGTGGGTGAGGGTATGATGGATGGCTGTGCAATAGGCAACATATTTGCATCACCAAGTTCAAGCAAAATGCTAAAGGTGACAAAATATATTGATAACGGTTCAGGTGTCCTTTATATTTATGGCAATTATGGTGGTGATAAGATTAATTTTAAAATGGCTGCCAATATGGCAAAATCTGAGGGTATTAAGGTAGAGCAAGTCATTGGAAATGATGATATTGCTTCTGGTGAAAAAAGCAATAAGGAAAACAGAAGAGGCATTGCGGGAATTTTTTATATATATAAAATTGCTGGAGCATGTGCTGAAGAAGGTTATCCTCTGGGTGAAGTAAAAAGGGTAGCAGAAAAAACCTGTTCTAATGTAAGAACTTTAGGAGTAGGTTTATCACCCTGTATTATTCCTGGGGTTTCTAAACCAACATTTGAAGTAGGTAAAGATGAGATGGAAATCGGAGTTGGAATACACGGTGAACCTGGAATGGGCAGAGGAAAACTTAAAAAAGCAGATGAAATTGTTGAAAATATAATGAATTCTATCCTTAACGACCTACCTTTTAAAAAGGGCAATGAGGTTTCTGTATTAGTAAATGGGCTGGGGGCTACTCCAAGGGAAGAGCTATACATAGTTTTTAGAAAAGTCTCACAGATACTGGATATTGAAAATATTAATATTTACAATGCTTATATTGATGAATTTGCAACCTCAATGGAAATGGCAGGAATGTCAATTTCTCTTTTAAAATTAGATGATGAATTAAAGAACTTTCTAAATAAACCAGCTAATACGCCATTTTTCAAGCAGACAGAATTAAAATAATTTTAACCATATAGGAGAATAAAAAGCATGGAAAAATTGAATGCTTTAGATATAAAAAAAGTATTTGAAAAAATAAAAGAAACAATGGATAAAAACAAGGAATGGCTTTTTGAACTCGATTCTGCTATTGGTGATGGGGATTTGGGCATGAGCATGAGCAATGGGTTCAAAAAAGTATATGAAGGTATTAAAGATTTAACAGAGGAAAAAGTTGGCAATATATTTATGAAAGCTGGATATATTCTTGCCGAAGAAGCTCCTTCAACCGCAGGAACTCTTATTGCTACTAGCTTAATGGAGATAAGCAATTCATTGATTGATAAAATAGAGATTGATCTTAGTGACTTTTCAAAGATAATGTATACATTTTCTGAGAATATAATGAAAACAGGTAACTGTAAACCAGGTGAAAAAACTATATTAGATAGCATATACCCGGCAAGTAAGGCGCTTTCAGAAGCAGTTAAAAACAACTTAACATTGAAGGACGGCTTAAGAGGAGCATATATTGCAGCAAAAAAAGGCTTCGAATCTACAAAGGATATGATTCCAAGGCATGGAAGGGGCTCATGGTATAGGGAAAAAGCACTGGGCAAACTGGACCCGGGTGCAGCAGCAGGAATGCTGATTATAAAAGCTTTTCATAAATTTGTATCAAATAAATAATTTAAAAATGACCTATATTATAATTATATTAACACTATCCAATTTGTAATCTTATAAATTTTCCTGGAATTATATTTTGGCTTTTAGTGATCTGAAATTTTTTAAGGGCCCTTTTAATTTCTATTTATATATTTATAAAGAAGGAAAAGGATTTCTTTTCTAAAATATTTAAAGAGAACAATATCGAAAGTGTTCTTGATATAGGGTGCGGTACAGGCCATCATGCCCAGCTTTTTTCCGGGTATGCAAAAAAAGTAACTGCCATAGACCCTTCTAAAGAAAACATAGATTATGCTGCTGAAAATATAGTAAAA
>Ga0315544_1001796_pt1 | contig 16069 bp, 12 predicted proteins | sample SalMarSW160130MG_2_FD_202543 | JGI IMG/M metagenome (GOLD analysis project Ga0315544, IMG submission 202543) | Salt marsh sediment microbial communities from the Plum Island Ecosystem LTER, Massachusetts, United States - Salt Marsh Sediment SW1601-130 ... | reverse complement strand
AGAGAGGTTTTGAAGCAAACATTTTTTGTTGGTTCTGATAAAAGCCATGAAATTAACAAAATTCACAAACAGTTTTATAAACTGCTAAAGCTCGTTGCTTAGCGTTTTTTCTATTTGGAAAGTACAGGTGTTATAATATATGTGCAATTTTGGAGGTACACTTTAGTTGGAGAAATTGCGCCAGACCCTTAGAGTCAGAAAAGAGCGAGCCATACTCGTAGCTGCTGTCCTGCGGAGTATAAACTACGGAGACGATTTAGCTGAACTTACCGCCCTGGCTGAAAGCGCAGGGGCTGTCGTCGTCGACAGGTTTCAGCAGAAAATTCGCGTGATAAAACCTGCCACGTATATTGGCAAAGGCAAGGCTACCGAGCTTGCCGGGCGAGTCAAACGTTTCAACGCGGACGTTGTGATATTCGACAACGACCTCTCACCAGCTCAAATTCGCGAGCTTGAAGAGATCATCAGGATCAAGGTTCTGGACCGTAGTGAGTTGATACTGGACATCTTCGCTACTAGGGCAAAGACGAAGCAGGCCAAGCTACAGGTTGAGTTGGCTCAGCTCGAATACACGTATCCCCGACTGACTCGAATGTGGTCTCACCTTGACGCTGTAGCAGGTGCAGGTGGAGCAACCGCTGCTGGCGTCGTTGGTGGTATAGGAACCAGAGGCCCAGGTGAGCAACAGCTTGAAATTGACCGGCGGTTGGTTAATAAGCGTATCACAGAACTCAAGCATGAACTCACCAGCATCGACAAGCGCAGAATCCGTGAGATCAAAGCTCGTGAAGGTCTGTTCAAGATATGTTTGGTTGGTTACACAAATGCCGGCAAAAGTACCCTCTTAAATGCACTTACCGATGCAGGCGTATTTGTCGAAGACAGGCTTTTCGCAACACTGGACACTCGCACGAGAAAGTGGTCGCCAGCCAAAGGCGTTGAGGTTCTCTTAAGCGACACGGTCGGCTTTGTAAAGAATTTACCTCACCAGTTGGTTGCTTCCTTCAAGGCCACTCTCGAAGAGGCCGTCAACGCCGATTTGCTATTGCACGTTGTTGATGTCTCGAACACCGATGCGCTCAACCAGATCGATTCTGTAGATGGTGTTTTAGCTGAGATTGGTTGTGCCGAAAAGCCAACCTTAAAGGTGCTCAACAAGACTGATGTTATTAGGAACATCAGCCAGCTCGAGATGCTGCAAACTCTTTTTCCTGACGCCATTAGCATATCAGCCAAGATGCACCTTGGCTTGAACTATCTCAGCCAGGCTGTTACAGACCAGTACAAGGGCGGTGAGCTTTTACTCCGCGTCAGCAGTAGTCAATCCAACGGCAAGGTCCAGAGCTTTCTGCGGGCACACGGCACAATTGTAAGCGAGCGGTACCTAGACAGTTTTGTCCTGATCGACGCAAGACTTGGCCGAAACCAGCTTCCAAGCCTGCAACGACTTCACCCCGAAGCCATTGATATCATCCAGAATTAACCAAGCTTCTCACCACCACCTACTTATACCAATTGTGCTTGATATTTGCGCTTTTGTCATTTCGACCGAAGTTCGCACAGCGAACGGAGCGGAGAAATCTGGTTTAGATGTAGGGTGGACTTACTACTCTGCGAAGTAGCACTTCGCTACGTAGCACGAGTCAGCCCACCGATAAAATAACGGTGGGGCAAGCTCCACCCTACATGGCTACATGGCTGTCCCGAGCCAAGCCGAGGGATTTCTCGACTCCGCTTGGCCTTCGACCTCGCTCAGGGCTAAAGGCTGAATCGCTCGAAATGACAAGAATAAGCGCATTGATTATTCACAATCAGTATTAGTGGTAGGGTGGCATCATATCATGATTGACATATCTGCAAATGGTCGCTCTAATGCTTGCTTGTTGTGCGTCGTACGAATCGGGTATCGCATAAGAAGACGATTCAATTCAATGTACGCAATACACGATACACAATACGAGATACGAAATGCGAGATACGAAATACGAGACGATTTCCATAATCGGCGACGGCGGAATGGCCACCGTCCTAGCAATCTTGCTCTGCGAAAAAATAGCGGATAGTAATAGCGTAGAGCGGATACAAAAAGAAAAACTGAACGCTGAACGCTATACGCTAAACGCCATACGCTATGTACGGATGTGGGGTTATGACCGACGACAGTTGGCGCAGATAAAGAAGGCGCGTGAAAACAAGAAATTCCTGCCCGGATATAAATTTCCGAAGACCCTCATATTTGAGCCTGATGATGAATGCATAATGGCTGGTACTGATTTGATTGTCTCTGCTGTGCCCTCACAGTTTATGCGCTCCGTTTGGACCCGTCTGAAGGAATATATCCCCATCGGTGTCCCGATTGTCTCAGTTGCCAAGGGCATAGAAAATGATACCCTCCTTCGCCCCACAGAGATACTTGCAGATGTGTTAGGTAGTAAAACACGAGTCACGAGTCACTCCACAGGACGCCTAACGGCGGAGCGACGAGCGGCGAGATACGCCGTCCTCTCCGGCCCGACAATCGCCGACGAACTTGCCAGAAAGCTCCCCGCGACCGCTTGTGCCGCTTCAGATGATGAGCAACTTGCTAAGGACATCCAGCACATTTTCAATTGTCCTTGGCTGCGCGTCTATACTAATACCGATGTTGTCGGGGTCGAGTTAGCTGGCGCCATGAAGAACATCATCGCTATTGCTGCCGGAATCATCGATGGTACGGGTTTAGGCGACAATGCAAAGGCTGCGCTATTAACCAGAGGTCTTGTTGAGATAACCCGCCTGGGCGTGGCCATGGGAGCAAGACCACAGACCTTTGCTGGCCTAACCGGCCTGGGTGACTTAGTGACAACCTGCATTTCGCCCAAAGGGCGGAATCGTTCGTTCGGTGAGAGGGTAGGCAAAGGCCAGACTGTCCAACAGGCTCAGGATGCTACCGAATCGGTCGTTGAGGGTATTGCGACTTGCAGTTCGGTCGTTGCGCTCGCAGCGAAATACAATGTCGAAATGCCTATTACCCAAGCGGTCTACGAGGTGCTCTTCGAGAATAAGCCTGTCCAGACAGCCATCGAAGAATTAATGACCCGCAAATTAAAATCTGAATAATCCGAAGTTCCAGGCCAGATCGAGAAAATCGTACGCAGACAAATAGCTCTCGATTTCTTTTGCATCCATGCCAATAGTCCTCAATGTAATGTTTTGTGCAGAACTTATCGGCAAAATGCGGTTTTTTTGAGCCTTAACGGCGCTTTAATATTAAATTGCCCTTATTGTTTGTTGACGTTAAAGTCGCATAGTTTTCACTGTTGCAGGGACTGTGTTACCTCGGACCATTCGCTTTCGCAGGAAGCATTGGTGTAGGTAAGCGACCAATCATGAAGTTCAGGTGTAACGGTAGGGTCGACGGTCGAAAGATTCGCTTGCAATTTTATTGAATTGGTATCAATACCACTTATGTCCATTGCCGGCTCTACATCCGATAGCAAAACACTGTTATCAAAGGCGTCTAGAACATCCACTGTAAGATCCGTTGCTTCAGGTGTATTAGCATCGAACTCCACTGTTGTCCAATCCCAATCGCCGGCTGGTAAATCGATCTGCGTCGAGATTATTCTACCGGAAGATGCATACTCATCCGGTATTGTGGTAATTTTCTGGTGATAGTACCAGTTGTCGGTAATAGGGGCGGAGTGTTCGTCCCGTGGCGGATAGGCGTTTATTTCCCCGTGGCCGAACGCATTGCCAAATGCAACATCTGAATCGCTCTGTCCCCAATAGTACGTCACTGCCTGCTTCCAGGCGGCACCGATTGTATAGTATCTTCCCGGCTCGAGGGGAATACCGATATACCCAGAACCATAGAATGTATCACCTTCGCCCGTAATTGACTTGTTGTCGGCATGAATTTGCGTGTACTGGCCGGATTTCGTATATGCTTCGTACACCACAAATTGAGCTTCTACGGAGTTACCAATAGTAATGTTCAGGTGCATCTCTATCATGTACAGTGTACAAGGCTTTGTGCAATGATAAGCTACCAGCCGGGTCTGCGCATTGTTAGTGTAACTTTTGCGTGTGCTGCCTACCGTGTTGGTCTCATATATTAAGCCAGGTATGGAATTTGGTAATAATACTACATCTCCATCGCTTGTCGCGGTTGTATCTGACAACATGTTAGCCTCGAAATCAGGCTTGCTCGTTTGCACCCAGGTCTCCGCCGGTCTGGCCTTCACGCGGTACCAGTATAGCTGACCTGAATCGAGATCTGTAAATGTGTAGTTTGTGTCTTTGATCCAGCCGCTATTGATAACATAATTTGGATCGTTAAGGTCAAAGTTCACATTATTTGAGCACTGCACGTAGTATCTATTGGTAACCGCTACAGGGTCCCACGAAATCGTATTATTTTGTCCCAAGGTTGTCGGTGGCTCAGACTGTAGGACTGGGGCATCCATCGGACACTGGCAATGAAACCGGAAGCTTATATCATCAATCCATGCTTGGTCGAAGCCTTCTGACCAAGAACTGTCTTTCGAATAGGTCCACTTTAGAGTCCTGGAGCCGGCAAATATTGGGAAACCTACCTTAGCCCAGCCTTCGTCTGGCAAATCCCCATCTCCGGCCCAGGCACCTGCGAGTTCATCATCAATGTAGAACGTCAGATCATCAATAAAACACCAGAATGTCCATTCTCTCCAGTGAGCGCTCCATTCGCGCTGCCATCGAAGCTCTGATGAGATTCTACGCCAAAAAGTGACGTATCCATCGGCGGGAAAGTTCCATGTCAGCTTTAGTGTAGAATACCTGTTGTGCTCAATGACACCTGTCCCGGCACTGTACGTTTTGAAAGGTCTCTCATCGTCAGTAATACTCCAGTCGGCGTCTCCGGAGTGCGTCCACTTATCGTCGAAACCGCCACTTTCAAAACTATCAAGAGTCTGAATACAATTCGGCAGTTGTAAGAACTCTAACTCACCTGAATGGCCATCGTACATTTTGGCGTTCTGAATGTTAGGTTCATTATTGGAATAATCGAGAAGATAATCAGAATCAAGGTTTTCTGCCCGAGGTCGAACATAGTCGTAACATTCCTCCGCTGATATCCAGCCGTTGCCATTTTCATCCGCTGATCCAGCCATTCCCTGCACGAGAAAGTAAGTAAAAAGACCATTTTGTACGTAATACAACTCTTCAGAAGTTTGATCAGCCTCACATGCAGCGACGGCGACGCCACGGTCATAATCATCAAAATCTTTCGCTCCAATTTCAGAATTGGAACCAAAGTTGGCGGCGATGTCAGCGGCAAAACCATCGTCCTTCATCGAGACAATATTGCCTGTGCTATTTGCATCGCCTGGACTATCAAGGATCGATTCGTTTGAAATAGGATTTGCGTCTTCTCCCGAACGGCACGTATCTAAAAATACGATGTATTTTCTTGTAGGAAGATCAGCAAGCCATTGTCCTAGCTCATCGTCGATAATATCATAATCATAGGCACAAATGTACTCGTCAAACCCATCAAGCTCATCGGGAGGATAGAAATAATCAGTATCTGCCGTTCCTCCGTGACCAGAGAAGTAAAACAGACATATATCATCGGAATCTGCTTTGTTACACATATCATCAATAGCTGATTGTATAGCACTTCTTGTTGCAGCTCTATCGACCAGAAGTGTTATATTTTCAGCTTTCCAATTAGCTGATGCTATTAGCACCTTATAGACATCATGTGCGTCATCGTCAGTATAGTTTAAGTCCATCTCCCGGCCTGGATAGTCTGCGATACCACAGATTACAGCATGATAGTTTACCACACCGTCACTGCTATTTACGTCGAGGATTTCGACAGCCCTTGGCGAGGAGTCGGCATCGGCATAGATTTTTCCTGTTATAGCGAAAACTCCGATATTGATGACAAGCGTATAAGTCAAGATCCAGTGCCTTGTGTTTTTGATGCTTTCCATTTTTCTGTACATCCACATAAAAAGATTGAAACATTCGACTCTTGAGCAGCGATGCGTAGGCGAATGAAGAGAACCTCCCATGACCATTTTCCTTATAGTGTAGTATATCTGTAGCATAAGTGCATGTCAATAAAAATTATAGGACGCTGAAAAATATCGACTTAGAGCTTATCACGTTGATATGGATATCAATCGGTTGATTCCTATTCTTATTGGCGGGCCCAGCCGTCCTGATAATTCTTTCGTAAAGACCTTTCAATCTCGCAGAAGCTTCGGCTTTTTTCCTGTATCGAGTTGTTGTAAGGCATTTTTGTTAAGCTGGCTCGGTATCTTATCGGAAATTTGCCTTGACCACATCAGTTTCTCCCATGCGCGCTGTTAATATTCTACTGTACGTTTGGCTACCCTGCCGTGCATATCATATATTTTAATTAGCACGTTAACTCCCTCCCGTAGTGTAGGTACGGGTGCGTTAGTGTAGCTATCGAGACGAAATGAGCATTTTTAGCAAGGACCAGGTCGTTTTGAGCAGTAACAATGAAATAACATACATTCAAAGGGCAGGACGAATACTCATTACAAGTCCCCTCTTATGGGTGAACGTAAAATGTTTGGATTTCTGAAAAACCGTGCGTATCCAATTGGTGTGGACGTCGGTCCTGACAGCCTGAAGTTAGCTCAGCTCGCCAATGGAGCAAGAAGTATCAGCTTGATTGCCGGCGATCGCGTTGATAGGCCGGGGGATGTCAAGCCCGGCAGCGCAGCTTGGCAAAGATGGGCCATTGAAGCCGTAAGGGAAGCGTTGGTCAGAGGTAATTTTCACGGTAAGGAAGTCACTGCGGCAGTGCCATCAAGCGACGTCTTCATCGACCAGATGAGAATGCCCAAGACCGCAGATGGCCAATTGAAGGACGCGATTTTTGCAAAGATAAAGCAACAGCTACCGTTTCAGCCCAGTAAGAAAAACACGCTGATAAAATACATTTCCACGGATCGGGACAACATTCTTGTGATGTCAACCGAACGCAGAATCATTGACATACACTTGGCAATATATGAAAGGGCTGGACTTGTGGTTAAGTCCATCGGTGTTTGGCCCATTGCGCTTGCTAATTGTTACGCCAGGTTCTTTGGCAGGCGAAAGGACGACCTTGATGTTGTTGTTATGCTGCTCGACATCGAAGCAACTCGTACGAATCTCGTAATCTGCAGACACAAGAATCCGCTTTTTGCTTGTTCCATACCGATAGGGGCCAAGCAGCTCACGGACGAAAAGGTCGTTACAAGACTCGTACTTGAATTAACTTCCTGTAGACGCAGCTTTGCTTCTATGCACAGAAACACACAGATTGAGCGCCTGATTTTCCTTTCAGGTCGAGTAGTCAGTAAAGACGTATGCACAGCGATAGCAAAGCAATTGGAAATCCAGGCTCAGGCGGGAGATTGCCTGGCTGCTGTGGAGATGGCTGATCACTGTCGTTATGCGATCGATAGAAGGAACGGTTGTGTTAACTGGGCTGTGGCTTTTGGGCTTAGCTTGTCCTGACTGCTCAGTAAAAGCCAGCCCGGTTGTGCCGAACCCGGCAAAGAGAGGTAGGTTAACGAAATGCTCAATATAAACTTTGTTCCTGATGATTACATTCAAAGCAATGAATCCAGAAGGACGAACTTAATATATCTTGTCCTTTTGGCCTTAGTAATGGCTGCGCTGGCTGGCTCCTTCCTCACGATAAGGATTCGTCGAAGGAACTTCGATGCCAAGGAAAAGATGGTCAATGCGAAAATGACTCACATACAGGAGTCTATAAAACAGTTTGAGCAGCTTCAGGTAAAACGCAAAGAGATGATGAAAACCGCTCTTACTACCACACAACTGCTTGAACCCGTACCGAGAAGTATTCTATTGGCATCTCTGACGAACAATTTGCCGCCGGGTGTATCATTGCTGAGGCTAAAGCTCATTCAGAAGGAGGGCAAGCGTGTAAATCATCCGGCCCCGGCTAAAAGCAAGTATCAGGAAGCTCAGGCAGAGTATAATCCAGCACAAACAGCCATCACTCGGGAACAATTATTGGAGACGCACATAGATATAGAAGGTATGGCGCCCAGTGACCTTCAGGTAGCTTCCTATATAGAGCGCCTTAGTGATTCAAGTTTGTTCAACCGTGTCTCACTCGTGGAATCGAAAGAGCACAAAGTCGACGACGCGACTTTTAGAAAATTTAAGCTCACAGCGGACCTCCGCAAAGACACTCATCTGACCAGGGAGGATGTTGACAAAATCAGAGCCAATGCAGAGCAATCAGTTTATCACTTTTAATACTGCCATGGACCTCAATAGTGTTTTTTATCATTTGACACGTAGAGGTCCGGCAAATCTGACATGAGGGTAGAGAAATGAATAGTGCTTTCAGAAAAGCTGTGTTTTTTATCTTGTTGGTGGGTATAGCGGTGGTTGGATACCAGTATATGATCAGGCCGGCTAATAGAAATCTTGCCAAGGCGAAGCAACGCGTCGAGGCCAAGTTGGCAAAACTCAGCGAATTCGAGAAGGCCACAGCCGCCGCAGAGGACCTCACAAAACAGCTTCAGCAGTTGCATGATGCCGTCAGATTCTTTGAGAGCAAACTGCCGCCTACAAGCGAAATCCATAAAGTCCTCGAACAAGTAACTGTAATTGCCCAAAAGCAGGATCTCGAACCTAAGATGATTAGGACCCTCGAGAAAAAAGAAAATAGTGGTTACATAGAGCAGCCATTAAGGATGGAGTTAACGGGCGATTTTAAATCGTTTTATTCGTATCTCTTGGAGCTTGAGCAGCTACCACGCATTATGAAGATTCGGGAGCTCGATCTTGATAAGCAAAGGCAACAAGAGGGGCAAATATCAGCCGATTTCATTGTGAGCATATTCTTTCAGGATAAAACAGGCTGAAAAGAGGCGCCTATCAAATCAGATTTGAAATCAGTAAAAAGAATGCTCTGCGGAAAACCTAAAAAACTGTCATTCCGAGCGAGCCCCCCTTCTTGCTTTCGCAAGAAAGCAGGGGGGCGAGTTGAGGAATCTGTTTTTAATAGATTTCTCCACTCCGCCCCTTAGGGGCTTCCATTCTCCGTCCCTTAGGGACTGCGAAGGATGAATCGGTCGAAATGACAACCGACCTTTTCAACAGAGCCTAAAAAGAAGTAAGGGAGCTTAGATATGTTATCTTTTTTACGCGACCAAAGCTCTGAAGGCTTGCCGCCACAGGCGTCTTCAACTGCCGGCCATGCAGAGCCTGAGTCACTGCAAGACGGTCAAAACCAGGAATACTTTACCGTCCCGAATCAGCCCAAAAACGCACGCAGAAGTACGGTATTGGTTATCATCTTGTTCAGCATCGGCCTTTTATGCCTTTGGTTCATGATTAGAAAGAGCAAGCCGCAAGCAGCCTCAGCCGCACCAGCTTGTTCTGAAGAGGCGCAGATTGAAATCGCTATCGGTAGACTCACCGGCGGCAGCACCGAGATGATTGGTCGAATGGATCAAATCCTAAAGAAATTCTACGAGTTTTCAAACGTCTTTCAGGTTCAGGTCAATGAGCTTGTTAAGAACCCTTTTGAGCTTGAAATGTTTTTGAATAACTTAAGGCAGCAGAGCGATACTCAGGAGCAGTCTCCTGGTATTGACGCAAGGATTATTCGCCAACAGAGGCTGATTCAAAAAGCGAAAGACATGCAGTTGCTATCCATCATGCGCTCTGATCAGGGCAACTGTTGTATGATTGACGGTAAGATCTTTTATGAGGGAGATACGATAAAAGGCTTTAAAGTAGTCAAAATCAGTAACGTTTTTGTTGTCCTTGAGTGGCTCGGCGAGCAGGACGGTGATTCTTCTGAGGCCGAGTCTGAAGGTTTGAAGGTTATACTGAAGTTATCTTAATGAAACTGCACTTTCCATTTCAGAAAAACGACGGTGCGCCGGAGCCGCCAGAAGGCCAGCAAAGTTTGCAAATGAATTCTGCGTTGGATCAGGCTGACTCCAACAGCGAGCCTGTGCGCGGACTAAGCGATCTCTACTCTCCGGATCAAACCTGCGAGGCACATATGCGTGATATCGCTGATGTCTTGGCCGATGCAGGCAAAATAACACATGAGCAGCTCGAACGATTACGGCAGGATCAGTCCGCAAAGCTCACTCCCGACGCTGCAACTTGGCTGTTGAAGCAAGGACTTGCGAGCGCCGATGACATCTTGATGTCAAAGGCGGAACTCTGCGGCCTCGAATTCCGACGCTTCAGCCCTGAAGAGGTGGAAAGAAGCGCCTTTGAGAGTCTCGATATCGGCTTCATACGGACGAGTGGCATCGTACCTATCAAAATTGAGCAGGGCACTTTGATTGTCGCGACCTCCGAACCAGCCAATATCTTCGCGATAGAGGATGTCAAAAGGCAAACTCAAATGGATATCCGTGTCTTCGTCTGCAGTCCCACAGATATTGACGCAATTTGTGATTCATTCAGCCAGGACCAAATCGATTATAACCTGGACGATATAATCAGTGACCTGACTGAAGTTGAGGTGATTCAGGACCAGCAGGATGATTCGGGAGACCTGGAGAAGATGGCAGGACAATCGCCTGTCATTAAATTCGTCAATTATCTTATCAGCAACGCCATACGCGAAGGAGCCAGTGACATACACATTGAGCCCAAGGACAAAATAACGAAGATAAGATACCGCATTGATGGCATGCTTTTTGAAAGCAAGCAGGCGCCGTTGAAGATGCACCCCGCGATTGTTTCACGCGTTAAGATTATGGCCAATCTGGATATCTCAGAGAGAAGACTGCCGCAAGATGGAAAAATCTCAGTCATTGTCGGTGGCAGAGCGATTGATTTACGAATCTCTACTTTACCGACAAACCACGGAGAAAAAACAGTCATACGTGTTCTCGACAGCAGGTCAATCGTCCGCGGTCTAAACCAGCTCGGCATGGAGCAAGCCGTATGTGATATATTTAGTCAGCAAATAGCGCTGCCTCACGGCATTTTTCTCGTTACAGGCCCAACCGGCTCAGGAAAGAGTACCACGTTGTACTCAGCTATGTGTCAGATGGATGGTGATAGATTAAACATCTCGACCGTTGAAGATCCAGTGGAGTATGAGCTTGACTTCTGTAACCAGGTACAGATAAACGAGAAGATCGGCCTTAGTTTCGCCTCGGCGCTCAGGAGCTTATTGCGGCAGGACCCCGACGTAATAATGATAGGCGAAATTCGTGACAACGAGACAGCAGGCATCGCTGTACAAGCTGCTTTGACAGGTCACCTTGTGCTCTCCACACTTCACACTAATGACGCCGCGAGCAGTATTACCAGATTAGTCAATATAGGTATCGATCCATATTTGATAGCGGCTTCGCTCAATGGCGTCCTTGCACAGCGATTAGTGAGAAGAATCTGCCCAAATTGCAGGCAGCCTTATCAGGTGCCCGAGCATATGTCAAAGTATATACAAAGAGCGGGCATCAATCCACAGGAGCTGTCCCATGGCGCCGGTTGCGATTCTTGTAGGGGCTCCGGTTATGCGGGAAGAGTTGGTATCTTTGAGCTGCTTGTAATCGACGACAAATTCAGAGACATGATTAACGAAGACTCTTCGATTAACAGCATGAGGCGTGTCTTTCACGAGAGCGACAAGCCCAGCCTCTTTGATGATGGCATGAGAAAGGTGGCCCAGGGTGCTACAACATTGGAGGAGGTACTCCGGGTTACGGAGGTTTATGGACACAGTGAAGAAGAAGCCTTTGTCGAAAATGTTATGTAGACCGACATACGTTATATACCCTTTTAGTGAGATCGGAATATGATTGACATTAAAGCAATCTTAGCTGCGGCAATAAGAAGAAGTGCCAGTGACGTACACATTAATGTTGCAATGCCGCCCGTGCTTCGAAGAAACACAGAATTGATTGATATGGATTTCCCCGCCGTCAGCAATCAGGATGCAAAGGAAATGATTCTTACAATGGTTGGCCCTGAAAAATTCGAGAAATTCAAAGAAAATAGAGACCTCGACTTCTCGACTACTATTGCCGATGGCCACAGGTTTCGTGTCAACGCCCATTATCAACGTGAGACAATCGCAATTTCTTTCAGGATTATTCCCAATCACGTTTTCTCAATTGATGATCTTCACCTTCCAGCGATAGTCAAGGAGCTGATCGACTTGCCCAGGGGTTTGGTACTGGTAACCGGACATACCGGCTCTGGTAAAAGTACGACCCTTGCTGCGATGGTTCAGGTTATAAACTCAAAGTATACAAAACGTATTATCACACTGGAGGACCCTATTGAGTACCTGCTGGAGAATGACAAGTCTATGATAGAACAGCGTGAAATCGGTTCTGACTGTCCCGAGTTCGCATCTGGTCTTAAACACGTGCTGCGACAGGACCCTGATATTATCATGGTTGGCGAGATGAGGGATCTTGAAACCACCAGCTTCACAATAACCGCCGCTGAGACAGGACACCTCGTCTTTAGCACATTGCACACGATAAATGCACCACAAACCATTGAGCGTATCGTCGATATCTATCCCGCCAATCAACAGAATCAGATCCGAACAATGCTGGCCAACACTTTACAGGCCGTTGTCTCGCAGACCTTGTTTAAGCGGGTGGATAAGCCCGGAATGATTCCCTGTACCGAGATATTGCTGTGTACTTCCGCTGCCAGAAACTGCATTCGCGAAAACAGGATTTATGAAATACCGAACATAATCGAAACCTCTCGCCGCTTGGGCATGCAGAGTTTGGACACTAGTATTGCTGATATGTATTCGAAGGGTTACATCGACAGAGATGAGGCAATCATGCGCTCCAGCAACCCTGCGAAGATGGAAAAAATGCTTGCCAAGCCCGGTGACTTCGAAGTCGTTCGACCGCCTCAGACGGTAGGTTCAGAAAGGTAGGAATATAGATATGTCGAGCGATTCTCCACAAGAGCACGAAAGTACCACTGCCGTCGCTGACGATAGGCAGGCTGCCGGACCGCAAATCCAACAAGGCCGATCTCGGCACATCGCTGGTAGTAATTCCATCGGCGCTGTCCAGCAGCCGAAATGGATCCGCGACAAGACCCACGATCGACCTTCGCTGCTACAGAGAGTGAAGAATTTCAGGTTTGAGTTCGGGCCGAGCAGAAAAGACATCTTGAACTTTACCAGTCAACTTGCTGTTATGGTTCGGGCAGGGATAAGCCTTCAGGATTCGCTTCAATCGATTGCCGAACAGAATGAAAATCAGAAGTTTAAGGCAGTTGTCACCGACCTGAAAAATGCAATCGAAGCTGGCCAGAGTTTCTCGCAGGCCCTCGCCGAGCATCCAAATGTATTTTCTAACCTCTATATAAACATGGTTGCTGCAGCAGAAGTCTCCGGCTCTCTGAGCGATATGTTGCAAAAGCTGGCGGAGTATCTGGACCAGGAGGCAGAGACACGCTCTCAGGTCAGAAGTGCTATGGTTTACCCTGTCATAATAGCGGTTATGGCCGTAGCGGTGACCATCTTCTTGCTTTGTTTTGTCTTGCCGAGGTTTACAGCGATATTCAAAGGAAAGGAACACCTCTTGCCTTTGCCAACAACAATACTGATGGTCAGCAGCACATTCTTGAGGCATTACTGGATTTTAATCGTGCCCGCCATCGGCGCCGGTCTTTGGGCTTTTTGGTACTTCATCAACACCAGTGGTGGCCGGCTTTGGTGGGACAAGACAAAGTTGACGTTGCCTCTGATAAAGACACTCTGCCGGAGCCTGTATATAACCAGGAGCTTGCACACGATGGGTGTGCTCACAAAGGCAGGCGTGCCAATCCTGAATACTATTTCCATAACGGCCCAAATATCGGGAAATGCCCTATACAGGGATATGTGGCTTGGAGTCTACGAGGAGGTTCGTCAGGGCAAGAAAATCGCATCCAGCCTGAGCCGTTACACATTAATGCCATCCAGTGTTGTGCATATGATACGAAGTGGTGAAGAGTCGGGAAATATAAGTGATGTATTGAGAGATGTCTCCACTTACTATGCACGAGAACTAAAGACGGTTATAAAGACAGTCACTTCCATGATAGAACCATTGATGATAGTGGTGATGGGCTGCCTTGTTGGTTTCATAGCGATGAGCATTATTCTGCCCATATTCAAGATGTCTAGCATTGTCATGGGTAAGTAGATTTTTTCTCGTGCCTGGAAATTTAAATAAAGCTGATAACATTGGCTTAAGGTATTGCATGCAAACTAAAACACAAAAGAACGCTTTTACACTCATTGAGGTGCTCTTCGCCGTGATTCTCGTCGGTCTTGCGATTACGGCCCTGCTCACTGCCAATAGCGCTTTTACAATAGCGAACGGAGCCGGGGCCGATCTGTCGACCGCTGAGTTTTTAATCGAGCAGGTTCGCGAACTGACAGCTATGATGAGCTATAACAGTCTGACAACTCTTGATGAGCAGTCGTATTCACCACCAATAGATGCAGATGGTCAGGTTCTGAATAACTTTGTGGCGTGGAGTCAACAGGTAATAGTTGAAAATGTCAGTATTAGTAACTTCGAGCAAGTTGTCCCGGATGGAAGTAGTGATTTTGTCAGGATAACAGTAAGGGTTTTTCTTAATTCAAAGCAAATCAGCTCAGCCTGCTGGATTAGGGCCGGATATTAGCAATTCTGGACCATGCGTGTGTAGAATGGTATCTGCGCATCGCGGCTAATCCGGAGTAAGCGATGAATAATATGCAATACGCAATACGCAATACGCAATACTCACGACGCAATACGCAATACGCAAATGCCTTCACAATTGCGGAATTGCTGATTGTCTTGGCAATATCAGGCATGTTACTTGCCGCTGTAGCTGTGGCTTTTAACGCAGCTATTATAAACTACAGAGAGAATGAGGATATATTTAAGATGATTAACAGCGCCAGGCAGGCTTTATTTCGGATGACAAGCCAGATTCGCACGGCTGGGTACCAAGACCCAAATTATGGATGGCTTGGAGTGGTTTATGATAGCCTGGATAACCGGTGTGAATTATATACGCCGGAAGGCGATTACATCATCTATGAGTTCCGTGATGCTACCGATGAAGATTATCCGAACACGCTTTTGCTGATCACCGACAACAGTGAGTATGTGCTTTGCGACAACGTTACGGATGCCACCTTCACTAAAACACAAGCAAGTGATCCGCTGGATGCCAAAAGTGTTCAGATTTCGATGACAGTTCAAAGTGGCGATTTGCAAAGGACACTTTCAGCCGCAGCCGTTATCAGGCGAAATCTGGAATAATTTCTTTTGTTGGATTATATGAAAATATTTGTGTTACAAAGACAACCTGTTCAAACAACGAGCAACGATTTGTTCTAACCGAAATATCGCAGCTTGCCCTTACTCATCTCAAATATACCTGCCAGATAATCGCCAATACTGAGTTTGCGTACACGTTTCTTGCCAAGTTTTGTATAAAATTTCTTGATTTTTCCATTGCTTTCAGCGATACTCACGTTCGAAAGGGCGGTTAGCTCAGTTGGCTAGAGCGCCTGCTCGACACGCAGGAGGTCACTGGTTCAAGTCCAGTACCGCCCACTTGATTAGCCCCTGATGTTTGTCCCCGGCATGGCTCTTCTCTTTTCCAGAGCTTCCTGGATCAGTGAGCGCTGCCGACGAGATCTCACATTTAACCCCAGTGTTTATTCGGTTTTTCACCCATTCGTCCACTCATCTACTCGTCCACGCGCCCCGCATCACGCAATACGCAATACGAGCTACGAGATACACTTCACGAATAACGATAGTGCTTTTAGGTGTGCTCTGCATACTACAATGGCTTTGATTTGTTGTTCGAGTTTATCGTGGCGTGCCTGTAAAATCTTAACAGATCAAGACCTGACCGGACAACCTCTATGGCAGGACTTTCACGTGTAAACTCATCCAGGACCGTCAACAGCGTAGCCGGTTTTCAATTGGCCCTTTCAGGATAGATAGGCAGCTTATCATTTACCCCATTTTCACACAATAGAATGTATTACACGCAAGATACGTAAAATCGTCAAAAATTTTATTTG
>Ga0315544_1001795_pt1 | contig 16069 bp, 16 predicted proteins | sample SalMarSW160130MG_2_FD_202543 | JGI IMG/M metagenome (GOLD analysis project Ga0315544, IMG submission 202543) | Salt marsh sediment microbial communities from the Plum Island Ecosystem LTER, Massachusetts, United States - Salt Marsh Sediment SW1601-130 ... | reverse complement strand
TTTTAGTTAGCTCAGGATGAGGGTATCGGATTATACACCGAATGTCTCTCTCTCGATTTGACCGAGGTAGAATCGGCCGTCATTTTGCATAAACTTTATGACTGCGTCGAACTGCTGATGGATGAAGCTGTTATCATTCGACACCAATGAAATCGCAATGACGGCTGCCGTTTTGCTGTCCTGATGGTCAACCTCGGAAATGGAGATGTTGAATCTGCTTTTTAGCCGGCCGGTCAGACTTTTAACGATGCTGCGCTTCTGCTTCAGCGAAGCTACGCCCTGCAGATGTAATTGAGCTTTCAGGACACCGACAATCATTTTTGACTTTTATAATCCGTATTTGAGTAAGCCGTTCTGAGTTATTTACTTATCTGCCGCCGTTTCTAAAAAGAAACTTTCACTTTTGTTACTCCTGCGATTGCTTTGCCATCCCTGCTTTTTTTGTCATTCCCGCGCAAGCGGGAATCCATTATCCGTCGGGCCTGGATTCCGGCTCAAGGCCGGAATGACAGTTACATCATTTGATTGGAAACGGCGATACTTTTTCATTTATTCTTGTTTGAATATACCTAAATTGGCAGGCCGATGGCAAGGATTTTCGGGAGTTTTCCGTAAGACAAGCCGTTCACAACAGGGCAGCCACATTTTGGCCTAAAGATGGTTTTCGCACCGCAAAAGCAGTAATTTCCACAATAGACAAATATCGGCTTTATGATAGTATGCAAAAGGACGGGTGCCGCTAAACGCCTTTCAGGGCGGAGAGGTGGTGAGGCGGCACCTGACTTTTATCATACATAACGCATTTTTCATACCAGCACCTACCTCATTCACAGAGTTGATTGTTGCGGTGGTGTGCGTCTGTCACAAATCAGGTGGTTTTAATTACGGACAAAAATCAGGTGCTGTGCCGATAACAATAAAGCTGGGTGATTTGCTTTGGCCACACAACAAAGCACTTTTTAGACTCAACAAAACCAGAAAGGGGCTGGAGTTCCTCTTTCACAATCTCCTCCATCCAGCCCTTTTCTCTTTATTCGGCTTGAAAAGTGCCAATAGGCCAAATGAACCCCCGTGTCTTCTTGTCGAAGACAAGAGCGGGGTTGATACGGCTCTTTTATCGACACTTTTGGGAGGCGACTTTGGCTGAAGATTTGACTATTTGCCTGAGGCGCTCTGCTCAATCGGCTTCGAGAAACAAGTTGGAGTCAGCGAAAATGTTTGCAAAAATATGTTCACAAAACAGGAGTTATACCAATTGTAGGAAGTTAATGCGCATATTTGTCATTTCGAGCGAGCCAAAGGCGAGTCGAGAAATCTATTAAAAAAGATTTCTCCGCTTCGGACTGCTCTGCAGCACTTCGGTCGAAATGACAGTAGCGCAAGTATTAAATACAATTGGTATTAGAGAATTTTGCCAGTGCGGTTCTTTCTGAACAAAACTATTAAAAGCATCTAATGCTCCAAATACATATGTGCTATGTTAAGAGTGTTGCCGGGTCGAGATTGGCCGATTCAATATCCTTGAAGTATTTGGCGGTCGCCACCTTCAGCTCATCCGTTGCCTGCTCATCGCAGACAATAATACCCCTTGGGTGCATCTGCAGGGCGCTGATTGTCCACATATGATTTATGCCACCCTCAATAGCTTCCCGCAAAGCACGCGCCTTGTTATGGCCGTTGACGATTATCAAAACCTCTTCAGCATCCAAAACAGTCGCCACACCCACGGTCAAAGCGGTTTTGGGAACTTTGTTGACGTCGTTACCAAAGAATCGTGAATTAGCGATTATAGTATCGTAAGTCAGCGTTTTCACCCTCGTTCTCGATGATAGTGATGAGCCGGGCTCGTTAAATGCTATATGGCCGTCAGGACCTATTCCGCCGACAAAGAGATTAACGCCTCCTGCCTTTTTTATCTTCTGCTCGTAACCTGCACACTCGGCCTGCAGGTCGGCTGCATTGCCGTTTAGAATGTTGATATTTTCCCTGATTATATCTATATGGCTGAAAAAATTGTTCCACATAAAGCTGTAGTAGCTTTCAGGATGGTCTTCGGGAAGGTTCACATATTCATCCATATTAAAGGTTATCACATTTTTAAACGTTACCTTTCCCGCCTTGTTAAGCTCTATCAGCTTTTTATACATCCCCAGCGGCGAAGAACCCGTGGGAAGGCCCAGCACAAATGGCTTGGAATCACCCGGGCCGAATCCGTTTATTCTCTTGACAACATAATTGGCAGCCCATTGGGATGCTAATTCGTAATCTGGCTCAATAATTACTCTCATAGTTCTCTCCTTGTCTAAATTGATTTTTAACTCCGCCCCTGGCGAGACCTCGCCTTTAGGCGGGAACGCAATTTTTCCATACGGCCTATAAGCTCATCACCAAGCTGAGTTTTTTCTGTAATGTGTTTCTTGATTTCAGCAACAAAGTCGTTTGTTTCAAACGTCCCTCTGACCTCCGCAAAATCCCGGTGTTTGACTCCCTCACCTCCGTCAATGCCAAATCCAATCTGTGCGGTATCGGCAAACTCCTTTCCCGCATCGCTGTGAAGGATATTGTCAAGTCCTATCACAGCTTCTTTCCATCTTGTTGTCAGCTCAATGACGTCGTCCGCCGTTATCTTATCGATTCCCTTGCCCAATTGCCCCTCCACAACGCTCACCACCCAGGTCCATTCGTAAGCCGGGTAATTATCATACATTGACTTGAATGCCTGTGTAACCTGCTCAAGGGTGTTTATAGTTCCGGCTTCGATATCTCCAAGCATCTTCTGCACGACCTGTTCCGGTGCGAACAGGCCGGCCAAATCCACCCATTTCCCCACCCCTGTATCAGTATCCGGCTTCAGAGCGGCTCGAAGTTCGTCAACATTGGCGAAATGCCCGTCTTTCAATCGGCTAATCAAACAATTACCCAGAAACTTATCAATACCAACCTGATACAGCTTAATACCTCTGCCTAACGATGAATTTGTAATCTTGCAACTGTGGTAGATAAAGTAATCGCTCGTTTGGCCGGAGTTTAATTTGATATTCGTAAGCAGCTCACGACCGTTAAGCATCTTTTGAATCGTATATGGGCTTAAAAGCTTGAAATTTATATAATCCAGTTTATTTAGGTCTTTGCGTTTGTCCCTTTTCGGCCACTTCCGAGCGTCCCGGACGGTTCCCACGCTGCGCAAATTCACACCCGGCACAAGGACACTTTCATCCTCATGCTCAATCAGGTATGAAAAAGGCAAATCCGAGGTATCAGAATTCCTGTAATGCCTGCCCATTACCACGGTGAAAGCACCCACTTTTGCCGGCCAGAGCATATACGAATCGCTTGCGGTCTTCGAGCCGCGCTCGACAATGCCCTGGTGAACAGGGCCGAGCTTATACATATGATTGCTCTGATTCGTCCCGCTGCCGGCATTTAAAAAGGAAAACAATCCTGCAATCAGCAGTGTCGATTTATGATGTGTAACGGTATAAGGCCCTGCAAATATGGCACAGGCCTCGCCGTGAAAGCCGCCGCAGTTTGCGAAGAATACCGAATTTTCAGCAGAATACTGCTTGGATAATTCCGTCCCCTGGCCCACAAAACATTTGGATATTATTGTGCCGTCGCTAATCTTCGCACCGGAGCTGACGATGAAATCCTCTGCAAAAACTCCGGGTCCCATATAAACAGGGTCCTCCGCACAACTATTGATTGAGCCATTCTCCAGTTTGTTTACCCCCTCAATTACACTTGAAGGGCCTATTTTGACATCTTTTATGATTCGGCAGTTGACGACCCTGGCGCCTTTGGCCACAAGCCCCATAGAAGAGGTAACCGAAGCCGAGTAGTCGGCTATCATTTTCTGCAGCTTTTCAATCATTTTCGGCCTGTGCCGATAAAAAGCTATTATATACGCAGTATGTGCCGACAGACGATCATAAATCGGTATTTCTCTGCCGCCTGCCTCGTTTACAACAGTGGCCTCTGTCCCATTGCCGAATGAGCTTTCCCGCTCTACCGCGAGCAAATCGATATTATCTATTACCGCATCATCCTCGATTACGTAATTGGCGATGTAGTTTTTTACCTGGCCTATATATACGTTATCGCCGATTGTGCAATTGTGAATCGATGCGTTGCTTATGCCGGAGGGCTTGGTAACGCCGCCGGGAAAGGACACCTGCTTTTCAAAAACACCTAACTTTATGTCTCCGGAAAAATGCGTTGCCCTTACTGCCTCTGTATTAAATCCCTCGGCAGCCCGGACCTTCGACCAATCGTTACAGCTACAGCCCTGGTCGGTTAGTTTGGCAATTTCTTCTGTCGTTATCGGATAAAATTTCGATGCCATTTCTTAACTCCCTTTTACCTATCTGCATTAATACTCGGTAATTTTCGTTTTTGCGTCCCGATAACTAACCGTGTTGAATAACCAGCCTGACTCCAAAAGAATATAAAGACCCAAGTCCCATAAATCAAGACATTTTTATAACATATAAATTGTGAAGTGATTGCTTTTCTTTCTGATATTCTGAAAAGTTACAACGTAAAAATTTTTCTGTTGATTCCACCCTTTTTCGCCCGGTCTTGGGACAGATGAGAACATTCGCAGGCAATTTGCATAAATCTTTACAAAAATTTGCAGGAATCTATAGACACCTGCCGATGTAAAATTATACAAGATAATCATACCCTGAGTTTGGGCAGTTATCTCTGGTTCTTTTGAGATGTTTACAAGAGTTGAGCTATGTCAAATCAACCAAGGGTGGTAAAGGTTTTAGCGGCACTGCTTGTTTCAATGACGGTGGGGGCTGTAGTTTTAATGGCTATGGGCAATAATCCTCCCTCTAAAGGACCATTTTCCCTCGCAAGCTACTTTCGGCTTGACCCTGTCGAAAAAGTCATTCATTCCCAGGCCGCTCAATCACCAGACCGATGGAACCGTATCGAGATATACTATAGCGGCACCAAAGCCGGTAATATAGAACAACTCGCATCGCTTAGCGGACTGCTCAGCCCGGAGGATATTAATTGCCATTTTGTTGTCTGCAATGGTCTCGGAGGCGGCGACGGACAGATACAGCCAACCGCAAAGTGGCAAAAACAATGGTCAATTACCCCAGGCAGGACCTGGTACGGAAGCAGTCAAACCATCCGAATCTGCGTTATAGCCGACGGATACTCCTGCTTCCCGACAGACTGCCAGATAAAAAGAATAGAACAACTGGCGGAAGGGCTTCACAGAAAATTCGGCATTGATGCCGATTCTATCCACTACCCGGGCGGCTGGCAGTAGTGCGAAGCCCCGGCGCCAGTCAGATTGCATTACCAACCCCAATCGTCTCTTCGGTCATCCTCAAAACGGCCGCCTCTGCGTCCGTATCCCTCGTCATAGCCCCTGCCGCGCCTGCCGAATCCATAGCGCTCATCTGAATATCCTCTCTGCCGTCCGAATTCACGGGACCTCTGATGGAAGCGAGGGACATCTCTTTCATCAAGGGCTTCCTCAGCCCGTTCTTTCATCTTCGCCTTGAGCTCCTCAAGTTTCTGGAGCTGCTCAGGCGTAAATACTTTCTTGATAGAGGCCATCGTCTGAACTTTCAGGACGGCCTGGTCACCGAGCACCTTACCAATATCCGTTGCAGCTTTGCGAATGGCGCTCTCTTCACCTTTGTCAACGGCTTCACGCAGCGCCTTTCTCGCCTCGACAACCGCCTCGGCAACGGCTTTGTCTTTTTCCTTTGCTTCCTCGGTTATCTTCTTAACGGATTCTTGCTGCTCATCGGTCAACTCCAGTCTGCTAAGTATGCGCAGTATTCCTGGCCCGCCGAGACCAGCCGGTCCGCCGGGCCTTTCCATACCCATACCGAATCTGCCCGGTCCTTCAGCACCAAACTCGTAGCCGCCTCTCTGCCTGTAACCACCTCGGCCGGGAGCAGCAAGAACCAGGCCTACCAAGGCCGTCAGCACTAAAACAACAACTGCTATTGATTTGAATCTTGTCTTTTTCATCGTTCGTTCCTTTCACTGCAAGTTAAGTTACTACTCTTTTTCACTGCCCTGTGTAACACAGTTTTCACAGATACAGACGGATTCAATGGAAGATTTATTGCGTATTCGGGGGAATTCACGGAAAATCGGGCATAAAGCCCTTTTTATTGCTGCCGGTTCTTCCGTTCGGTCAGCAAATACAAGAACACTCCGACAGATAGAAATGCCAACAGAAGAATGAGACTTCCTCGCTTTTCATGCCAGGCATAGGAAACAGAGCTGTAAATCAGAAATGCGCACACACCGCAAAACACAAGTGTCGTAACCGGATATCCGGTTACCCGATAGGGACGCTCGGCCTTTGGCTGCTTATAGCGCAATACGATGACCGAAAGACTCGTCGCAAGGTAAAATGTGTAAACCGCCGCTGCGGTGTAAAGAATCGTATCCACGAACGAGCCGAATATTATAATAAGGGCTGCCGCAATTGTCCCCTGCACTATGAGCGCCCATACAGGCGTTCCTGTCCGTCCGTGCCATATTCCCAGAACACCGAAGGCCCGATGTTCGGCGCCGAGTGCGTATGAAATCCGCGCACCGGTGAAAATCAGGCCGTTAACCGCCCCCAATGCGGAAATGCAGACAAGAGCGCCGATTAAGCCGCCGCCAATTTTCGGAAAGATGGTCGAGATGCTGTCCGCGGCCACCGCTTTGGATGTCGCCAGACCCGCGTAACCGAGAGTATGAAGAAACGCACCATTAACCAATAAATACAGCACAGTCACCGCTGCTGAGCCAAGCGCCAATGCGCGGACAATGTTGCGTCGCGGATTTTTTACCTCGGCGGCTACGTAGGCCATTTCATTCCAGCCGCCGAATGTAAAAAGCACGAATATCAGCGCCAAACTAATCGGAAACGGCTCAAAAGTCGCAGAAACCTGAGAGCCCTGCGGCGCAACAAATGCAACGCCAACAATAGCCAGCAGCCCCAGCGCCTTGACCATTGTAAGGATATTCTGGGTCCATTTGCCCTGTTTGACGCCGAGAATATTTATCACCGTCAGAATCAGGACCGCCAGAGCTGCATAGATACGCTGGGTGTATGAAAAGTGATAACTGGCCAGCGGGTCGTAGATTGTGCGTGCATACATCGCAAAGGCAAACGCCATCACGGCGATGTCGCCGGGCCTGACTATCGCAAGCTGAATCCAGCCGAACAGATAACCCGCCCATCGGCCATACGCCCGGCTGAGATATACATAATCGCCACCCTCCTGAGGATAGGCCGAGGCAAGCTCGGCGTATCCCAGCGCGCCGAAAAGCGATATCAATCCTCCCGCCAGCCAAATCGCAAGAACACCCCACCAGCAGTATGCTCCTCTGGCGATATCCGGAGCCATTTGAAAGATGCCCGCACCGATGATAATACCAACAATAATGCAGGCCGAATCAAACAGAGACAGCTCTTTCCGGGGGGCTGATTGCATAGCGCCTTTTGCAGTTTAATCCCTTCTTTATACGAGTTATGTTCGACTATTCGCTCAGGCGTTTCTTGAGTGTCACGCCCATACCGCCGCCTTGCCGATAAAATACCGTCTCGAGCTCCGGCTTTGTGGTAACAGCCGTCACGTAATCCTGCAATTGCCCGCGCATATCGATGTTATGTGCCAGAATCAGTCCGCCCGGACGAACCAAAGGCAGCAGCTTTTTGAGATAATCGATGTAACCCTCTTTGTCCGCATCGATGAAAAGAACATCGATGGGTTCTTTCAGTTTGGTAACTTCCTCGTGTGCATCGCCTTCAATGAGTGTAACGATTTTATCGACGCCGGCACGTTTAAAGTTCTCACGGGCAAGAGCAGCCCGCTGTGCATCAATTTCGTATGTGGTCAGCTTCCCGCCTGTGGACTGCAGGGCCAAGCACAACCAGATACCTGAATATCCATTGCTTGTTCCTATCTCAACAACATTCTTTGCATTTACTGCCTCTGTCAGCAGCCGAAGCAATCTGCCGTCTTCTATCGGGACGTTCATCATCCCTCTGCTCTGGTTTTTTTCCATATCGTCAAGGATGCCAAGAATCTTCTTCTCCTGCTCTGTCTTTGGTACGGGCGCGTTTTCCGTGGCCGCTGCATCGCCCCTGCCATACATAGGCCGACCCTGACCGCCCCTCATATCTCCGCCGGGCCTGTCCATCCCTTCCGGCGGCCCGCCCATACCTCTCTGAAATCTTTGCCTTCTCTGTTTCATATCTTCGAGTAATTGCCCAATCTTATCCAGGTCCTTCTGTTCGTGCGCCTTTGTAAGCTCGTCAAGAAACGTATTAAATCCGCCTCGCATTTCGCCAGGTCCACCTCGACCGGCTCGCTGCTGTCTTTGCGGTGCTGCCTGCTCATTATTATCTTCCTGTGCCACAAGATTTGCAACCGCTGCCAGCAGAACTGCAGCCCCCATAACCAACATAATCTTCTTTAGCATTTTTGCTCCTTTCCGAGTTAGAATTTTTTATAGTCCTGATACGCCGAACCTGCAAATAAGTAAAGGCGAATTCGAAAAGGAGATTTATTGCAGTCTTCCCGACAGATTCTTACAAAAAAGACAAAATGCTCATTTGCAGGGTCTTTTTGATACTACTTTTTTCAACAGGCCGAAGTTTTCTTTCTCCGTCAGCACCACCCACGCCCGCCAGTCTTTTTTGCAGATTCGCACCGGCTCAATTGTTCTCACATCCTTTAGCCAGACCAAAAAACCGTATCTGCAATCGCTTTTACTCTGCCAGTATTCATCGCTGCCGAGGATATCGCGGTTATATCGCCGCTTTATTTCCCCTATCCTTTCCGGCGAAAGATTCTCGAAATTCCCGACCGCCGCAGCGATTGCCGCTGCGCAGACAGGCCCGGAGCTTATCTTCAAAAATAATTTATCACCGGCAAAAATTCTCCCGAAGGCATAACGCTTTGTCTTTGTAAAACGCGATTCGATTTTCTTTCGGCCTGCTAAAATCGCATCCAAATACGGCTTTTTCAGGATTACCAGATGATAATTTGCCATAATAATTAGCCATTTATCATAAAAACTCAACCGACAATTGGCAACTGCTTTGACGAATAGCTTAATTAACCTTATAATAAAAATGATTTTTTGAGGATACAAGGATGGAGCCGATTTTAATTGCCATAGGAACCGTTTTGATTTTGGCTGTCCTGGTGCTTTTGGTTTGGCTGATAAGCACAAGTTTCGCAGCCAGAAGGGAAATAGCCGGCCAAGCCGCCAATATAGGCCTCTTGCAGCAGCAGCTCGAAGCTTTAAGGGCCGCCCAGGATAAAACTACCGAAAACCTGCAGAACTCTTTGCAGCAAGGCCAAAATTCCCTTAACCAGGGCCTGCAATCCAGCCAGAAAGTGCTCGGCGAACTGCACAGCCAAATCGGTGAATTGCAGGGAACCAACAAGCAGATGCTTCAGGTCGGCACCGAAGTCCGCCGGCTGCAGGATATCTTAAGCTCGCCCAAGCTGCGAGGCCAGATGGGTGAATGGTCGCTCGAAAATCTCCTGGCACAAATCCTTCCGAAAGACAGCTACAAACTCCAGTATAGCTTCAAAGACGGAAAGACGGTCGATGCCCTGATTCAGTTAGCCGATTTCTCAGTTTCCATCGATGCGAAGTTCCCGCTGCCGGACTTTGAAAAAGTCGTAACCGCTGAAACTGATGAAGAAAGGACAAGACTTCGCAAACAATTTCTGAAGGGCGTAACCACTCATATCGACAAAATTGCTTCTGATTATATCAGGCCTGCTGAGGGCACGCTGGATTTTGCCATAATGTATATACCAGCCGAAAATATCTATTACGAAACGATTGTCAAATATGCAGGCGAGACGCAGGATATCTTGCAGTATTCGCTCGATAAAAAGGTAATCCCTGTATCGCCGAATCTTTTATATGCGTATCTTATGACGGTGGTGATGGGCCTGCACGGCTTACAGATAGAAAAACAGGCCGCCGAAATCCGCCAGAACTTAAAACGGCTGAACGCCTCTTTTGCGGATTTTATCAACAACTGGGACATCCTCGGCAAACATATTCGCAACGCATACAGTCAATACGATGAAGGCCACAAAAAACTCGACCGCTTCGGCCTGCAACTAAACCAAATACAAGACGAAGGAGAAGAAAAAACATAATTGCAAAAAAGACGGATTGGGAGTATAAGCATTTTAGTTGTTTGTCTTAGATTTATGAGTAATTGAGCAGGGAGGACTGACCATTGTCTGATAGGTACGGAAGCCATGCTGATTACATCGGACGGGTGAAAAAGGATGCAGAAATAAGGATAAAAACTGTAGAAGCAGCTTTACGCAAAGCTTTTTCTCGTTTCATAGATAAACGCGAAGTCGAGGTAATCGTATTTTCGGGCATGTCCGCTTTTGACCTTGCAGAGGCTGTTATTAGTAATCCACTGATTTTAAAATCTCTTTTGGCGGTTTGTAATATTGCTGGACGTGCTATAGAAAGAGACTTGTCAATCAAAAATATTGATACATATAATCCCAGACTTGATAAAGACAAGGCTAAAGTTATAGCCGGATATATCAAGCCGTTTCTTCCTGAATATATGGAAATTCCGGCTCTCAGTCAGATAGATAAAGTTGCCTTTATTGACAAAGAAATAAGGAAAGGAAAAGGGCGATGGGAAAGACTTGTCGTTGAATGTCTGAATAGGTATGAAAAGACTCTATATAAAAAGAGGAAGTTTAGCGCCGGAAAAGAGGAATTTGAGTTGGATGCGGCTACTCCTGAAGCTGGCGAAATAAATGCAGGAATAGATATTAAACGAATTGAGGCAAGGCGTGATATTCATAAAAGGTGTGATGAGATTGTAAATAAAGCGGCAAAACTAAAATCGGTTTGTCCGAAAAGCAAGTTTGGAGTCGTCGTTTACTATCCTTTCATAGACGAACACGTTAATATTCAAAATCGACTACGTTCTGATAATATAGACGGCGTAGTTTTTGCCTCTGAAGCGAAAGATTCTGTAGAAAATGCGGTAAGATTGCTTTTGTCAATATTAGGGATGTCGGAATGAAAGACCGAAACAAGAGTCATATCTTGGTTCATGGAGATGCTCGGAATCTTTCCTTCATCGGGAATGAAAGCGTCCACCTTATTGTTACTTCTCCCCCTTACTGGTCGCTCAAACGCTATAAAGAGCACCCTATGCAGTTGGGGCATATTGAAGATTACGAAACATTCGTAACGGAATTGGTGAAAGTCTGGAAAGAGTGTTATCGTATCCTTGTTCCGGGTGGCCGACTTGTTTGCGTTGTTGGCGATGTCTGCCTGTCACGTCGAAAACATGGACGCCATGTAGTAGTGCCATTGCACGCCGATATCGCCGTGTCCTGTCAGAGAATCGGTTTCGATAATCTCAACCCGATTATCTGGCATAAGATTGCAAATGCAAGCTATGAGGTGAATAACGGCACAAAGTTTTTAGGCAAGCCATACGAACCAAATGCCATCATCAAAAACGATATAGAATTTATTCTGATGCAAAGAAAACCGGGGGGGTACCGTCGGCCAACCCAGAAACAGAGGGAGCTCAGCAAAATATCGAAGGAGGAATATAACAAGTGGTTTCAGCAATTCTGGAATATTACCGGTGCTTCCACTAAAGAACATCCTGCACCATTTCCATTAGAGCTTGCGTATCGTCTTGTGAGAATGTTTTCCTTCTACGGGGATATTGTTATCGACCCCTTCTGCGGGACAGGCACTACGATGCTGGCCGCTGTCAAATCCGGCAGAAATAGCATAGGCGTTGAGATAGACCCTTATTATTGCAAAATGGCTGTGCGCAGATTGCAGAAGGAAACTCACCACCTTTTCAATGAGGTAGAAATAAAAATGGTCGAAGCAGACGAATTCAATCAGGCATTGGCCGAAACCACAATATAGCATGAAAAGCTATGTTTTATCTGGGGCAGATGAAACCGATTTATAAAGCCATAAAGGCCACAAAAAACTCGACCGCCTCGGCCTGCAGCTAAATCAGATACAAAGTGAAGACAAGGAAAAAGATGGGTGAAGGAGAGGTAATAAGGTGGAACTTAAAAAGCTAAGCATATCGAAATCAAAACTAATGTCCATTCCCGAAGCCGAGCAGCTATTCTTCCTCAGATTTGGCAACCTCTTCAATGAAATATGCATTCTGCGCAAACTAGCCTATTTCTCAACGGGAATAGAAACTACTGACCGTACCATCAGAGCAGCACAAAATTCACAGGCATTCTTACTTTTAAAAATGCTAGCTGGAAAACTTTGGGAAGGATGGCGATTGCTCGAACAGGACTTCTTCGGAACCAAGCTTTCTCAAGACTATGAGAGTAGACTCACTCCTATAGGTTGCAGGGGACTCGATGGTTTAAAGCAGTATTTCAGCAGAGATAACCGAATAAAGAAAATCCGCGACGAGCTCGCATTTCATTACTCAAACGAGTATAAGGAACAAATGAAGAAAATACTCGAAAAACTGGGGGAATCGGAGATGCTTGATGTGATCATATCCGAGAATCATTTCAACTGCCTTTATGTTGCATCCGAAGTTGTTGCAAGCCTCGCTAGTGTAGAATGGACGGACTTTCCTGATGGCTACCAGCAAGCATTGGAAAACTTTCTGGTCGAGATTGATAAAGTAACAAAGTTGTTTTTGGATTTCTTGGGTGATTGCTTGTTGGTTTTTGTAAAAAAGCACAAAGTCCATTTCGATATGACTGAGGTGGATATACCGGATCCACCAAAGGCGGATGAAATAGAATTACCATACTTTATTCTGGGTAAAGTGTCGGAGTAATCTGTGTAACATGTGGCGTTAAATAGTATTTAGCCTGCCGTTTTACGGCAGGTCTGGACCTTAGGATGGATTGAAAAATGGAAACCATTTATGATTGTATTATTGTTGGAGCCGGGCCGGCGGGATTAGGGGCGGCACTTTACACCGCACGCGACAGGTTCAAGGCACTGATATTGGAAAAATTTATGCCCGGCGGACAACAAAGAAATATAATTGTCCCAAATTCTGTGGTTGGTCATTTTGGGCACAAAATTTTGCGTTTTCCAGGGTTTAAAAAACACAATAAGTTGGACGCTGAAAAAATTCCCCACAATCTTGGGGCAGTTGCAAGAAATAAAGTGATTGACAAAATGGTGAATAGTCATTAATAAGTAAATTCCTGCTTCCGCAGGAATGACACATTTAATGCTAACAACTAAATACAAGGGGTACGAAAATGGGACAAGGCAAGCCAATTAATGTAAGTGATGCAGATTTTGAAAGCGAAGTTCTAAAATCCGATGTTCCTGTGTTGGTAGATTTCTGGGCTGAATGGTGTGGGCCCTGCCGTATAGCTGGGCCGGTGCTTGAGAAAATAGCTCAAGAATACCAGGGAAGGTTAAAGGTATGCAAGTTGAATGTTGACGAGGGACGGCAGACAGCTATTGAGCATAGAATTATGAGTATACCCACATTGAATGTTTTCAAAGATGGCCAGGTAATAGACCAAATTATTGGCGTTACGCCAAGCTATGAGTCTGATATTAAGAAAAAGATAGAACCATACTTAGGTTAAAGCACGGGGTATTCTTAAAATGGATGATGCTATACAGGATGTCATTATCGTAGGAGGAGGTGCTGCCGGCCTGACTGCGGGGATTTATACCTCAAGAGAAGGGCTTGACACTGTTTTAGTGGAAAAATGGCTGTGCGGCGGTTTAGCTGCAGAAACTACATTGGTGGAGAATTATCCGGGTTTCCCAGAAGGTGTAAATGGCAGAGACTTAATAGAAAAATTTAAAGAACAGGCCCAGAAGTTCGGCACACGGATTATTGAGTACACTGAAGTAGCTAAAGTAGAACCGCTTGAGAAAAAAGTGAGAATCAAAACAAATAATGGAGAATATTACACCCGTTGTCTAATAATTGCTTCGGGCAGTGTCCCCAAAAAAATAAATATTCCCGGTGAAGATGAGTTTTACGGTAAAGGTGTTTCCTACTGTGCAACATGCGACGGGCCCCTTTATAAAGGCAGAGATGTTGCGGTCATAGGCTGTGGGAATTCCGGGTTGCAAGAGGGGGAATCTCTTCTTAGGTATGTGAAAAGTGCAACTTTTATAGAGTTTTTGCCCTATATGAACGCTGAAAAAATATTGCAAGAAAGAATACAAGAAAACGAAAAAACAGAGTTTTTGCTAAATCATATGCTAACCTCAATAAATGGTGACGACCGCGTCAGGTCTGTCACAGTGAAGAATCGGCAAACCAACGAAGAAAAGGTGTTGGAGGTCGAAGGTGTCTTCATATACATAGGATTTTTGCCTAATTCGAAATTCCTGGAAGACGCTGTTGAATTAGATACTTCAGGATACGTCATTACTGATGAAAATATGCGGACATCCTTACCTGGCATATATGCAGTAGGTGATGTGCGTTCCAAGAGGGTGCGTCAGATAGATGTGGCTTGTGGAGAAAGTACCGTCGCAGCTTTATCGGTATTAGATTACATAAAAGCGCTTAAGTGAATATGATGATTAGAAAACTTCAGCGATGCTAATACGGGAAGCTCCCGGTTGGAAGGATAAAGAAATGGCCGGCAACCTAATTGAGCTGACAGATTCTGCTTTCGATGAGACTGTTCACAATTCAGATGTTCCGGTGCTGGTTGATTTCTGGGCGCCGTGGTGCGGGCCTTGTCTAATGATGGCCCCCATTTTACAAGAAATCGCGAACGAATATGCCAACAAGGCCAAAATTTGCAAGCTCAATACCGATGACGCCCGTGATAGTGCGATAGAATTCGGCATAAATGCGATACCAACCACTATTTTATTTAAAGACGGCCAAGTGCAAAAAAAGTGGATCGGCTTAGCCGGGAAAAAAAACATTACCGCCGCTATCGATGAGTTACTCTAATTCCCAGATTCAAAACCCCACGCGAAACGTGGGGCTAAATATTTATCTAATTAAAACCCAACTTAATATTCAGCCCGCCGTTTTACGGCAGGGTTGTATCCTCATATTGATAAAATGATTTACGAAGACCTCAAGGACAAGAAGGTCCTGGTTACCGGCGCCAGCAGCGGAATCGGCTCTGCAACGGCGATTCTATTCAGCCGGCAGGGCTGTCTTGTCGGAGTTCATTATTTCAAAACAAAAATCGGTGCAGAAAAAACCCTCAAGCAGGTAAAGAAAAACAGCGAAGGCCTTATGCTCCGCGCCGATGTCCGCAGCGAAAAACAGGTCAAAAAAATGGTCGAGCAGTTCGCAAAAGAGGCCGGCGGCATCGACATACTTGTCAACAATGCCGGCTCGCTCATCGACCGCCAACCCTTCGAGACCGCAAGCGTAGCTTATCACGACGACGTGTATGCCACCAACGTCCTCAGCACCTTTTTGGCAACCAGGGCCGCCTTGCCGTATCTGAAAAAAAGCAAAGGAAATATCGTCAACATCGGCTCGGTTGCCGGCCATCACGGCGGAGGCGAGGGCTCGGGAATCTACGCAGGCGCAAAGGCGGCGGTAGCCACCGAGACAATCGCTATGGCGAAAGAGTTTGGCCCTTACGGCATCCGCGTCAACAGTGTGCTGCCCGGCTTTATCGAAACACGATTCCATAAGCGGTTCAGCCCACGAAACCGATGGAAAAAAATCGCAGAGCAAACTCCGCTCGGCAGAAACGGAACAGCCGACGATATAGCCAAAGCGGTGCTGTTTTTGGCAAGCGATGCCGCCGGCTTTATTACCGGCGAATACATAGCCGTCAACGGCGGCCTGTATATGAGAGCATAAAAAACAATATCCACAGTTCTTGAATGACTGAGACTTTTTACGAACCAATGGATAGAAGGGATTTCCTTAAAAAAAGTCTGGCAACAATTGGGACGATAGCGGGCAGCTCAGCTTTCGGATTCGACCGGTTTAAAGACGGCGGGGAGGTTAATAACTGGGCATTTTTAGCCGATACGCATATCTCGCAGGATACCAACGATAATTATCGCGGCTTTTACCCTTGCCGGAATTTACAGAAGGTCT
>Ga0315544_1001794_pt1 | contig 16073 bp, 11 predicted proteins | sample SalMarSW160130MG_2_FD_202543 | JGI IMG/M metagenome (GOLD analysis project Ga0315544, IMG submission 202543) | Salt marsh sediment microbial communities from the Plum Island Ecosystem LTER, Massachusetts, United States - Salt Marsh Sediment SW1601-130 ... | reverse complement strand
TCTGTTTTGTACTTTGGCTTTTCAGCCCAACCAAGTTTGGCTGCCAAAGTATCCCAACAGGTTCTTAGCGGATTATTGACTATGAGAAAATCACTACTGTGTTTGGTTACCTTAATAATATCGTTGACAGACAGACTCGAACGAACATGGCCATCAATCGAGACGGTCGAGCCCTCATTGAGCCGAACGCCAACAACTTCCACTGTGCTGTCAGCCCTTATGACAAGCGGACGAAAGCTAAGCGAGTGCGGGCAAATCGGCGTAATAACCATTGCCTCCATTGAGCCGGCCAAGATGGGTCCACCAGCAGACAAATTGTAGGCTGTCGAACCGGTGGGCGTTGAGATTATTAAACCATCGCTGACGCAACTGGCAACCGATTGGCCATTCACGGCTATTTTAAGCTCGATCATTCTAAACGGAGGACCCGCGGTGATGAAAACGTCGTTCACGGCTATGGAAGAGAACTTCGCCGACCGCACACTCTCTTTAGATCGGTCGGTGCCCTTTTGCACGCCTCCGCTAAAAGAGCTTAGGACTTCGCAGCCCAGCATTATACGTTTTTCCACCGGTGTTTTTGCTGAAACAATGTCGTCGAAGAATTCCTCAATTTCATCGATGCTGAACTCTGCCAGGAAACCGAGCTTGCCGAGGTTGACCCCGATAACCGGCACTTTTGCCTTAGCTAAGTTTCTCGCGGCTGAGATGATGCTTCCATCACCGCCGAAAACAATTGCAAAATTACAATCTTTAAGTGCCTTAGCTGTACAATCCTCTATACAACCGCTGGCAACGATACGAGCTTTGTCCTGAACGAACGTAATAAATTCGTCTATCGCTGCGGCGACCGGTCCTTTCTTTGGGTCGCCGAAAATAACCAACTTCGGCAAGCATTTGGTCTGAGGCATATTGTACCTTACTACCAAATAATTCATCTCTGCAACATTTGCTTGGCTGCTTTTACTATCTCATCGGCAGTTATACCGGCCTCCATAAGCTGAGAATTGCGGCTATTGTGTCCTATAAATTTCTTTGGAGCTCCGAGGACACGAATGGCGAGTGGATGTTCGCTATTAGATGAATCTTCCGCCGCCAGTTCAAGTACGGCTGAGCCAAATCCGCACGCCAGTGAGTGGTCTTCGATGGTTATTAGACGTTTACCGTGCTGTAGCAGCGAGATTATATTCCTGTCAACAGGAGCAGCAAACCGCGCGTTGATGACGTCAACCGAGATTTTGTCTTTGGCAAGTAATTTAGATGCCTTTAGAGCCTCGGATAGAACGCTGCCATAGCTTACGATCGTCAGGATTGAAGCATTCGCTCTTCGGACGACGATGCTCTTTCCCAATTTAAAAGGCTCGGTGCAGGCAGCTCTGACAAATTCCTTAGCTGGAATAAAATCCTTAGGATACCTGATAACAACCGGATTATCCTGACTCAAAGCAAATTGCAAAGCAGATTTTAGCTCAATGTCATTTGCCGGCGCAGTCAGGACCATATTTGGGAACATCCGCAGGAAACCGACGTCCATAAGGCCGTGATGTGTAGGGCCATCTGAGCCCACCAGGCCAGCTCTATCCAAACAGAAAACGACAGGCAGTCCCTGCAGAGCGACCTCTTGAAATATCTGATCAAAGCTTCGCTGCAAGAAAGTAGAATAGATACAAACGACCGGCTTTAGGCCGCTCTTGGCAAGCCCTGCCGCGATATCGACTGCGGCACCTTCAGCGATGCCGACATCATAGAATCTATCGGAGAACCGCTTTTTGAATCCTACCAAGCCGGTGCCGTCGCACATTGCCGGAGTTATAGCAACGATCCTATCGTCTTTTTCAGCCAACTCTGTCAGATACTCACCGAAGACCTGTGTAAAGCTGCGCCTTCGGGGCGCGCTGGTTGCCTCAATCGTGTCGCCGTTTATCTTGAAAGGGCCTGTCGAATGAAATTTGCTTGGCCCCTTGTTGGCGGGCTTGAATCCCTTGCCCTTTGTGGTGTAGGCGTGCAGTATTGCAGGGTGATTCAACTGGCCTAATGCTTTGAATAATCTAATGAGCGATTCAACATCATGACCATCGACCGGGCCAAAATACGGGATATTTAAGCTCTCAAACATCTGGCTTGCGGGAAGGACCATTCGGATACTCTTTTTTATTCGTTCGACCGCCTCCTCAACACTTTTTCCAATCCCCGGGACGTGCTCAAGAATGTTCCTTGTGGTCTTGCGTAAGTCATCATAGGTGTGGCTGAGGCGGACCTTTGAGAAGTATTTTGCCATCGATCCAACGGTTGGGTCGATAGCCATAGAGTTATCGTTGAGCACGATCAATAATTGTCTTTTTACCAGGCCGAGATTATTTAGCGCTTCAAAAGATGGGCCATTTACAATACTTGCATCGCCGATGACGACCACAATTTTGCTTGCATCTTGTATCTTGTGTTTGGTATCTTGCGCAGGCTGTGAACCTTCGTCTCTGGCTTCACTGCTTTTTAACTGTTGGCCCAAGGCCATGCCTATAGCCGTCGCGACTGAGGTACCGGCGTGGCCGACCACGAACTGGTCATACCGACTCTCAGAGGGGTTGGGGAAACCGCTTATGCCGCCAGCCTGTCGGAGTCGCTCGAATTCGCGTTTTCTGCCTGTGATAATTTTATGTGCGTAGCACTGGTGGCCGACATCCCAAAGCAGTGTGTCGCGCTTGAAGTCAAAGACGTGGTGTAGGGCGAGCGTGATTTCGACCACACCCAGGTTGCTCGCCAGATGCCCGCCGGTTTTACTGACAGAACTTAGAATAAATCGGCGTATCTCATCGGCCAATTCGGGCAACTGATCAACTGGCAGCTTTTTTAAGTCTTCGGGACTGTCAACTTGTTGTAAAAGCTGGCTCATAATGCGTCTTGAGAATTACTTAATACTGAAGTTATCGAGCAAATGCGTAGACCATCGGGATGAAAAACAAAAAAATTTCACTAAATGTTTTACCTCTTTTATGATAATAAGTTACCTCAAATACCAGCGCATGTAAAGTATTTTTTCGTGGGCAGCAGTAATTGCAGAGCTTGTTGTACGTACAAAAAATACCGTAAAGGGGCGTCAAAGCCAGCCAGAACTCAAAGATTCGCAAACATACGCTAAGCCTGCTTTCTATTCGATTTCGGCGAAAGTTGTTTTTCGCGACAGTTTCAGATAACCAGGCCTACATTGGTGCTAAGTTTGGAGAATTTAAGAGCGACCTGAGGTGACTTTTAGCATCATACGCCGCGGGATTCATATACGATAAATTCAGATACTCACAAAGTTGTTTCTCTACGTTAATTGGAACAACTGTTTGACTACTGGTTGGTAGACTTGTAAAATGCCCGATTATCAATTAGTCGCAAGGGCGGATTGGAAACAAGCTGCCAACTGGAAGGAACGAATTTACTTATGTCAGGTAACAACGGAATTGTTACAGCAAGTACAGGGAGAGCAGGATTTTTGAATAATCGTAGCATGCCCGAATCGTTAGCCGCGGAGGCAGCGGTGCTGGGCTCGATGATAATTGGGCCAAAATGTATAGGGGATGTTGTAGAGCAACTGAATCGCAACGCATTTTATCGTATGGAACATCAGCTAATATTCGATGCGCTGATTGACCTTTACGAAAAGAAGGGCGAGGTAATTGATGGGGTGTTGCTTCGAGACGAACTTGAGAAACGCAATCAAATAGAAGCTGTTGGGGGAGTCGAGTATCTCAGCAAAGTAATGAATTCCGTACCTTCGGCAGCGAATGTGATGTACTACACAGAAATTGTCAAGGACAAGATGCTTCTACGGGAGACGATAGAGGCTGCCAGTCAAATCCTAAACGATGCATACGATCAGAGTGGCGAGACAAATGAAAAACTTGATGAGGCAGAACGCAGAATCTTTGCAATCACTGACAAGAGAATAAGCGGTTCAGCGGTTGCGTTGAAAGACCTAGTGACGCGGGCTTATGAGCTTATCGAGAAGCGCGAGGGCAGCCATGTCACGGGCCTGGCGAGTGGTTATTATGAGCTCGACGATCTGACCTGCGGTTTGCAGAATGGTGAGATGATAATTATCGCCGGACGACCGAGTATGGGCAAGACCAGCTTAGCGTTAAATATGGCTGAGCATATCGGTTTGGTAGAAAAAATGCCCGTCGTGATATTTTCGCTTGAAATGGGTATGCAGCAACTGGCGGAGAGATTTCTGTGCAGCTATAGCGCCGTTGACGCCCAATTAGTCAGAAAAGGTATGCTAAGCACCGAACACTATCAGGAGTTGGTTAAGAGCTGCGGTGATCTTTCTGAAGTGCCGATCTATATCGATGATACTTCGTCACTAACACCGCTTGAGCTTCGTGCAAAGGCAAGAAGGCTCAAAAGCGTTAACGATATTCGATGCTTAATTGTAGACTATCTACAGCTTATGCACTTAGGCTCAGGTAGGGTTGAGTCACGTCAACAAGAAATCACCACTATTTCAAGATATGTTAAGGCGCTTGCCAGGGAATTAAACATTCCAGTTGTCGTACTGAGCCAGTTGAACCGGGCTCCAGAGGGCAGAGAGGACCATCGGCCGAGGATGAGCGACCTTCGCGAAAGCGGCAGTATCGAACAGGATGCAGATGTGGTAATGCTGCTGCACCGCGAAGACTATTACCACCGGGGCGACGAGAACTATCAACGGCACAATACTGCCGAGCTTATAATAGCTAAGCAGCGTAATGGACCAACAGGCAGCGTGAAACTAACGTTTCGAGAAAAGTTTACACGTTTTGAGAACGCCTCAGAGGTTCGGCAGGAAGCGGTGCCATTTTAGTCGGGTTCTGGTGGCGCTGACCTGAATTAAGAATTAGTGAGATATCAGATGCGAAATGCTATTTCTATCCTTGGCATATTGTTGTTGCTGGGTTCAGCCCGGGCGTTTGCCGTGCGCTCAAAGAATTCGTCTGAAAATGTGCCCCAGCCTGTCGAAGCTTCAGCTACCGATGGTGAGTCCAATGAATCCTCTGTAAACAGCAACAGTGACACGAGCAAAGAACAGCCCAGCCAGGTTATCCGCTCGATTGAGTTTATAGGCAATCGGAAATATAAAAAGAACGTTCTGTTGCAAAGACTGGGCTTTGTTGCAGGTGAACGCTTAGACCCATACCTGGCTGAAGGTGGTAGAACTACTATCGCTGAAGTATATCAAAAAATCGGATTTGCATTCGTTAAGGTGACTCTCGATCGAGAGAAGCTGCCACAAGGTCGATTAGTATACGTAATCGATGAGGGACCAAGGGTCAAAATCGCTTCAGTCAAGTTCATGGGCAACGAACATGTAAAAACCTCGACGCTTAAAAAGCTCATAAAGACAAAAACAAATAAGTGGTTTTATTGGCCCTTTTACTACACGCAAGAAGCTGTGCAGGAAGATATAGAGAAATTACGAAAATTTTACTATGAAAAGGGCTTTCTTGATTACAAGGTGGAGGCTAAAAAAGAATTCTCCGAGGACAATAGTAAAGTTCATGTTACGTTTATGATCGATGAAGGACCTGCATATCGTATTGAACGAATCATTTTTGTAGGCAATGAATTCTTCTCAGAGGAGCAACTACGAGAAAGTTTGGAGCTAAGCAAGGGGCAGATATATCTCAAGCGTGAGGTTGATAGGGAAACCGGGCGCATTAGAAGGCTTTATCATGAGCAGGGCTTTTTAGATGCTCAGCTTGAGCAACGGCCAAAATTTTCTGAGCAGGCTGATGCCAACACAGTGATAGTTGAATTTAATATAACTGAGGGCCGGCGCTTTCGTATTGGCAGGATCGACATAACGGGCAACGAACTAACGCAGGACAGGATCGTCCGCCGTGTGCTGGATGAGTACGATTTCACTCCAGGTCAGTGGTACAATGCTAATATGGCCCCCAAACAAGGCAATGGAAAGCTGGAGTATTACGTACAAAGAATGGTGTTGGCTGAGGAAGTCATAATCAGGCCTGTCACGCCTGAGGACGGTGACCCGAATCGAATGGATGTGCGAGTTGACGTCAAGGAAGGACTTACTGGTATGATAAAGCCAGGTGTCGGCGTCAGCAGTGACAGTGGTATGATCGGACAGTTGGTTTATGAGCAGCGTAACTTCGATATTAAAGATGCGCCTGAAAGCTTCAAAGAGTTGATAACAATGAGGTCTTTCCGGGGCGCAGGCCAACATTTTAGAATCGCACTTATGCCGGGCACCCAAGTCAGCCAGTATTCGGTGAGCTTCCGGGAGCCTTACTTATACGACAGGCCGACATCGCTCGATCTGGCTGGATCGAGCTGGGGAAGATGGAGGGAAAGCTATGATGAAAAAAGGCTACGTGGCCAGATTGGTCTTGAGCAGCGACGGAAGAATCTTTGGCGCAGGGATATTAGCCTTCGAGCTGAGAATGTAGAGGTGCATAGTCTTGATTATGATGCCCCGCAAGAGATCAGAGATGTCAAAGGGAACAACATGTTAGTAGGGATCAGGGCAGGTACCGGAAAAATGGCAACGGATGATCGGTACAATCCAACAACGGGTTTCAGTTTTAACACCAGCTATGAGCAGGTTACGGGGGACCATACGTTTGGAGTACTGAACGGTGTTTATATACGATACATAACACTTCATGAAGATGTGCTCGAACGCAAAACTGTACTGGCAGCGAAGGTGCGTGCGGGGACAATAGTGGGTAATGCACCGCCTTTCGAGAAATTCTACGCCGGCGGCACAGGCATATACGGCATAAGAGGCTTCGAATATCGTGGTGTAAGTACCAGGGGCCTGCAGACAAATGTGTCGTTACCCAGACAGATTGATCCTATTGGCAGTGACTGGATATTTTTAGCTAATACTGAATTGACTGTCCCATTGATAGGTGAAAATTTTTCGGCATTGTTCTTCGTTGATAGCGGAACGATCGACTCGGGTACCTATCGGTTGTCTGTGGGCGGTGGCATACAGATAATGGTACCGCAAATTTTTGGGCCGGTGCCTATGAGGTTTGAACTCGCCACACCTATCTCCAAGGATGATTCGGACGAGCCACAAATGTTCAGCTTCTCAGTGGGAGGAGCGCTATTTTGAAATATCAGAAATCTCTTAGACAATAATACAAGGAAAGGAAAAATTATGAAGACCAGCGTTACTATACTCTCGATTTTACTGATAGGTGTAATAGTTTTATCTATGGGTTACGAATATAGCCGGGCTGAGGCAACAGTAAATAAGCCGTTGCCAAATATAGGCGTTATCAGCGTTCGGAAGGTTTTCCGTGATTGCAAAAGAAGCATCAAGTTCCGAACTGAGGTGACGGCTGAGCAAAACAAAATAAGGGAAGAATTGACTGAGCTTTCTAAAGAAATCGAAGCAGATGAAGCAGCTCTAAGGACCTTCAAGCCCGGCAGCAGCGATCATCTGGCACAGATTAAATCGCTTCTCGAAAAACGCGCCCAACTCGAAGCGCGAACGGAATACATTAAGCAGCAAGCAACTTTGAGGGACAGGCAATGGACCGAACAGTTGTATAAAGAGATATTGGAAGCGACTCGGGAGTTGGCCGAACAAAAGGACCTGGAACTTGTATTTGAGTACACCGAGCCGGAGTTTCCCATTTCAAGTGAGGAACTTATGCTCACAATTAGTACGCACAAAGTGCTTTATAGCGGTAACTGCACAGACCTTACCAATGAAGTAATAGCCCGGCTGGATGCAGTAGGAAACTCAGAACAGTAGCCGGAATAACAATATCCAAAGTCCCAAAATTTGTGTTATTATTAGCTTATTCTGCTGCTTGTCGTTACGGTTTTTTAGTGTCTAATGTTATTGACGATTTCAGAATTAGCGCAACGTCTTGGTGCCCAGTTAATTGGTCCTGCTGACCACTTTGAACAACAGCTAAAAGCTGTCGGGCCGGTTGAGGGTGCATGTGAGACTGATGTGACTTTTGTCACCGATGAAAGACATGCTGCTGCGGTTAACGAGTCGCGCGCGGCAGCGGTCATCCTCACAAGCCCCCTGGAGCAGTTAGGCAAGCCACAATTAGTTGTCAAGAATGTCGAAGCTGCCCTTATAGAAACTCTGAGTCTTTTTGCGCCCGAATTGAAAACACCGGAGGCTGGGATTGACCCTGCTGCGTCGGTTGGGCAGAATGTAAAAATATCTGAAGGCGTATCTATAGGCCCAGCTGTAGTGATCGGCGATGGCGTCGAAATTGGACAAAACACCATAATCGCTGGCGGATGTAAAATAGGTGAAAATTCAAAGATCGGTGAATGCTGCCGTCTTGACAGCAATGTAGTTGTTTATCACAACTGCTGTCTGGGCAAAAATGTAATCATCCAGGCGAACAGTACCATTGGGTCGGTAGGCTTTGGATACTCCTGCATTGACGGAATGCACAAACTTGTCCCTCACAATGGCGGTGTAGTTATAGAGGACTTCGTAGAGATAGGAGCAAACTGTTGTATTGACAGGGCGAAATTTGGCAATACGATAGTTGGAGCCGGAACAAAGATAGACAACCTTGTACAGATTGCTCACAACGTAGTGATAGGCAAGTGCTGCCTAATATCAGGCCAGGTTGGTATTGCCGGCAGTTGCAGGCTTGGCGACGGCGTTGTTCTGGCTGGGCAGGTGGGCCTGGCAGATAATATAGAGGTAGGCTCCAGCACGATGATAGGGGCGCAGTCGGGTGTCATGAGCAATGTTGGGTCAGGATTAAAGCTTGCCTGGACACCTGCTATTGACGTCAAGGAGGCGGCTCGTGTGGTCGCTCAGGTGCTAAGGCTGCCAAAGCTTGCGCAGCAAGTAAAACGATTGGCCGCGAGGATAGAGAAACTTGAAGCTGCAAAAAACGATAAAGAGTGAGGGCAAAATTACAGGTAAAGGTCTGTTTGGGGGTAAGGAAGTGAGGGTTGTTTTCCGTCCTGCGCCGGAAAATACAGGCGTTGTTTTTGTTCGCACTGATATGCCCGAGGCTGTGCGAATCGTTGCTGTCGTGCCTAATCTAGCTGAGCGAAGTCGTCGCACAACCATAAAGAAAGGGGCTGTGAGCATAGAGACGATTGAGCACTGTCTGGCTACGATTAGTGCGATGGAGATTGACAACGTAATCATAGAGGTGGACGGCGCAGAACTACCGGCGCCGGATTGTAGCTGCGCCGAGTACGTCAAAGTGCTGAAACGGATAGGCGTTGTTGAGCAAAAGGCCAGCCGAAAAGAATTTGTCATAAACAAACCAATAACCATCACTGCCGGTGATGCCTCAATATATGCGCTACCTTATGTCGACGACGGTCTGAATATAACGTACGATCTGGATTACGGTGGCCATACAGGTATTGGCAGACAAATCTACAGCTTCAGACTCTCTCCGGAGAGCTTTGAGAAGAATCTGGCGCCAGCTAGGAGTTTCTTGCTTGAGGCTGAGGCAAAGCAGTTTCAGGCTCGTGGGATCGGGACACATGTCAGTTATAAAGACATCCTTGTCATTAGCTCGGACGGACCAATTAAAAACAGTTATAGATTTCCCAATGAGTGTGTCAGACACAAGATAGCTGATCTGGTCGGAGATCTGGCGCTGGTTGGCAGGACGATAAGGGGTAGAATTGTGGCCTATAAGAGCGGGCATTCGCTTAATCAGCAACTCGCCAGGATGTTGTATGAGGCAGCTCAGCAACAAGAACGGATTGAGAAATTCGGCACCGATGCGATTCTAGATATTCGGAGGATTCAGAAGATTTTACCGCATAGATATCCCTTTCTACTGGTAGACAAGATAATAGATATAGAAGGGGACACGCGAATAAAAGGCGTAAAGAACGTGACCTTTAACGAGCAGTTTTTCCAGGGACATTTCCCGGGCACGCCGATCATGCCGGGCGTTCTTATCGTAGAGGCAATGGCGCAAGTGTCCGGTTTGTTGTTCGCGCAAAGACTTGAACACGCTGGCCAGTTGGCTGTTCTGCTGAGCATGGATGGAGTGAAGTTGCGCAAAGCAGTAGTGCCGGGTGACCAACTTGTATTGACGGCTAAGACGGTCAGGCTTAGAAAAAGAACGGCACATTGTAAATGTGTAGCTATGGTTGGCGAAAAAATAGTCGCAGAAGCGGAGATTAAATTCATGCTCGTTGACGATGAGAGAATGTGAAAAATGATAAAAAATGACAACTTATTAGAGGTCTGCTATTAAACAGAGAGAACAAATAATATGACTCAAATACATCCCAGCGCGGTAGTTGAGAAAGATGTTGAATTAGGCGAAGATGTCATAATTGGGCCAAATTGCGTGGTTCACAAGGGCGTGACAATCGGCGACCGGACGGTGTTAGATGCCAACGTGGTGATTGAGAAAAAAGTTACGATTGGAAAAGACAATCATTTCTTTCCCAATAGTGCTATTGGGTGCTTGCCACAGGTTTTAGGATTAAATTCCAAGAGCAAGATTGGCCAACTTGTTATAGGTGACAGGAATGTTTTTCACGAGAATGTTACAATTCATCCAAGCAGGTATGAGGACGCGCAAACGCAAGTCGGCAATGAGAATTTTCTCATGGTCGGTGCGCACGTTGGGCATGATTGCATACTTGAAGATAAAATTGTCTTGAGCAACTGCGTTCACATAGGTGGGCACGCCAAAATCGAGACAGGTGCCTGGATGAGCGGCGTGTCTGGGTTGCATCAGTTCGTTACTCTCGGCAGGTGGTGTTTTGTCGCGGCGCTGACAGGTGTTACCCAGGATGCGCCGCCGTTTCTGATCATCAGCGGACATAATCCGCCGAGAGTTCGGGGTGTTAATAAAAAGGGCTTGGAGCGAGCTGGTCTAACTCAGCAGCAGCAGAAGCGAATACTTGAGGCCTACAGAAAGCTCTATCGCAGGGAAGGTACACTGTTGGCTAATGCAGAAAATTTGGCTCAGGAAGATGGGCTAGACCAAAACGTCAAAGCAATGGTCGATGCAGTAATTAAGAGCAGCAAACATCGCTTCGGCAGATACCTCGAGACGTTGAGGCATTGAAAATAACCCTATTTTTTTGTTAGGTTGAACGAAATGCCCCAGGAGCTTAGCAGATATACAAGATATTAGAATAAATCGTAACTTTGAAAAGTTGTATTTGTTGTTGGATAAATATCAATTTTGTCAATTAGTAAGGAGTTGCCGTCATGAACAGACTTTATATAGGAATAATGCAAATTATATTATTAGTTATAGTCGTTCCAGCAAAGACACAAGAGTCATGGACTTTTGAGGCATTCCTTGGCTCAGCGTATAACTTTAAAACCCCCTTAACTATACGCCAATCAGGACAGGACGATATTAAATTGAACGCAAGGTATGATGAGGGCTGGTTAGAAGGTTCGCCCTATTATGCTTGGCGTATTGCTAAGTGGAAGGGAAATCGTGCATGGGAATTGGAACTAATTCATCATAAACTTTATTTAGATAACGAACCACCGGAGGTTCAACATTTTGAGATTTCGCATGGTTATAACCTTATTACTGTAAACCGAGCTTGGAAACATAAAGGATTGATCTACCGTTTAGGCGCAGGAGTAGTGATAACACATCCTGAAATGGTGATTCGTGGAAAAGAGCTTTCTCCGAATCAAGGAATTTTTAATGAAGGTTTTTACTTATCCGGTCCTACCGCACAGGCAGCAGTACAAAAGAGATTTTATATTCGGAAAAAATTATTTTTTACCGTAGAAGGAAAACTGACCGCATCTTACGCCCATACCCCTATCCAAGACGGATACGCAGATGTTCCGAATGTGGCTGTTCATGGAGTATTCGGTTTAGGATATGAGTTCTGATATATACACACTACAGAAGACGGGGTCATGAGAATAAAAATTGTTAAAATTTTACTCGCTCTTGTTTTATTGGCTGTGGCAGTTGTCAATGTATCTTTTGCCCAGCCACCTCAAGCAAAGTGGTTCTCTGGTTACTATAGCCCGACGGTCCAGACGCAAGAAAACCAAACTAAAGAAGCCAATTTTGAATCAGGAGGAGATTACTTAAAGGATTTTATTTCGGATTCTAAGAGTACACTCACAGCACCATTACGTTGGGATAAATCAGGTTGGATAAAAGCATCGCTCGTAGCAGGCATAACGGCCGGATTGTACGCTTGCGATCAGGATATACAAGATTGGACGCAGAGAAAGCGCAATAGCACTAGCGATAAAATTGCGGACTTCGCTGGGCCCTTCGGTGATGGCATGTATACTCTGCCACCCTTAGGTGTACTTTATCTTTACGGCCACATATTCGAAAATGAAAAAGCGAAAAGGTCTGCTTGGCTGAGTTTGGAGAGTTTTGTGTTCACTGGAATTTTCACACAGGCCCTTAAATTTTCTACACACAGGCATAGACCCAGTTCGGCAGATCCATATAGTACATGGGATGGTCCCGGTCTTTCCAGATCCAACCTGTCGTTTCCTTCAGGACACGCATCTTCCGCCTTTTCAATAGCGACTGTGATAGCTAATGAGTATGATGACATAATATTTATTCCCCCCTTAGCTTATACGATAGCGACTTTAACTGCTCTATCGAGAATTAATGACAATAAACATTGGGCTTCAGATGTATTTTTGGGTTCTGCCCTCGGCTATTTTACAGCCAAAGCAGTTATTGGTTTGCACAATCGCAAAGAAAATAGAAATCTTACTGTTCAGCCAATGTTCGATGGCGAATATGCCGGATTATTTGTCGTATATAAATTTTAAGCCTTTTAGCTTGTTGTTTTATTAACTCAAACCGACCGAATTTTAATTGAAAATCAACATAAGTAACTATTTGACAACAATATATTGCACTTTGTCATTCCCGTGAAACTTGTCCTCGGCTACGACCGGGGAACGGGAATCCAACTTGCCGCAAACTTTAATGGATTCCCGCCTGCGCGGGAATGACACAAAGAATCGGTCAGTTTGAGTTATTAATGAATTTAGCTGAGCACCTTTCAAAGCAGAAGGAGAACGTAGCAGCTATGCAAGATACTACGAATAAGATACGTACTGCCATCGTCGGTGCAGGCAAAATGGGCTCGATTCATGCCAAGGTCTATAGCCAACTGCCCGAGAGCGAGCTCGTCGCTGTTGTAGATACCAACATCGGCAAAGCTCAGCGGCTGGCTGAGAAATATGGTTGTTCCGCTTATGATAATTGCGACGATATCCTAAAGAATGTTGACGCTGTAACAATAGCAACTCCCACCGTGACACACCTGAGCCTGGCAAAAATCTTCATCAAAAACAAGATTCCCATACTGATTGAAAAACCTTTAGCGGCAAACTCAAAAGAAGGCAAAAAGATCGTATCACTTGCAAAACGCAGAAACACAGTTGTAGCTGTAGGTCATTCCGAGCGTTGCAATCCCGTTGTTCAAGCTATTAAGAGGCTTGATATCGAGCCGAAGTTCATAGAGGCCAATCGCGTTAGCCCGTATACCTTTCGCTCAACGGATATCGGCGTCGTCCTGGATGTTATGATCCACGATATAGATATCATTCTGTCCCTGGCAGCGAGCAAGATTAAAAAAGTTAATGCAGTTGGGGTGAGCGTCATCGAGGGCGGTGAAGATATGTGCAATGCAAGGATTGTTTTTGAGAACGGCTGCGTAGCGAATATCACTGCTTCCCGGCTTGCACTGAGAACCGATAGAAGGGTCAGAGTGTTCAGTCGGCAGGCATATTTGAGCGTGGATTATTTGAAAAAATCGGGCATTATCATTAAGGCCGATCCTAATACGAACGTGCTCAAGTGGATAAAAGAGCACAAAGAAATGCGAGACTTTGACCTGACAAAGGTAAATTGGCCGGATCTGCTACATATTGAACAACTTATTATAGATGACAAAGAACCCATCCGTCTGCAACAGGAGGCATTTCTTCGGGCCTGTGTAGATCAAAGGCTCCAGCCTGAGGTAAGTGCCGAGGAGGGCCTGGCTGCTCTTAAATGCGCAGAGAAGATACTTACCTCTATGAAAAAACACAAGTGGGATTGATTGAACATCCATCTCACACCCACCTTATTCTTGAACTTGCAAAATAATATATTTGAGGCTTCGGTTGTTTCGGCCCAAAAACATCGTTTAGAATTTTCCTTGTGTTTTGTGTAATGAAATTGCCACCTCTGCCATTGTATTTATGGCAATGATAAATAGTTATGGCACAAGTTGCTGAGTGGAAGAAACTACATGGTGTCGAAAATGAGGTTTTCCAAGCAGAGTTTGTGCTATAGAGAATAGAATAGAAAAGACGTCTTTTTTGTAAACATAAATCAGTTTAGCTGCTCTATAATTGTAGAGTACTCTCTGGTCGCGACCTGGCCTTGCCGGTAAGACAAGAAAATGGGAATTGATAGGTAGGTGATTTTGGATAAAAGATTTGAAGAATTGGTTGAGCAATACAGTTCGCAGGTGCTAAACACCGCTCTTCGGGTTTTAGGGAATTCGGAACTGGCCAATGATGTACATCAGGAAGTATTTCTTTCAATCTGGCAGCGATGGCATAAATTCAATGGTAAGCTGAACTGGAGCGCATATCTTTACAAAGTAACTGTGCGAAAAGCTATAGACCTTGCAAAACACTCACGAAGAAGCTTGCCGCCAGAGTTAGAGCTTGAACACCCAATAATCAATCAAGAGCCGGATGCAGCTATGCGGAAAGAGCAGTTACAACAGCAGCTCGCCCAGTGCCTCGCCAAATTACCAAAGCGCCAGGCTGATGCGTTTGTTCTATCACGAATCGAAGGCCTCGCGTACGAAAAGATAGCAGAGATGCTCGGCTGTTCAGAAAGCACCGTCAGAGTTCACCTGCATAGAGCAACAAAGAACCTTACGCAACTTCTGCGAAACTATCTCGATTGACTCAAGGAAAACAATTTATGAATACGCACAAACATATAAATGAAATCTTAACGGCTTTTGTTCTTGATGAGCTGTCGGAACAAGATACCAGCGAAGTCCGGGCACACTTAGCCGAGTGTAGCCAGTGCTCCGATGAGGTGGAACGGCTCAGAGCGCTTCTTAAATGCAGTGATGATATGAGCAAGCTGTTCGTTGATGAGCAGGTGTGCGAATCAGCCAAGCGGCGCATTCTAAGGACCGCAGAGGAAACAGAAGCGAGCGAAAGGTTAAATATCAGCCATTTTTATTTATGGAGAACAATCATGAAAAGTCCAGTTATAAAAATAGCTGCTGTGATTATTATCGCTGCAGCAGTTCTTATTGGTTTCTATCAATTCGGCGGCTCGACTCCTGCTTTTGCAGATATTGTCAGGCCGATACTTTTTGCTCACACAGCAACATTTGCGATGACTGTTCAGGTTGGAGATGTATCGCCTTTCACTGCTCAGGGGATGTTTATGGAGCCAGGCATAACCAGACTTGAGATAAGTTTTGATGAGCCTATGCCGATGAAACAGATTCAGATTATGGATTATATTAAAGGAAGGGGTCTTTTTTTAGTACCGGAGCAGAAAATGGCAGTTGTTACCGAGCTGAAAAATCGACCCGAACAGATGCAGCTTAGCCAGTTTAATACGTTCGAGGATATGAGAATACAAATAAGAAAAGCGCAGGAAAACGCAGATGAATCCGTCGAATACCTTGGCCAGAGAACAATTGATGGGCGACAGGTTATTGGCTATGGTATTGTGCAATCTGGTGTCGAGATGAGCATCTGGGCGGATTCTCAGAGCCTATTGCCTGTGCAAGTAGAATATTCATTTGGAGAGGATATGTGGATGGGCAAACAAGGAACCATTGTAATGGATGATATTGTTTTTGATGTACCACTGGATGATGAACTTTTTAGCGTTGAAGTCCCGGATGGATATACTACGGCTCACACAATGCAGATAGATGCTTCTGAACCGACCGAGAGTGATTTGATCGAGGCCTTACGTATGTGGGCAGATTTAAGCGGTGGTGAGTTTCCATCGGTTTTGAATATGGGGGCCATGGAGGAACTGGCTAAGGTTCTTGAAAGCAAAGGGGATCTGAAGCGAGGAGAAGGCAGCGATCTTTCAGATCCGAAATTTAAG
>Ga0315544_1001783_pt1 | contig 16143 bp, 16 predicted proteins | sample SalMarSW160130MG_2_FD_202543 | JGI IMG/M metagenome (GOLD analysis project Ga0315544, IMG submission 202543) | Salt marsh sediment microbial communities from the Plum Island Ecosystem LTER, Massachusetts, United States - Salt Marsh Sediment SW1601-130 ... | reverse complement strand
GGCAACAAAGCTGCCGCTTTGGGCTCCCAAAGTCCTCAATCCTGCCCATACATTAACACTATAATTAAAGCAGAAAACAACTCAAAAATCAAGTATAAAAATGAATCGAAGAATTATCGGAAGTTACCGCCAATAACTTCCTTCAAAGACCATACCAGAGCCTTTCTAAAAATCCAGGATGGCTGCGATGGGTACTGCAGCTATTGTATTGTACCCAAAACTCGTCCGTTTGTTCACAGTAAACCGGACAATGCCGTTCTTCAGGAGGCGCAGGCGCTTGTAGAAGCCGGACATAAGGAAATCGTTGTAACAGGGGTATTTCTCGGAGCTTACGGCCGGGAAAGCGTCAAACGAAAAAACTGGCCCAATCAGAGAAACGATAATTTGGCTGATTTGCTCGATAAAATGGCAGAAATACCGCATCTTGCAAGGATAAGATTAAGCTCGCTGGAGCCGGCCGACGTAACGCCGCGATTGCTCGACACTTTCTGTAAACACCGTAAAATTATGCCACACCTGCACTTGTCGCTGCAGTCCGGTTCCAATGCGGTCCTTAAAAAGATGCGCAGACAATATAGTGCAGATGAATTCAGGGAAAAGATTGAGCTAATTAAAGATCAGCTCGACAGGCCAGCCATAACGACCGATATTATCGTTGGTTTTCCGGGTGAAACCGATGCTGACTTTGAACAAACGGTCGATTTGGCCGAAGATGTAGGCTTTGCAAAAATGCACGTTTTCAGCTTTTCGCCGCGCAAAGGCACTGCTGCGGCGGTGATGCAAGATACTGTTGATAATAGAGTTATAAAAGACCGCTCGAAAATATTGCATAATTTAAACATAGAGCTGAGCCGAAAGTATCGAAAACAATTTCTTGGCGAAACCGCTGAAATCCTGCTGGAAAACAATGATGGGCAATTCTGCGGACGAAGCGAAAGGTATTTTATGGTGTATCTCGAAAAAACAGGGAAAAAGCTGAAAAAAAACGACTTAGTAAGGGTCAATTTGCTTGAAAATAGTAAAAATGGACTAATGGGGCAAATTCTAAGGGTGCAATCCTGTTGATTATTCGCACGCTTGGCGTTCGGAATTTAGCGTTAAAATAGGTAAAATTCTCGATAAAAAACAATCAAAAACGCTGATACCTGAGAGCAAAAATCGAAATTTTAAAATTTTTTTTATTCATTTCCTGGTAATCACTTAGGTAAATTTGCATTCCAAAAAATCAGCCAGATTTCGCATCATTTACGCAGATACATCCAATTATAGAAGGCACGGCTTACGGCAGAGGGCCGAAAGCCGAAAATCCTAAATCCGAATATCTAAACACGAAACAAATTAAAATGACCAAAATCCAAAATCTCAAACTTTTTGTTTTGAACATTTGACCCAGCAGCGCCGGGTTCCGATGAATACCCGCCGTTGGCGGGTCGAATCTTTGATATTGTTTAGGATTTCGAATTTCGTGCTTCGTTTTTTTTTCAATTCGTGGGGGAGAAAATTATCAAGGTTGTTTTGTCTTTTACGATTCCGGATTGGCTGGCAAGGCCTTTGGTGGCTCTGGCGTTACTGTACCGGGGGATACGATACGGCTATGCCTTTCGGCGGATACGACTTACACAGGGCAAATACGCCATAGTGGACCCGGAAGATTACGAGCGATTAAATAAGTACAAATGGCACGTCAACAAGGGTACAAACACTTATTATGCATGCCGAAACTTTCGGATTGGGAAAAAGCGAATCGGTATTAAGATGCACCGAGAAATTATCAACCTGCCCAACCATCTGGATGTTGACCACATAAACCGTAACGGCCTGGATAATAGCTGGATAATAGAAAGGCGAACCTGCGGCCGGTAACTCGGGCACAGAACTGCCTCAATAGGCAGTACAACTTTAAAAGAAAAAATTCACCCTCAAAATACAAGGGAGTATATTGGCACAAATCCTCAAAGAAATGGAATGTCCAGATATGCTATAACGGCCAACACAAATCCGTTGGATATTTCGACGATGAAATCGAGGCCGTTAAGGGGCCAGTATAGCTGCCACCCGTCGTTAGTGAGGAGTGAGCTAAAGTAAGTTAAAGTGCCTAAAGTGAACTAAAGTGCCTAAAATGAGCTAAAGTTGGATACTCGATGCTTTCGCCGTCGCTGAAGCTATGGCGGACAAGCGATGTTCGAAATCTGTCCCTTCGGCAGGCTCCCACCTTCGCTAAAGCTTCCGTCTTCGTACAGACTACGACGGACAAGACGGAGGGCAAGCAGGACAAGTTTCGCAGGAATGACAAGTCACATATTCAAACTTTACGCAATAATCCCCATTAACTGTAAAAGGTGGTTTTTCAGGAAACCGAGCCCAATTTATGGCCAGGGCCGGTGGTGTATAGCCGTTTCTTCGGCTCGGTGTTGATGTGGGAGGAAACAATCTCGCCGATGAAGATAATGTGGTCGCCGGCGGGCATCTGCGATTCCAATGTGCATTCGAAATTGGCGACAGCATCGGTCAGCAGGACCGAATCGATGGATTTTGCTTGTTCGGTTCTGCAGTCGAACTCGGCGAATTTGTCGGTGTCTCGGCCGGACTTTGAGCCGAAGAATAAAGCCGCCTCAGCCATCTCTGAAGATGGAAATGCAATCGTAAAGGATTTTGAGTGCGTGATGGCTTCTATCGAATAGTGCGTCTTTGCAACGGCTATTGCCATCATCGGCGGTGCCCCTGATACAATCATTGTCCAGCCTAAAGTGATAGGATTGGCTTTGCCGTTTTTGTCCTTTGCGACGGCTATTACCACCTGTTCGGGATATTTGGTTTTAATTGCATCGGAATATTCAGTTTCTTTTTGCATTGCTATTCTCCGTAACTATCTTTATATTTAACAAATAAAAATACACGATAGAATTTTAGTCTCATAAACGTATTGAGTTCCTTCGACTCCGCTGCGCTCCGCTCAAGATGACAGAGGAGAGATAGTTTTATATTTACCACAGAAAAATACTCGTAAGATTATAAGCTCTCAGGTTAAGTCTAACAAGGAGAAAGAAGTGGATACGATAGGTTTTGTCGGCAGCGGGAACATGGCGGAGGCTTTGATAAAGGGCGTGATAGCGGCCGAGGTTTATGAGCCTGAAAATGTCTTCGTAAGTGATATTCGGGCCGAGCGGCTTAAATTCCTTGCTGAAAAGTATAATGTTATTGTCTGCGAAGAAAACAGTGAGCTGGCCGCGAAGGTTGAGACGGTCGTCTTAAGTGTTAAGCCGCAAAATATGACCGAGGCGTTAGAGAGTATAACAGGGTCTATCAGTGCCGTGAAGCTCTTCATATCCATCGCGGCAGGTATAAAGGTCGCTAATATTACCGCCGTCTTAGGTGATATTGCAGTAGTGCGCGTTATGCCCAATACACCGGCCCTGATTGGCGAGGGGGCCAGCGCATTGTTCGCCAATGATAAGGCAAAACCGATGCTGAACAAGGCCATGGCCATTTTTTCAGCGGTGGGCAAGGCCGTGGTTGTTGAGGATGAAGATTTGATTGACGCGGTAACGGCGGTGAGCGGCAGCGGGCCTGCTTATTATTTTCTTTTGATGGAGGAAATGATAAAGGCAGGTGTAGAATTGGGGCTGCCTGAAGATGTAGCGAAAGACCTGGTTCTGCAGACCGCTAAGGGGGCCGGTCTGCTTGCGGTCGCGGCGGACAAGAATGGTGAAAGCCCCGCTGAGCTTCGGCGGAAGGTTACCTCGCCCGGCGGAACAACCGAAGCGGCGCTTAAGGTATTTGCGGAAGGCAGGATTAGTGAGCTGATATCGGCTGCTATTACCAGGGCGCGCGACAGGGGAAGGGAACTTGCAAAATAGTAAACGAGTGGGCTGAGTCCTCATTCGTGGGACAGGTTCGCATGATTAAAGCTGCAAATCTAAAGAAGCGATATGGGGACATTGTTGCGCTGGACGATGTGAGCTTCGAGGTGGAAAGGGGGGAAACCTTTGGGCTGTTGGGGCCCAACGGAGCGGGTAAGACGACCACAATTCAAGTGCTCTGCGGGCTTTTGAAGCCGGACGGCGGAGAGGTGGAACTTGATGGAAAGAGAGACCCGAGTCTGGTTGAGGTTCGTTTGTCTTTGGGTGTGGTTCCGCAGGCATTGGCGATATATGAGGAGCTTTCTGCGGAAGAGAATCTGCGTTTCTTTGGCAGGATATATGGACTTGGGGGAAAACAGTTAAAAGAGCGCCTCAGGAGATGCCTCGATATAGCAGGGCTGAGAAAGCGAAGCAAGGGGCGAGTCTCGAAATACAGCGGTGGGATGAAACGCCGGCTTAATATGGTATGCTCTTTTTTGCACGAGCCGCCGATTTTATTGCTTGATGAGCCTACGGTTGGAGTAGATCCGCAGTCTCGAAATTTGATATTCGATACAATCGAGGATATGAAAAAACAGGGCAGGACGATCATCTATACAACTCACTATATGGAGGAAGCCCAGCGTCTTTGCGACAGGGTGGCGATTCTCGACCATGGCAGGATTTTGGATATGGACAGCGTCGAGAATCTTATTGTCAAGCATGGAGGCCCATCCCATATTGAGGCCGAAATTGAGGAAAAAATGTCAGACTTTGATAAAATAAAGCCATTTATTGAAGATAAGAATGTGCAGTTTGAAGAGACGAAAATCAGGTTCGCGACCAGCCAGCCGATGGAGTCTCTGGCGATGCTTAACCGCAGCGGGGTGCGTTTTAGCTCGCTGAAAGTTCAAACGGCCGATCTTGAGGACGTTTTTCTTAACCTGACCGGACGGAGGCTTCGAGACTGATGAACAAAGCGCTTTTACTTGCTCTAAAAGACCTGCGGGTACTGCTAAGTGATAAGGGCAATATTTTCTGGGTCTTTGGTTTTCCGGTTCTGTTTGCTTTGTTTTTTGGGGCTATATATTCCGGTATCGGTAAGGAGCCTTCGGGGATGAAAATCGCCGTGGTTGACGAGGACAATTCCGATTATTCAAACTCCTATATATCGAAGCTTGATTCGTACGAGGCGTTAACAATAGTGCGCCTGGGGCGGGACGAGGCGATAGAGAGGATAAGGACCGGGAAAATAGCAGCGGCGGTCTTTTTGGCGGAAGGTTTCGGTGATAACCTCGGGGCAATGTTCGGGGGCGGCGAAAACAAACTTGAGATAGCCTCGGACCCATCTCGAAAGATGGAAAGCGGATATCTTCAGGGGCTTCTGGCCAAGGCGCAGTTTGAGGCCCTGAGTGATAAGTTCAGTGACAGTGAATCATTTCGCGGTCAGATTGGCATTTGGCGCGATGAAATTGCGAACTCACTGGACCAGGAACAAACGGATATTTATTCGAAGTTTTTCGATTCTCTCGAAACCCTGCTCGATGATGCCGGCGACGAAGGTTTTAATGCAGGTCTTGGGGGAGGATTTCTGAATGTGGCGGAAGTGAAAATAGAAAGAAAGAATAAGGGGCCTGTATCTTCATTTCAGATTACGTTTCCGCAGGCAATGATATGGGGTATTCTCGGCTGTACGGCGACGTTTGCGATTTCAATTGTCAAAGAGCGCACAAATGGTACGTTTGCGCGTCTGCGGGTGGGGCCTATAGGGCGTGCTCATATTCTTGGGGGAAAAGGGCTGGCATGTTTCGCCACTTGTATCTTTATTATGTGCGTTCAGTATGCCGGTGCAAAACTAATATTCAAGATGCCCATAGGCAACCTGTTTCTTCTGGTTCTGGCGGCGGTCTGCACGGTGCTATGCTTCGTTGGCCTTATGATGTTCGTGTGCACTTTAGGACGGACCGAGCAGAGTGTCGGCGGGGCGGGATGGGCGATGCTGATGATTATGGCAATGCTCGGCGGCGGGATGGTCCCGTTGATTTTCATGCCCTCGTGGCTGCGTCCGTTCAGCCATATCAGCCCGGTGAGATGGAGCATATTTGCTCTCGAAGGGGCCGTCTGGCGAAACTTAAGCCTGACGCAAATTATAAGCCCCTGTCTGGTGTTGCTGGCGATTGGGTTTACGTTCTTTTCGTTAGGCGTTTTTATGCTGCGTAGACAGGACAACTAACTCCGGTCTTTGGTAACATCGGTGACAGCGGGCAAAGCGCATACACAAAACACGAATTCTTATGTCGTTCCGATCGATGATTATTGAACCCGACGGATTCTGCCGGTGGTTATTCCACGATGATTGCCTCGACAGGGCATTCTTCGGCGGCCTCCTGAACGGCATCTTCGTATTCTTCAGGCACCTCATCGACGATAACCTGGGCCATATCTTCGCCCAATTCGAAAACTTCAGGGCAGGTATCCGCACAAAGCCCGCAGGCAGTGCAGGTGTCTTCAATTTTGACTTTCATAATAAATCCCCTTTATAATCGATTCCGCCCCAGGCGGCTTCCGCCCGGAGCGAATCTTTGACTTCAATACGCCTGTTAGTCCTAAGGACTCCTTACGGAGAAGCGTATGTATCCATATTTATTCCGCCAAAAGACAGCGGTTTTGTGATACTGATAACCGACTACGGAATTTACCATTGCCGGCGAAAATGTCAATTTAAAATTTTTGTGGAAATTGCCATTTTTTCTACTATACTACGGATGTACTGGAGCCCGGTCATACGCAAGCCAAGCCCATGAATCTGGTCAGGTGGGGAACCGAGCAGCCATGAGCGTGCAGCTTGGTTGTGCCGTGAGTAAACCCGGCCACCTTTTGATTTACTATTTATTATTTTCAATTTATTATTTTAACGAAGTGTTTTGGATCGTGAAGAACTAAAAAAGAGAACCAAGGATTTTGCACATCGTTGTGTGAAGCTGGCTCTTGCGTTGTCGCAAAGTCCGCTTGGTGATCATATCAGGAGACAATTGATTAAATGCTCAACTTCTGTAGCGTCAAACTATAGGGCAGCTTGTGTTGCACAGTCGAAAGCAAGTTTCGTTTCTAAATTGAGCATTGTTATAGAAGAGGTTGATGAATCTTGTTTCTGGTTGGAATTTATTATTGATGAGAAGCTACTCAATGAAAAACAGGTAGCTCCGCTACTCAACGAGGGAGAAGAACTTACGTCTATTTTTATCTCTTCAAGGAAAACAATGAAAAATATTAAATAGAAAATAATAAATAATAGATTGAAAATGGCTTACACAGTTCTTGCAAGAAAATACAGGTCACAGACGTTCGATGATGTCATCGGCCAGGACCCTATCGCTCAGACGCTGAAAAACGCTATCAAGACCGACAGGGTCGCGCACGCTTACCTTTTTGCAGGCACTCGCGGCGTCGGTAAAACCACTATGGCCCGGGTGCTGGCAAAAGCGCTCAATTGCCTTGCCGTTGATGAGCCTACCACAGAGCCGTGCTGTAAGTGCAACAGTTGTGTTGCGATAAACATCGGCGAAGATATCGACGTCATCGAGATAGACGGTGCGTCAAACAATAGAGTGGATGAGATTCGTGAGCTTCGTGAGAATGTTATATATCGTCCGGCGCGTTCAAGATTTAAGATTTATATTATCGACGAAGTGCATATGCTCACTGTTTCTGCTTTTAATGCACTTCTAAAGACATTGGAGGAACCGCCCAGTCATATCAAGTTTATTTTCGCCACCACCGAGCCTAACAAGGTCATCCTGACAATCCAATCGAGATGCCAGAGATTTGATTTCAACAATATAGGGCCTGCCTCGATAGCCGGGCAGTTGAAGTTCATACTCGAACAAGAAAAGATAAAGTATGAGGAGGATCTGGTCCTGCCGTTAGCGAAAATGGCAAACGGCTCGATGAGAGATGCCCTGAGTCTGCTGGATAGATTAATTAGCACCGGCATCGAGCCGTTAAGCAGCCGGTTACTTGAGGAGTTTTTAGGCTGCCCGAACAGCGAAAAAATCTGGAACCTCATCGGGCAAATCGGCGACAGCGATGCGGCCGGTACACTTGCCGCGATAGAGGATTTAATCAGTACCGGTATAAGTGAGGTTCAGGTCGTTGATTCGCTTATTGATTATATGCGAGATTTGATGGTGGTCAAATCCACAGGCCCGCAGAGTGAGCTTGTGATTTTGACCGGCCAGCAGCGGAAGCGGGCCCGCGAATTAGCTGAAAAGTTTGATATTGCCGGGCTTGTTTACAACATCTCAACGCTGGAGAAGCTGCGATGGGCCATCAAAAACAGCGATACAAGCCGGGCACTTTTAGAGGCATCGCTGTTGCGATTTGCCTTAAGCGAGCACTTCCTGAATGTGGATGAGCTTCTTTCGCGATTGCAGGCAGGCGCATCGCCAAACATAAAAAAAAAGCGGCCGCTCGGCCGTAACATACCCATCAAGGCCATAGCCCAGCCACCCAAATCGCAAATCAACAGGCCGGCCGATTTGTCCGGACTGACTGATATACACTCGATACAGGACAATTGGCAGAGTCTCTTGGGAGTTATTACCACCAAACTCGGGCCGAGTACCGGCGGGCTGCTAAGCTCTGCTGTGCCGGCTCAATTTGAGGATGGTGTCTTGACGCTTGAGTTCGGTGCATCGGCTCAAATGCAGAAAAGAATGTGCGAGAGCAATGGCCGAGCCGAGCAAATCCAGGCCTTATTGGGCGAGCAGCTCTCAACGCCTGTAAGATTGAAGTTTGAAACCGCTCCCGACGAGCAGGTACAAGGCGAGCCGACTGCAAAGCAGCCGAAGACCAGCGGCCAAAGAAGAAATGAGCTTATTAACGACCCTGCCGTAAAGACGGTCCTTATGGGCCTGGACGCAACAATAACCGGTATCGAAGAAGACTGATAAACAAAGAATTATGATGGGGCAAGCCCCACCCTACAAAACTGGATTCCTGCTTGCGCAGGGTATGTGTTTAGCCTCAGTTGTTTTATTGGTGGCACGGCCATCTTGGCCGTGTTTTCACGGGCTGGAAGCCCGTGCCACATAAGGAAACTGCTGATTCGGTTGTCTGGCTAAAGACATACTGCGCAGGAATGACAGGAAAGCATTTATGAATTATGGGCGTTTATACTGAAACTTTGAACAAACTTATCGAGGAGTTTGAGAAGCTCCCCGGGATTGGGCCGAAGACGGCTGAGAGGCTGGCTTTTTATATATTGAAGGCCGGGCCAACAGAAGCTATGGCGCTTGCCGAGGCAATCCGGGATGTCAAGAACAAGATTAAACACTGCCAAATTTGCTACAATCTCTCGGAACAACCAATCTGCCAAATCTGTTCCGACCAACGACGAGATAAGAGTCTGATATGCGTTGTGGAGCAGCCAAAAGATATCGTAAACCTTGAGAAAACCGGAGCCTGTAAGTGGGTCTATCATGTCCTTGGCGGTCATATCGCACCGCTTGAAGGAATCGAGCCGGGCGATTTGAGTATCGAGCAGCTTCTTGAGAGGATACGCGAAGGTGATGTAAAAGAGGTGATAATGGCGACCAATCCTAATATGGCCGGCGACGGCACGGCACTTTATATAAGCTCGCTGCTTAGAACCGCCGACGTGAAGATTACCCGGCTGGCAAGGGGACTGCCCACCGGCAGCACTATCGAATATGCAAGCGGCAAAATGCTTACCGATGCTATAATCGGCAGACGGGAATTAGAGTAATTTTTCCCTCTGTTTTTAAAGTTTCTCAATTACTCCTCAAATATTGACGAAATTCTCCTGTGCGTCTATGATATACAGAAGACAGAATTAGTGAATTAGTGGATTAGAGATTAGGTTATCAGGTTAACAGAAAATCAGGGTGCAGGGTATCAGGGATCAGGATATCAGATAGAAGGGTAAAAGAACAAAAGACGGAAGGTAAAAGATAAAATAATTCGGGTATTGTTATGAAGCTGGAAATGAGAGGACAGATGCGGATGGAGCAGAGAATGAAGCTTGCTCCGCATATGATACAATCGATGGAGATTCTCCAGCTCCCAATCCTTGCCCTTCAGGAAAGAATAGAACAGGAGCTTAACAGCAATCCTGTTTTAGAAATGACCGAGCCTGTAAATCCAGAAGATACCGACTCTACCGAACAACAGCCTCAGGAAGACATAAACGAGAAAGACTTAGTTGTTGACACAGACAACAATAAAGTTGGAGATTTCGAACGCCTTGAGAGTCTGGGTGACGGCTTCAAAGACTATATGGACGAGGCGGGTCCTTTCCGGAGGCGGGTTTACAGTGGCGAGCCGGACAAAAAACTTGAGGCGATAAAAAATACCGCCGCTCCTCCTCAATCGCTGCACGAACATTTGGCAGAGCAGTGGCGTATGGTGGATGCCGAGCCGGCCGTGAAAAAAGCCGGCGATATGATTATAGATTATATCGACGACAGGGGGTATCTCACTGTAAGATTGGAACAGTTACACAACAAGGACAGGGGTGATTTCACAATCGATGATTTGAAGGAAGCGCTGGAGCTTGTGCAGAAATTAGAGCCTGCGGGTGTCGGCGCAAGGGACCTGAGGGAGTGTCTGCTTATCCAGATGGCGCAAAGCAGCGAAGATATGAGCTTTGAATCTCGCCTGATTGCCGGGCATATGGATGCGCTGCTTGACAATCGTCTGCCGGATATCGCGAAAAAAATGAATTGTGGCATCGACGCGATCAACCAGGCCATTGCGCGTCTGAGTAAACTTGACACCTCGCCCGGCTTGCAGGTCGGGCGGGACCGGAACCATCCCATTACTCCTGATGTGATAGTGGAATCGTTGAATAATTCGGGCCAGTATTCCGTACGTCTGGCTGATTATGATTTGCCGCGATTGAGAGTAAATGACTACTATGCAAAAATGGCAAAAGATGCCATGATTGCAGAAAAAACAAAAAAGTTTTTGCAGAACAATCTGCGCTCCGCCCAGTGGATTATAGATGCGATAGAGCAGCGAAAGAATACGCTGCTGAAGGTAACGAAGGCGGTAGTCAAGTTCCAAAGGGATTTTTTTGAAAAGGGGCAGTTGTATCTTCGGCCTCTGCCGATGTCGAAAGTCGCAAAGGATGTTGGTGTTCATCTGGCCACTGTCTCCAGGGCCGTCGCCGGCAAATACATGCAGTGTCCCTGGGGGATATTGCCTCTGCGGAAATTCTTTAGCGGCGGCACCGAAGATATTAACGGTGCAGGTTTAAGCTGGGAAGCCATAAGGGCTAAACTACAGCAGATTATCGACGCCGAGGACAAAAGCAAGCCCTTAAATGACGAGCAGATACGCAAGAAACTGGCAGAGTTGGGCATCAAAAAATTAGCCAGGCGCACCGTTGCAAAGTACCGCAAGCTGCTAAACATACCCGCCGCAAGGTTCAGAAAAAAATATTAGCCCGGCCTGTGGAGTATATGGGGGGATTTTATTCCGAAAAAATTGTTGATTTTGCCAGAACTTTATATAACTATGTGAGTATATAATCACATAGTAATTTAGTTTAGGAGCTGAAAAATGTTAAATAAAAGTGAGCAATTATTATTTGAAAGGCAGGCGGAAGTCGCAAAGGCGATAGCGCATCCGTTGAGAATAGCGATTGTGAACTTTCTCAAAGACGGAGAGCAATGTGTCTGTGACATTGCGGAGCATATCGGCTCTGAAAGGTCGAATGTTTCACGGCATCTTTCGGTAATGCTTAATGCCTGCTTGTTAGAGTACCGCAAAGAGGGGCTCAAAGTCATATACAGGCTGAAATGTGCCTGTATCGTGGATTTCTTTTCGTGTGTAAGTCGTGTATTAAAACAGCAGGCTCAAGATAACGAGAGGTTGCTTAGGGCCCTGTAGCCGGGGCGTTTTGCTATGAACCGTTGAGAAGAGAACAACCATGAGTAAAGAATGGAAGATATTTGCCGCGCTGATTACAATTTTTGTTGTGGCTTACGCTCTGCCGTTAGGCAATCCTAAGATTCAGGAGGCGATTCAGGAGGCATTCCGGCTGCTTCAGTGGTATGTGCGTAATCACACGTTGGCCTGCGTGGTACCGGCGTTATTTATAGCCGGAGCTATTATCACGTTTCTGTCGCAGACCTCCGTTATGCGATATCTCGGGCCGAAGTCCAATCCTGTTTTGGCCTATGCCGTGGCGTCGGTGGCCGGATGCGTTTTAGCGGTTTGTTCGTGCAGCGTGCTGCCTATGTTTGCGGGGATATATAATCTTGGAGCCGGCCTGGGGCCTGCCACGGCCTTTCTTTACTCCGGGCCCGGCATAAATGTCCTTGCCATTTTTCTGAGCGCCCGCGTTCTGGGTTTTTCAATCGGAGCGGGCAGGTTCATCGGGGCTGTGAGCTTCTCCGTGATTATCGGATTGCTTATGGCATCAGTATTTCGCAAAGGCGAGCAGGCAAAGGTTGAAGCCGCCCTGCAAATGCCTGAGCCGGAAAAACCTCGTCGTCGTATCGGCAAGACCGCCCTGTTTCTTGCATGCATGGTCCTGTTTCTCGTATTCAGTGACTGGTTCAATCCCGGCAACGTTGCTGTGAAAACCGCCGACGGCCGCCGGTTCAAAGCCGTTGTCATTCACGAGACGAAGGACGCCATACGCTTTCAGCTCGAAGAGGACCTGGGTGATGATAAAACCGGGGACAAGATAGAATTACAGAAAACCGAGATAGCCGATATGCAGGAACAGAAGACCTGGGTCATATCCGTCCATCACATAAAATGGTATCTGGCGGGCCTGATGGGGCTGCTTGTGGGGCTGATGGCCTGGCGGTGGTTTGAGCGGGATGAGCTTAGCGAATGGATGCACAATACGTGGGAGTTTGCCAAGCTTCTGGTGCCGCTATTATTTGGCGGTGTTTTTGTTGTCGGCTTCGTAAGCGTTCTGCTGCCGGAAAAACAGGTAGCGAAGTGGGTGGGTGACAACAGTTTACGCAGCAACCTCGTAGCCAGTGTAATCGGTGCATTCTGGTATTTCGCCACTCTGACGGAGATTCCCATCACACAGGCCCTGATGAAGCTGGGGATGCATAAAGGGCCGGTTTTGGCGCTGCTGCTGGCAGGGCCTGCTCTGTCACTTCCGAACATTCTGGTTATTCGGAAAGTTATTGGAAACAGCAAAACGATTGTTTTTATTCTGCTCGTAGTTGTGATGTCCACGATTGTGGGAATGTTCTTCGGCGTATTTTGGGGATAGACAGGAAAAACAATATCCCGACGAATTTAATTGTTCAAGACTGTAAAGGAGACAAAATTATGGATCGCAGAGGATTTCTTACTACAGGAATTATAGCCGGAGCGGGAGCGATTTCCGCAGGAGTATCACCGGCCATGGGGCAGAGCCAGGGAAAGTTAAAGATTATTGGCATAAGCTGTAGTCCGCGTAAAGGCAAAACGACTTACAAGGCCCTGGAGATATGTCTGGAAGCCGCTCAGGAGGTGAGCAACAAGATTGATACCAGATTAATCGAGCTGGCTGGTTTAGACATCCGGCCGTGCAACGCCTGTATGGAATGCAAAAAAGGACTTAAATGCAGCATTCAAGATGATTTTACCGGATTAATTCCGGTTTTGGCGGACAAAGAGGTTGCCGGGATGATTATTGGCACGCCGGTTTACTTCGGGATGATGACCGCTCAATGCAAGGCGTTTCTCGACCGCTGTGGTATGTTTCGTTTTAATAATTGGATTTTCCGTAACCGGGTTGGTGGCGCACTGGCCGTAGGGAGTATGCGCAATGGCGGGCAGGAAATCACCTTACAGGCGGTCCGGACGGTTTTGCTGTGCCACGACATGATATGTGTCAGCGAAGGCAAGGACACGGCCCATTTTGGTGCGACGCTTGTCAGTGGCGGCGAAGGAGGAGTCGAGGCGGACACCTTTGGTCTTAAAACGGCCCGCAATCTTGGTCGCAGGGTAGCCGAACTGGCATTGTTGGTTAATCTTGCCGGAAACAAAGGCGACAAAGGTTAAAGAAAAGCTGTAGGCTCGTTATAAAAGTAACTTTAATTTGGCTCTTGGCAATTAGAGAATAATGTCAATGTGTTCTATAAGAAAAATCGCACCGGCGTCCGAGTACCCGCCGGAAGAAGGTTGTTACCTTCGGGGCAATGACTATTCGCCGGTTGCGGTTGTTGTTATTCTGAGATGGATGCGCGAGGAAACACCTCCGGACATCGAGAAATTGGTCAGACTGGCTGTTGAAAGCGGAGCGGCGCTTGCCGGGACGCTTCAAACAGAGAATATCGGCTTGGAAAAAGTTATTTGTAATGTTGTTTCGAATCCGAATATCCGATATCTGGTTGTATGCGGCCCGGAATCTCCAGGGCATCTGGTGGGTGATGCGATCCTGGCGCTGGCGAAGAATGGTCTGGATGAGCGAAAGCGTATCATCGGAGCCGGGGCGCCCACTCCGTACCTTTTCAATATTTCTAATGAGTTTGTGGAGCGTTTTCGCAATCAAGTTACCATAATAGACCTTGTCAATGAAGGTTCGCTTGAGGTTTTACAGCAGGCCGTCTGTTCTTGTTATCAGGAGAAACCCACCTCATTCAGAGAATATGAGCTTTACGATGTAGGTGCATACCCAGAGGCGCCTGTGAGCGGCAAGATTACCTGGAAAGTAACTCAGCCGTCAATGGCACCAAAGAGTGATGAAGAACAAGCTCAGCGCGAGAAAATACAGGCGTTGATGGAGCGTATTAAGAAAACGGCTGAGAAAAGAAAACATCCTGCTACTGAAACAAATACAGACAATTCACAGAATAAATATTGAAAATGACGATTAACATACAAAATAATTAAGAGAGGAAATAGTAAAATGCTTGATGCAAATATCAAAGAGCTCATCGCGATAGGGGCTTCGGTATCCGCGAATTGTCAGACCTGTGTCAAGTATCATGTTGCAAAGGCGCGTGAGATGAAAATCGACGAGGCTGAGATTCGGCAGGCCTTTGAGGCAGGTCAAATGGTCCGGAAAGGCGCTGCCGGCCAGATGGATGAGCTTATTGAAGAATTAAAAAAATAAATTTTAGGTTGTTTTATTATGAGTCAGCCGGATGAGAAAATCAGAGAAACGGTCAGGGAGGGGTATAGTCAGATAGCACAGGGCGGTTCGGGCTGCTGCGGTTCATCGGCACCGGAGAAGCTTGCCGCGGGGATAGGTTATTCTGGCGAGGAGCTCGAGCTTTTGCCGGAAGGGGCGAACATGGGGCTATCCTGCGGCAATCCGACCGCTATTGCGAATCTCAAGCCCGGCCAGGTCGTTCTGGACTTGGGCAGCGGCGGCGGGTTCGACGTCTTTATTGCGGCGAAAAAGCTCGGCCCGGAGGGCAGGGCCATCGGGGTCGATATGACCGCTGAAATGGTAAGCAAGGCAAGGGCGGGCATTCCGAAATTTACGGAAAAGACGGGACTAAATAATGTTGAGTTTCGTTTGGGCGAGATAGAGCATCTTCCCGCAGCGGATGGTAGTGTCGATGTGGTAATCTCGAACTGTGTGATTAATCTTTCGCCGGACAAACAGCAGGTCTGGCGGGAGATTGGCCGGGTGTTAAGGCCGGGCGGCAAGGCGTGTATTTCCGACCTCGCTTTGAAAAAGCCTTTGCCTGAAGAAGTCTTAAAGTTTGCCGCGGCGCTGGTTAGCTGTGTGGCCGGCGCGGTGCTGATCGATGAGACAATAACGATGGCAAAACAGGCGGGCCTGAAGGATATCGAGGTTACTGAAAAAACATACAACATCGATGTGATGGTCGATTGCAACGACCCGATTTATAAGCAGGTGATGGAATATCTGCCGGAAGGGATGAAAATCAGCGATTATGTTGTTAGTGTTGACGTCACGGCATTTAAGAAATAGCCGGTAAGCAGGGAGTAATCGTATATGACAAGTGACAATGCATCTCGGAAGCAGGGCAAGGGCCTGAATATCTTTGAAAAGTATCTGACCATCTGGGTGGGGCTTTGTATCGTAGGTGGAATCGTTTTGGGCAAGGTTGCTCCAGCAGTCGCCACATACCTCGATAGTCTGGCGATTTATGTCAACAAGGCCCCTGTGGTTTCCATTCCGATAGCGGTGTGTCTGTTTTTTATGATGTACCCGATTATGGTCAAGATTGACTTTGCCGAGGTGCTGAAGGCGGGCAAAAGCATTAAGCCGGTGGGTTTGACATTGTTTGTTAACTGGGCAATCAAACCGTTTACTATGTATGTGATATCGGTGTTTTTTCTGGGCACG
>Ga0315544_1001782_pt1 | contig 16149 bp, 15 predicted proteins | sample SalMarSW160130MG_2_FD_202543 | JGI IMG/M metagenome (GOLD analysis project Ga0315544, IMG submission 202543) | Salt marsh sediment microbial communities from the Plum Island Ecosystem LTER, Massachusetts, United States - Salt Marsh Sediment SW1601-130 ... | reverse complement strand
TAACTGGTTACTGGTAATTGGTTACTGGTAATTGGTTATTGGTTATTGGTTATTGGTGAAACAATCACTTATACTAATTGTATTAAATTGCTGCGCTTCATATTTTTGGCATAAATGGGTGGCAGCCTCAAGCGTAGCTTGGGGATGGTTTTCTCGTTATACAAAGCGCAATATCTAATTACAATTGGTATTATTTCCTAACGGCTCGATCGGCCAGAGCATTCCGCTTAGATCATTGAAGTGAATGATGGATGACAGGACGGCCACCGTTTTCTGTCACCCGCGCCGGGAACCCAGCTTGAGTTTCTGAATCTTTTCCTGAATCCAAAGGTTGATCAAAGTATGGGGGGAGACACCCCTTTCCTTGGCAGCGCGGCAAATAGTTTGCGATAAGCCTTTCTCGATGGCATACAGAGATTCCTCAGACTCCATTTCTACATCAGTTCGGATTGACCGGGTCTTACTCCAATAGTCGGACAGATCATGCTCATCCCAGAAATCGCCTATGCCGGTGTATGTTCCAGTCTTGGAGATACTGCCTTTTCTCACTATATCTCTTTTGCTGCTATCACTTCTTCTCATACTGTTTTACCCTGGTGCATCTGCGCATCCACAGTTCGTAAATGGTAGCAGGCCTATCGGTTAAGTCAATAAAGTCTACCATAGAAAATAATCATCCTAAGGATTGTGAGCGATTATCCAAATTGTTATTTCTTGACGCTTGATAGTTATTCGGATATGTTTTTATTCGATGACCCACCAATAAATTGGTGGGCTAAACAAAAAGAGGATAAATGGAAACGCTTAAGTTATTGTGCGATTATTTTCCGACAGCTATTTTTACAGGTAAGTGCCTCGTGTTTATAAGCGAAGACTGGCGTGTCGAACTAACCGAGCATAAAGACAGCGATTTTAGCAGATCACAGGCCCAACCGTCGGTAATACGAGTGAGGCTCTCCAAGAAAGCGCTGGACGGTGAGTTTGTCCCCGGTCACTATGAAGATTTTCAGCTTGCTTCATTGGGCCAGCTTGCTGAGCAAATTGAGAAATACGTGCAGATGGCGATTGGTACTAATCTAAGAGAAAGTGTTGATTAGCTTAAAGTGCTTACCGGCCTGGGGTCCAATAAATTCAACTGCACTTTAATAAGCCTAAAAGTCTTTTGCCAAGAAGCTTTTTGCTGGCATTTGTGGGAGTCTATGACTGATAAATGATACAGCAAGTGGATGACGGTGTAGTCTTCAAGGTTAAAATTGTAGCCGGTAGCAGCAAAACAGCTATTTGTGGCTGGCTTGACAAGATGATAAAAATCAAGGTGGTGGCAGCCCCAGAAAAAGGCAAAGCCAATGAGTGCTTACTTGGATTTTTAGCTAAGCAACTCGGCGTCAAACGTCACGATATCAATATAATTTCAGGACACACCAGCTCAATAAAGCAGTTACATATTGCAGCAATATCAGCTGAAACACTATTGAAGAAACTGAATTCAAGCAAACCAGGGTCTTAATCTATGACTGTCACAACATCAAGCCTCCCGACCACTCACCAAGTGGATGAAACATCACTGCAATACATGCTAAAGTTGGCTGTGCCGATGGTTGTTTCGACCATATCGTTTACCATTATGCAATTCGTGGATAGATTCATGGTGTCACGACTCGGGACGGAGGCACTGGCGGCTATTCTGCCGGCTCAATTTGTAAGCTTTGTGCCCGCAAGCTTTGCCATGGGTGCCGTCATGATACTCAACACCTTTGTAAGTCAGAGCTTAGGTAGAGGCGCCAAAGCTAACTGCTCAAATTATTTCTGGCAGGTAATATATATAAGCCTTGCATATTTTGTAATTGTCCTGGCGATTATGTGGCCGGCTGCGCCGTGGATATTCAAAGTAATGGGACAACCGGCTGCGGTTGCTAAATTGGAGGTTGTGTACTTTCGAATTATGCTCTACGCCCATTTGCTGGTAATGGTCAGCCACGCCAGCAGCGGGTTCTTTATGGGCATACATCGCCCGCTTATTACCATGTACGCATCGCTTTGTGGACAGTTAATCAATGTGGCAGCAAACTATGTATTGATCTTCGGCAAATTAGGCCTGCCGGCGATGGGAATTGCAGGTGCGGGCTGGGGGACAGTAATTGGATTAAGTATCACCACTGTCATAGGTTTGGCTGTGTTTTTAGGAAATAACATCAACGCAACCTTTAAATCCAGGCGATCCTTGAATATAGATTTTGGCAAAATATATGATTTGCTAAAGATTGGACTTCCCGCTGGGTTTGGATTGATGGTGAACGTGGCGATTTGGGGAGTGATATTGACTGCATTAGTCGGGAAAGTCAATGGCAAAGAAGCGCTGGCGGCTACAAGCGTGGCACTATCATACACGAGCTTTTCTACTATGCCGATTGTTGGCATATCAACAGCTCTAACCGCAGCGGTGGGTAAGATAATCGGCCAAAATAAAAAGAATCTGGTAGCAAAACAAACCAGTATTTGTATAAGAGCAGCATTAATATACATGGGTTTAGTAGGCCTATGCTTTTTTCTATTTAGAGATGCTCTAATTACGTTTTGGTCATCGGACGAAAAAGTGAAGGAAACTGGCGTTAATATTTTGATCTGTGCCGCAATATATCAAATGTTTCACGCTACACGCATTATTTATGAAGGCTCTCTGCGTGGTGCTGGTGATACAATGTGGCTGGCAATTATCTCAGCGGTGGCGTCGGTAGTGGTATTAGGACTTGGTGGTGTGCTTATAGTTAATTTTTTACCGTCCCTTGGGACTATGGGACCATGGATTGCAGCTACATTAAGCGTTATTGTCGCAGGGCTGGCTAACCGATGGAGATTTAAAAGTAACCAGTGGATGAAAATTGATTTATTTAAACGACGCGCTCTTGGTGTACCCACTGAGATCGAGATATAGATAAAATCCCGTGTAAAGTGTGAGGTTATATCCTTGAACACATTGCTTAACAGCTAAATCACAACTTTCGTAGTTGAATATTACGAACCGCTCCGGTTGTCCGCCATGTTGCAATACCCAATGGCTGGGACAGATCCACTTCCGGTCGAATGCTGATGTGTCGGTCAGTAGTTGTCATATCGATGAGCTTCTTGTCGTCAAGCCATGCTTCGATTTTGTCCGACGTGACACGTAATCGGACGTAGTACCGTCGACCATTCTCAAAGTTAACAACCCGCGTTGTCTCATTATTAGCTGCATCGTAGTAGTCTATATTCGACAGACCGCAGATATTGCCGCCCCACCCCCCGAGGATAAGCGAGCACGGATTAGGTCCGACTGGAAAAGTCAAGCCGCAAAAGAAATCACTGCCGGAAACTCGCATAGCCTCAAGGCTAAATTCATAATTCATACGAACAACCGAACCAGTCCATGTAATGCCGGTCATATCGTTTCCCATTTCGAGGAAGATACTGCCGTCTTTGACATAGACCGAACCCTGGCCACCAAAGTCGGTAATCTTCCATTGGCCCAAGCTCTTGCCATCGAATAGGCTTCTGTCACATTGATACTGACAGCCAATCATTATAAGAACTAAACTGACCAAACACACTCTGCCAAGAACGTCCCAGAGTACATCGCACAACCTAAAAGAAGCACGATTGTAGAAAAATCTTGCAAAAGCCAGATCGATTGTATTCATCCCTGTTCCTCAAATATCCGTAAATTGCGTTATACAAATGCAGTTCTTGATAAAGATTATATGACGGTAATTCGCACCAATCGACAGATTTTTAGTATAATTAGTATTGTAGGGCTCAAATTGGAGGTTAAAAGTTACCGATAAGGCTTGTACGCGAAGGCGATTAGCCAGAAGCATCGAACAACGCAAACTGTAGTTGAGCTGTTGCGTATAAGTTCTACGGTGAACAGAGATTAAGAGCAAATGAAGAGGATTTTACTGACACTGATATGTCTTGTCCTTTTATGGCAGCAGGCTTCTTTGGCACGTGAAAGGCCGCTCGCCAACGAAGGTAACAGAGGACTTTATGTCCGGTCGATCGACGAGGTGCTTCTGCTAAATGAAGATGAGATTGATTTAGCAACTGCTGCCTTGATTGTTTCGGAACGCTGGAGCGACCTTGTGCACGGGCGAAGATACCTCTCAACACTGGACAATATGACACTTGATGTCCGGCAACGCCTTGATGAAAAATGGCTCAAGCCAAACTACAAGGCAATCCCTATAATCAACAGATACCTATTCCATGAACTTGGCTTCAAATCTGTTACAGAAGCAACCGACCCGGATGTATTGCTCTTACACACTGTGTTAGATAGAAAAAGTGGCTACTGCCTTAGTCTTTCTATCCTATATCTGGCAATTGGCGAACGACTTGGTATGCCTTTGTATGGCGTTGTAGTGCCGGGACACTTTTTTGTCAGATACGACAATGGGTATACGAAAGTTAACATTGAGACAACGAACTCAGGCGCAAGTTATCTCGACAAGCACTACATAGAGAAATTCAAGGTTCCCCAGGGCAGTGATGACAGTATCTATATGAAAAATCTAAATAAATTGCAGACCTTGGGTTGCCTTTTTAATAATCTCGGAAATGCTTACAATGATTTAGGCAACATCGAATCTGCATTCCTCGTGCTTGAGAGAGCTGTTCAGATTAATCCGACACTGCCTGAATCACGCTCCAATCTTGGCAATATCTTTCTTATAAAAGAAGATATAGAGAATGCGATACGCGAATATCGCATCGCCTTGCAAATCAATCCAAACGATGCCAAGGTCCACAATAATCTTGGCAACGCATACATCCAGCAAGACTGGTTCAATGATGCTATATTTGAATACATGCAGGCTTTGCAGTTAGATCCGAACTTTATCGATGCGCACAGAAATCTGGCTGTAGCCTATTGTAAAGAAGAGAGATTCGAACAGGCAGTTGCGCAATTACAGCAGGCGATCGACTTAGAGCAAGAAGACGTTGAATTGCACAGCCAGTTAGGCGATGTGTACAATCAGATGTGCGAACATCGAAAAGCAATGTTATGCTACAGAGAAGCTTTAGCAATCGAGCCAGATAATGCCCAGGCCAATTACGGTTTAGGCCTATGCTATAAGCATATGGGCTTGGTGGATGATGAGATACTGGCATACAGAAGAGCCTTAACTTCTAAGCCGGACATGCTGCCAGCCCTCATAAATTTGGGTAATGCCTATTTTGCCGTCGAGAACTATGATGCAGCCATTAGATATTACACAAAGGCTGCCCGTGTGGATCCTAACGATCCCTGGATTCAATATAATCTTGCAGCGGCTTACTCTAACAAAACCGATTACAGCAGCGCTGTATCTGTATACCTCAGAACGGTTGAGCTTGAGCCTAAAATGGGCGAGGCACACTACGGACTTGCGTATGTATTCTATCAACTGGAAAAGTTTGATTTAGCCTGGAAGCATATAAATATCGCTAAGCAGTTGGGTGTGGATATTCCACAAGACCATTACGAAGCCATAAAGAACAGAATCCATTGACACCAGTATATACACCAGCTTAATTTATCACATTTTTTTAAGGATTCTCAAAGTGCATTTGCATCCTTTGCGACAAAAAAATTGTTGTGATTAAGAGGCGACTTGAACTGCGAGAATCGAGACCTGCTGGAAATAATCTAAGGAACATTGCCCAAAACGTGCAAACTGTATGGTTTGACCCCATTTTTGATTTTGGAACCAAGGGACTCTTAAGGATGTAAATTATTGATATTTAATCGGTTTGTGTATATACTGTTATTTGCGACATCTATATTTATTTTATGTCTAAGATACGATGATCCAGACAAAAGCTAAAGTGCTCGTTGAGCTAAGTGGCGGTGTTGACAGTTCAACTGCTGCTGCATTGCTTTTGGATGCAGGTTATGATTGTGAAGGTGTGTTCTTTAGAACAAACGACCAGAGTAGTCCCGCACAAGCTAACGCTGAAGACGTGGCCAAACGGTTGGATATAGAGTTTTTCGTACTGGACCTTAGTAGTGACTTCGAGCACGTTATTGACTATTTTTGCGATGAGTACGGCAAGGGCCGAACGCCTAATCCGTGCGTTTTCTGCAACAAATACATTAAGTTCGGAAAACTCTGGGACTTTGCACGCGAACACGGCGCTCATTTTTTAGCTACCGGCCACTATGCCAGGATACTCAATCACAACGGCCAGGTGGGCTTATATGAGGCATCCGACCCGTTCAAAGACCAGTCCTATGTTCTATCCATGATTGACAAAGACGTACTGCCATATATCATATTTCCTATCGGTATCTACTCCAAAGATCAGGTACGGCAGCTTGCTGTTAAATTCGGCTTAGGCACTGAAGATAAAGCTGACTCACAAGAGATATGTTTCATCCCTGATAACAATTATGTTTTAGCGCTTGAAAGGCGACGACCGCAACTTTTGCGTAGAGGAGATATTGTAGACAGCCGCGGGACAATCTTAGGCGAGCACGACGGAGTACACAGATTTACTATCGGCCAGAGGCAGGGATTAGGTGTTGCGATGGGCAAACCCTACTACGTCGCGAAACTTGATGCCAAATGTAATACTGTCACTCTTGGCCCGTCTGAAGAGATTATGCACAAAAAACTTCGTGCGACCAGTGTAAATTGGCTTGTTGAGAAGCCACGTTCACTATTTCGAGCTGTAGTTAGAGTCCGGTATAATGATAAGGGGAGTTTGGGAAGCGTTGTCCCGCAGGGTGATGGGGTATCCGTTGAGTTTGATAAGCCTCGCCTGGCAATTACACCAGGACAATTGGCTGTGTTTTATGTTCAGCAGGGACGATACAATAAGGTTGTCGGTGCCGGCTGGATTGATGAAGCTTCTAATTAGTGCTTTATGAAATGTGTTTTGGGCAACTGCATCATGACAGGCAAAGTTTTGTATTTTAGAATGGGTTATGTTTATTAGCGCCAAGTTTTTGGTTGCTTCGACATTGGCATTGGACTTGGATTCATGCAGGCACACGAGGATATCCTGAGTTTGATCAGGCGAAAGATGGCCGAAGTGACACGGCAGACCCAAAGGGCAGTCATATTGCAACCAGGAGCCATAGGAGATTGCGTATTAACCCTGCCGCTTGCGCAGTTTATGAAAGACTCGCTCGTGTTAGGTGGGATCGATGTCTTTGGTCACACCGAATACATCGGCATCTTGCCGGGCAGGAGCTGCATTGATGGCGTTCGCTCGATGGATTCTACAAATCTGCACAGATTGTTTGTTAATTCCAGTGAGTTTGATCTTGCAGATGGCGATCCGCTGATAAGTCTCTTTAGTGACTATACGTGGATTGTGACCTTTCTGGGAGAACCATACAGCGATTTTGAGAAGAATCTAATTTTCACTGCTAACTGCAGCCGTAGCGCAGAAATTATTACGCTATCCATGAAGCCGCCCGAGAATTCTGGCTGGCACATAACTGAATTCCATGCGCATCAATTCATTAACCAAAGTGGCTTATCCTTGGACCGACAAAGTTTCTCGTGCGACCGGATTCTTATTAAAGCAACAAGGTCGGATAGGAATGGCGGCAAAGTACTGCTAGCAGATGCAGGAATCGATCTCTCGAAAGAGTTAGTAGTCATCCAGCCAGGCAGCGGTGGGCTAAGGAAGTGCTGTTACCTGGGTAACTTTCTTGCAATAGCCGACAATCTTCGTTCTCGTAACGTCGAAGTAGTGTTCCTGCTGGGACCCGCTGAGCTCGAAAGGCTCAGTAATAACGAAGTACGGGATATTGGCGGTACCGCACGGTATCTAACGCATCTGTCTTTGACTCAGGTGTTGGCGGTGCTGAGCTGTGCTGACCAATTCGTTGGCAATGACAGCGGCATCACGCACTTAGCTGCGGGATTAGGCATAAAGACACTTGCCATTTTTGGTCCAACAGATCCGGTCATTTACAGGCCTGTCGGACCAGACGTAACAGTAATCACCAGCAGCAGTGAGAATTTTTCTGAGGAGCCATCGGCAAGCCTGCAGCAAGAGCTCGTCGAAGTTCTACTGGCCTAAGGTCAAAATATCCTTTCAACTCTGTTGATGTTTTGAAATCGACCATTTCAAATTTTCTGCGGTCTTCTACTAAAGTGGCTTTCACGTCTCTCGGCCCATGTAATAATTAGCTTTTAAATAAAGTGCTGCTAATACTTTTTTAGCAGGATGGTCGAGCTTTGAGAGAGATGGGTCGCCAATAGGTAACCGCTCAAGATAAAAAAAACTCGCTTATCGTTGGGAGACAAACCATAATTGGCCAAGGGTTGACGGCGTAGAATTCCTTGTTATAATCCTTGCTGTAGAGGTCTGAACGGTATGGTGTGTACCAACAGGCGTTGGAATTTGGGGCTCTGGTCCAGCAAGATGGCTAACCTGATCAGAAGTAACAGTCATGGATTTGTGGAATCTTCTAAAAAGGCAGGAGCATGCAGGAAAAAAGTTTAGGTGAGTTGGCTGAATATGTTGGTGGTAGAGTTTGTGGCGACCCAAATGTGCTAATTAAGTCTGCCTCAACGCTGGGGCGAGCACATGAGGGTGACATAAGTTTTCTGATCCACCCCAAGTATGAGAAGCAACTCAGATCAACCAAGGCAAGTGCGGTCATTGTAGACAAAGAAACGGCTGAAACCTCAGTGCCTCTTTTAATAGCAGAAGATCCCTATTATGCCTTTATGCAAATTATGGTGCTGCTGCACGGTCATCGCAAACACAAGAAGGTTGGTATTAGTTCGCGGGCTTCGATCTCGGATAGCGCAAAAGTAGGTGTAGATTGCAATATTCATGACTTTGTAACAATCACTGATGATGCGAGAGTAGGGGACGGCTGCGTAATATATCCCGGCGCTTACATCGGGCAGGCGGTACAGATCGGTAATGATAGCATTATATACGCCAATGTTGCCATTTATGATGGCTGTAAAATTGGCAACCGTGTGATTATAAATGCAAATTCCACAATAGGCAGCGATGGTTTTGGCTATGCCAGTTACAAAGGTGTACATCACAAGATACCTCAAATTGGTGGAGTAAATATCGAAGACGATGTCGAAGTAGGAAGTTGCTGTAGTATTGAACGTGGCACATTAGGCGATACGGTTATAGGACAAGGCAGCAAATTGGGCGACCAGGTAACGATTGGACATGGCACCAAAATCGGACCACACTGTCTGTTTGTAGCTCAGGCGGGAATCGCGGGATCAACAACACTCGGACACCATTGTGTTGTCGGAGGGCAAGTATGTATAGTCGGTCACATAAATGTCGGAAACAATGTTACGATTGCGGCCCAAGCTGGCGTCATTAGCAACATTCCAGATGGTCAGGTAGTGTTAGGTGCGCCTGCTATTGAAGCGGGCCTCGGCAAGCGTGCATACGGAATGATACAATACTTACCTGAAATGCGACAGGATATTCAGACTCTTCGCAATCAGGTTGAACAGATTATCTCATTGATGGAATCTGAGAAGTCGCCTGAGCAATAACTTGTTTATTGGACAGAGACTCAATAAGCAGGTAAGAATAAAAAATAACCACGTGGTAGTATGACCAGTTCAAAGGTACTCGGTTTGATTGCGGGAGGCGGTAGATTACCTTTTCTTGTAGCTCAGGGTGCGAGAAACGCTGGCTTAAAGGTAATTTGTGTCGGACTGGCAGATTTTGTAGAAAGCGGTTTAGCCAACGAGGTAGATGTTTTCTATGAGGTATCTATCGCCAGGCCCGGAATCTGGATAAGAAAATTAAGAGAGCACAGTGTTACTAAGACAATAATGGTTGGGCAGGTAGCCAAGTGGCATCTCTTTACACCTTGGCGAATATTGCGGTATTTGCCGGACTGGCGAGCATTTCGGATATACTATTGGCGACTGCGCAGCAAAGACAGGCTTACGGACTCGATTCTGTGTGCTGTCGCCGATGAACTCGCTACCGCTGGAATAGTCTTGGAGAACTCGATAATGTATTGTAAGGAACATCTGGCTACTGCCGGCGTAATGACAAAACATCAGCCAAGTACACAGGTCGTGGACGACATTGAATTTGGGTGGCCAATAGCCAAGAAGCTCGGTGAGCTGGACATAGGTCAGGCAATCGCGGTTAAAGAAAAAGAGGTAATCACTGTTGAGGCCATTGAAGGCACGGCAAACATGATTGAAAGGGCAGGGCTGTTCTGTAAATCCGGAGGTTGGACGCTGATAAAGACATCAAAGCCCAATCAGGATATGCGGTTTGATGTTCCATGTGTAGGGCCGGATACGATTAGAAGTCTGGCACAGAATGGAGGGAAGTGCTTGGTTATAGAAGCAGGAAAGACAATAATTATCGATAAGCCTGATACGATAAAACTTGCCAATCAATTGGGCATAAGCATCCTTGGGCGCTAAGTTAGCGAAACCTTGTTGTTGGCATTTGCCCTGAAGTGAAATTGCATGACTGAAAGCGCATTTCCACTTTTAATTAAAAATGATTCTTTCCCGAAACGGATGGAATCTATCTCATGCACTGACCTATTGCGAACTGTTCCTGGCCGTCGTCAGGTATATTCCGCCTTGTGGAATAATAGAAACGTAATTGTAAAAGTGTTCTCGCATAGGATTTGTGCAAGGCGTCATGTTAAAAGAGAGTGGGAAGGATTGAGTAAGCTGACGAAGCTTGGGACAAATTCGCCTAAGCCCTTGTTTTATGGGAAAACAGAAGATGGCCTATGGGTGTTGGCATTGGAAAAAATAGTTGGCTCATCGACAGTTTTGGATGCGTTTCAGAAAACAAAAGACCCAGCTAAGAAGCTGGACCTTTTGGTTCTTGTCTGCAAAGAGTTGGCTAAACAACACATCAAGGGCATTTTGCAGAAAGATTTACATTTGGGAAATTTTTTATTGGTAGACGACAAAGTTTTTCTGCTGGATGTTGCACGAATGCGATTCCTGCTGCGCGAAGTTGATAAGAAAACCAGCATATCTCAATTAGCAATGTTGGCGCGCTACTTGCGCACAAATGAGCCTGGGGCTATTGAGAAGCTATGTCAGGAGTATTTTAACATTCGCGGCTGGTGTTATGGCAAGGCAGATGAGATGTTACTTCAAGAACGAATGGGCGAACATCGAGAAAGAGATGTTAAAGAAGGATTAAAAAAGTGTTTGCGAACAAGTAAGAGATATCTACGAATTAAAACGGCTAAATATCTTGCTGTGTTTGATAGAGAATTTTGTCTGGGAGCGGAGCCGTTTGATTTTATAAAGCAAATTGATGCGTTAATGGACAAGGGCCGAATTCTTAAAAACGGTAATACTTGCTTTGTGTCCCGCTTAACTTGGAATGGCAAGGACGTAGTGGTTAAACGATATAATCATAAGGGATTTGTTCATTCGTTGTGTCATACAATAAAGAAGTCTCGTGCCTGGCGAGGGTGGTTACACGCACATCGGCTGAGGATGTTACGAATACCTACGCCGAAACCGTTAGCTTATATTGAGCAGCGTAAGCAAAAACTTGTGTGGAGATCTTATCTGGTAACCGAATATGTTGAGGGACAACGGCTTCATGATTTTCTGCGGGATAGTAAAACAGGCGAAGAAGAACGTTCGAGAGTAACTGAGCAGATTGCAGAACTGCTTGATAAGCTGGCCAAATACAAAATCACACATGGAGACTTGAGACATTCAAATATTTTGGTTACGGATAATAAATCGATGATAACAGATCTTGACGGGATGAGAGCGCATAAGTTGGAGTGGTTATTTAAAATCAAGAGGTATAAAGACATAGCTCGTCTTGAGAAGGATAGGCAGGCAGAAAAAAAGTCTTCAAATAGGCCTTTATTTTAATAATGTGTGTAACCGAAAAAGTTGTTCTGTTATGAATTATATGCTTACGAAGGCATCGTAAGAGTTCTGATTGCCAAACGGGAAACAGACATTCTCAGGAAAATCCAAAGAGTGGTTAATGAATACGGGATATATTTCCATACTCATGTTAGTAGAGCTTCTCTACGCATGTGCTTGTAAAAGACTGCATCACATTTTTATATTTCTGTTTGCTCTTTAAAAAATTTACGAAGGCATCTTTTTTCTCGATGAGAATATTTTTAGTGTCTTTGACCAGACGTTGATATAAGTTAAACTTTGTAGCATCAATAGCGCACTTCGTAGAATTATAAGTCTCACAGAAGGATAGCCCTCTCATGTCAAAATATATGGGGAGAAATGGCACTCCTACCGAAAGGCTAACAATTGTTGCATGCAATCTAAAGCCGACGACAAGTTTTGATGCCTCGTACAATTTATAATAATCATTTGTCTTTTTTGAGTAAAAAAGTTGTATATTGTCTTTTTTGAAGCTTTCTGCAAGCTCTATGTCTCTGGGATCATGACAGGACAAAATAGGTCGCAAACCTATTTTTATACAGTAACCAATATATTTTCTTATAGCATAAATTAAGCGAAAATGCATAAAGCGATGTTTCCTAAAACGTGCGGGGGGAAACGATATTGCAACGATGTCACTATTATTAAATGTAAAAGGATTGTCAAATATGAAAGTCGATGGACAACCGGTAACAGTATAGTCCCTTATCTGCAAAGAACGTAGAAAATCTCCACTTCTCAAGTCTCTAACGGAGGAACCAATAGCGATTTTGTTGAGAAGACAAATTTCTGCCTTGCTTTGTTCTGAGCATTTCCTGATTTTATTCTTAAAACTTGAGCCGCTTCCAAGGCCTATCAACATAATAGGCTTCCTGATTTTTTTGATACTATCCAAATCAGTGGTCACACCCCATTCTCCACTTTTTTGACACTCATATAAGTTAGAGCCTCCTATCACTATTAAGTCCGCTTCGCTATTGCTACATCCTATATTTTTACCAGTCAAGCCGAAGCATTTTGCCTCAGGCGTCTTATTAACAGGAAAGTCGACAAATTCTGCCTCGGGCAATTTTTCCCTGATTAGCTTACGGATACCGTCGACTACGAAAAAATCGCCTATGTTTATCTTATGAGGATAATAGTGATGAATGATCATATATACACCATTTTCAACGAGTAAACTACATTAACAATTCTCTGTACAGTTCGAGATATCTATCTGCAATTACGGGCCATGACATCTTAGAAGCAAAGGCCTTTGCGTGTTTTTGCATTTGAGCAATCTTACTACGTGTTAATAGGGTAAGTATTGCCTTTGATAAGGCCATACTGTCACCAGGTTCAACCAAAAGCCCATTCTCCTCGTTTGTAACAAGCTCGCTAATTCCCCCGATTTTTGTACCTATTACAGCTTTGCCATAAGCCATTGCCTCAAGAATAGTTAAAGGCATTCCCTCTGCTCTTGACGGCTGGAGAAAAAACTTACAGTTCCGCAATAACCAGTTTTTTCTGTCACCAAAAATGGCACCTGTAAAGATAACCTTATCATTCAAGCCCAAATCTGTGGCCTGGCGCTGTAAGTTTGCCATTTCCTTTCCGTCACCTGCTATTACCAGATACGGAATTTCGATTCTTTGATCTCTAAGTAGCTTTACAGCGTTGAGCAAAACATCAAGCCCTTTATAATGATGGAGACGACCAAGCGTGAGTATAAAATCCTTACCACTAACTTGAACACAATTTTCCGGCATTAAGCCGGGTTTATCAGTTGGAATATCAACCCCATTTGGTATGACAAAGGAGTTTGCTTTATTTAGGGTGAGTTCGTCTATGATATTCTTCAGCACAGAGCTGACAGCAGTAGCGGCGTCAGCATTTTCTAATGCCCAACACATCCTTTTTCTTGTGATGAGCCGTTGTCGGTAACGGCTCTCGGGGATGATATCGCCTTTGTGAGAGGTAATAATTACAGGTACTCTTAACTTTTTTTTGAGTTTGGTTGCAATATAGCCATTAGGATACGCCAGATGGGAATGTATGATATCGAAGCGATGTCTCTTGTGTTCGCGTATTAAGACATGTTTTACATACTGCAAAAGCCATACCGACGACCTTGGCCTGGGATAGTATATTACTTTATAAGGCAACTTGGGTATTTCGGTATTGTGCCGAGAACGCTGAGCTATAACTATAGATTTATGTCCTCTGTGTTGAAAATGCCTGGCCAATTTATCTAAAACAACTTCCATCCCTCCAATGTCAGGCAAAAACGAAGGTGTGAAAAGGCATATAATCAAGATGTTTTCTATCAGGATAATGTGTAGTTTCTATCTTCCTACATTGTCGTAAGCCAATGCCGGTCTTCATACGCTGTTAAACGCTGGCCTTTTAACTCTTTGTATTTTACCGTCATTATGGCTGGTGAAGATCAACGCAATCTCATTCGCCTTTTGCGGGATAATTTCGTGCCGAAATAATAATTAAACCTTTCTATGCACTTTCTGCGATTGCTGCTATCTTTAATCTCCACGGCATCCAAGAGCTTATTAAGCCACTTATAAGCGGCCTCGTTTGAAAACCAATCTCTGCATCGGTTTATAAAAAAAGCTGCTTCGAACATTAAAAGCTCGGGACTTTTCTGTCTATGAAAATTCGAGTACTCAAAATCCAGAATAGAGCTATCACCATCCGACCCATCGGCACAAAGCATAATACAGGTAGGGCTGAGATCTATATGATTACATCCTGCCTCGTAAAGCTTGACGAAAATGGGAATAACCTGGTCAAAGAGACCTACAATTTTCTCTGTGTTTGTTTGATTCAGTTCCAGCAGTTTACCAAGTGTGGTAAAACCTGTCAGATCCTCCATAATTACAATGTCTCTTTTAATTAGTCGAAAAAAGCCATATACGCGTCCATAGCCGTAAATCTTGGGGACTCTTAAACCTCGCTTGGCAGCTATAAGCAAGTTGGCTGCCTCACCAAAGCCGAACCTGCTCTGGGTATACTTTTTTGTGTGGTATTTCAGCTTGTGCCGAAGGCGATACAATGGGAAAACTTTCACAATAAAGGAGCGTTCGACGACCTGCGAAGAATTGAACCTGAGAAGTAATCGTCTGTCATCTTGCTTGAGGATTTCGACATTACGCGGTAAAAGAGATTCATTGCATTCATCAATAGTAGATAAGATTGATTCAGCTACGCAAATTAAACGGTCGTCTTTCAGCCACCACTTGCCTTTTCGCGAGTCTTTATACTTGAATCTCAAGGCTTCCTTTAGCGTTCTTTTCTTGCTTGAACAAAACATATTCACACTAAAAATCTTATGTTTTTTTGAAAACAACGCAGCATTGTGGCTCGATTAAGTTAATCTTCGGTAGCCTATCAATGAGTTTAAGTTTTGCCTGTTCTGCAAGGCTGAGAAGATGACGAAAAGTAATATGATTGCTGCGGATATTTTTTCTAAATAATTTTTTTCGATGGAACTTCCAACAGTTTTTATTATAAAAACTCAATGCAACGTATCTGTTTGAAACGCGAGCAAGTTCTTTCAAAGCATCTAATCTAACCCTTTCGTTTTTCATATGGTGGAACAATCGCATACAGAAACATAAATCGGCTGAATTGTCAGGCAGAGGTAAAGATAAAATATCAGCCTCGATTAGCCGAACGTTCTCTGGACTTTTAAATCTCTCTTCACAAACTTTAAGCATATTTATTGAGTAATCGACCATGGTTAGTTTTTTTGCTTTTGAAAAAATTTCAAAAAATCTGCCACTACCACATGGAATATCAACTATGTGTGAATCACTGCCCACTAATTCAAAGATATTTCGAGCAAAAGCCCTTTCAAATTTGTTGAGTCTTTTTTTTTCAGACCCAGATATAAATTTCTTTTCGTAATTTTTCGCTTGTTTTATTGTTCTGCCTTTTCCAGAGGTGATTGTGTTTGCAGGCAAATGGTCATTTTTTTCAATCATTTTCTTCTCTGAGAATTTGCTCTGAAAACTGGTCGAAAATTCCAAATTGTAACTATTCTTAGATTGTTATTTTCGAGTCTACTTCATCGTTATTTGCGTTCTAATCGTTAATCTACTGTTTTTGGCTGTTAGAATGCATCTATTCATAGGCGGATTCAACTCATAAGTGCAACAAATAGCGAAAAAGGTAGTGAGTTGGTATACTTACTCGCTAACCTAAAAAACGCTAAAAGGAGCGCTTATGAGAAAGTATCGCCAACTCACAGAAGAAGATCGTA
>Ga0315544_1001776_pt1 | contig 16155 bp, 16 predicted proteins | sample SalMarSW160130MG_2_FD_202543 | JGI IMG/M metagenome (GOLD analysis project Ga0315544, IMG submission 202543) | Salt marsh sediment microbial communities from the Plum Island Ecosystem LTER, Massachusetts, United States - Salt Marsh Sediment SW1601-130 ... | reverse complement strand
AACAGGTAAATCCACACCAGATTATCTGTGGGCTGACCCCAGAAAGGCGCTTTATAGCTATTAGCGCTAGGCTGGGATGGAGCCCAGGAGCCAATGTCAAGCCCCAGAACAGGATTCTGAGCCTCTTTACGCCCCGCCGAGAGTCATTCATCGTGGCTGCCCATCGGTTGAACAATCGCCGTGCCCGATAACAAAAAGTGCAACTCACACTCTCCTGAGAGGGGCTGTAGCGCCCGTAGAGGCTTTTGCCCCTCGGAAGCCTTACCACGAATTGTTTAATTCGCTTTGAAAGCTCCAGCTAATGACTTCACCCGTAGATAAAAAAGCTCGTAAATATAGGTTCATTCTTTTAATGAACAATAGTTCCTTTTGTTGGATGATAAAGCTGGAAAAACAAAAGCACCTTAACAATTGAATAATGCCAAAGCTAAATGCTTGTCCAGTCTAGGGCAAATGAAATGCCCCAGCTAGGTTAGAACTAGCTAGGGCAAGTCTAACAAAGGAGTGTGGCTCACAATGCTAGACTGGAATGAGTATATCGGAATTGCCGACAGGTTTCAACACAAGGCAAAGGCGCAGGATAGAGAGGACTTAAACCATACCATTATATTAAGCCTTGCCCAAGCTCAATTGAGCCTAGACAATAACGGTGGTGGGCGACTGTCCGACATAGCGATGCTACGGATAGCCTCTTACCAGTGCCAGAAGTATTGGCGACAGCTTAAGCGACAGTTCACCATCTTAAGCCTCAATACCGAGCTAAACAATGGAGACGGAGACAGTATTGAGCTAATAGACACGGTTGCCGATGATAAGGCAATTGACCTTGACGCTTGGCTAGACGCAAGGACTTGGCTACTCGGCTGCCCAAAACGGTTGATAGTGATTGCGGGCAAGAGGCTTAAGGGGATACCACTAAACGACAGAGAGAAGCACTACCTCTTATACCAAAGGAAAAAAGAGTTCAAAAAGGGTCAAAGACTTCTCACTTTTTGACCCTCTCAATGCCCTATATATAGTGGAAGCATCGTTTAGGCTAGCGGGTAGCAGCTAGACGGTAGCTTACTACTAGGCGAAGCCGATAGCCTTGCCCACTATCGGATAGCCAAAGGGGTGATTAAAATAGAACAACTGAATATCGTGGGCAAGCGTTCAGGCAAAGGCTTTATAGCTCATAAGGCTATGCTGGTAAGTGCTCTGTCAAGAGCATTAGCCGACAGGGTGATGTTGCTTGACTTCACTCTAGGGCGTAAAGGCTTACTCGGATACCTCAAGGCTCTAGGGGGTAGTAACATCGTCAAGGTTATCCCCGACGCTAGTGCTAGCGGAAAGCAGGCTAACGGACACAAAGTCCTTAAGGTAATCTGCGGAGCTAATACCAGCTACCTTGCCGATAGCAACTGGATTGGTGAGAAAACGCCTTTTACCCTTTGCGATGTTAGGGTTAGCCCTAATAATTCCATCGTGCCTAATGTCGGGGGTATAGAGCTAGCCGATGCACTGGCTAGGGTATTACCGTTCACAGCTAAAGATGATGAGGCTAGACCAGTTTTAGCTTGCGTCAACTTTGTTGCCAAAGACGGTAAATTGACGCTGGTCGGTGCCGATGGCTTTAGGCTAGCGGTTATCTCCCTTGACTGTGATGGGGAAGGGCAAGCCCTAATAAACCGTGATGAGCTTCAGGGTATGGTCAACGCCCTTAAGCGGGCAAAGCGTGCAAGGGTTAGTTTTGAGGCGGGGGGTGATACCATTGGCGGTTATAGCCTCATTATAGACACGGAGCTAATCCACTATAAGTGGTCAAGCGTCAATGGGGACTACCCTGACTATGAGAAGCTAATCCCTACCGATTTTAATTGCCTTGCCTCTTTTGACACGGTAGAGGCAATCAAGGCGGTTAGCTCGCTCAAGGCTATATCCGATGCCAAAGCCTACCCGATAGACCTTACCATTGGTGATGGCAAGATAGTGATGGCTGAACCTGATAACAAGGGTCAAGCCGAGCTATCAGCCGACACCGATGGACAAGGCTTTGTTAGGGTAGATGGCGGCTACCTTGCCGATGCTCTCAAGGCTTGTGCTGGTATGGTGGAGCTTAAGCTCGCTAACGCCTATTCGCCAATGCTCTTTAGTGTTGACGGTTACCAACTGGTAACAATGCCAATGCTAACCGATGAGGCAAACGCACAGGCGAAAGCCGATAGAGAGGCAAAGGCGAAAGCCGAGAAGCCAGCCGAGCCAGAGGCAAAGCCCAAACGAGCTAAACAGCCAGCTAAAGCCTGATATACGCTTACAGCCCAAACAGAACCAGCCACGCAAGAAGGCGGGGGAAGCCCCGCTTTTTTGCTTTTTTCAGGGGGTTTCGCTCCCGTAGCGTGGGAGTGATACCCCCTCTTTTTGTGGGTAGAAAGGGGTAAGTATGAACGCCTATCTTTACCGTCGCCCAAACAGGCGCAAGTGCTACTGGCTTTGCCGGGAGTGCCTTAAGGGATACAGCCACCGATGCTCTCCGAAGTGCCCTGATTATCTGTCCATAGCCAAAGTCAAGAAACAGAGGAGATAGCCAGCTTTGGGCGAGAACCAAACGGGTAACTATGCCAGAAAGGAGGTAAAGCTGATGCCTATCAAGTGGAGCGCCGTCAAGGTCAGCAAGGCTATGGATGGTGTAGAACGCCAGGTTACTCTCGCTGAGTCATTCCTTGCTGAAGCCAAAGCGAAGGTAACAGAAGCCAGAGGCATACCCAACCTGCCTGAGTATATGGACGGTCGCCTTAACCGTGTAATCACTCAGCTTGAGCGGATAGACTATGTTAAGTCAGCTATAGAAGCAGTGCGCAACGCTATCCCTGACGGAGCAATAGAGGAAGAGCAAAAGAACGCTAGGCATGGCACCACGCAGTCGCTAATTTAAGAACTGCCGGGAATTGAAAGGGTAACTATGCCCAAAATAACAAGGAAAGGAGCTAATATTTGAATACGCAGAGGCAAATGGAGAAAGGCATCTCCGCCCTAGTTGGTGTCTTTACGAACCCTATTATTGTCTTTCCAGGAGGCTGGGGAGACACGCTACCCGAGTGGCTTAAGAACGCCATTACCCTGGAGAGGCTGGGGATGAACATGAGGGCACTCAAAGGTGAGGAGATGACCGCGACGGATGCCGAGGCCTGCGCCTATCTCTACACCGCTGCCCTGACTCAGCCCATGGACCACGACTGGGCTCAAATCTATCTTTACGTTGCCACTAAGACCTATCGCCGATGGGGTAAGAATGAGATGCCCACCGATATCGCCGTGGACTCACTCAACGAATACCAGATGGCGGAACTGAATCGGCTCAAGGAGTGGCTCTACCGAAGGCGAACACAGGTGAGACAAGAGATGGAGCGAGCCGAGAGGCGACAGAAGCGAGAAGAGGAAACAACTAGGAGAAAGGCGGAGCAGCCGGCGTTGTTCGAGTTCTAGTAGTCAACTAAGCAACCAGAGAGGCGAGGTAAATCCTCGCCTCTCTTTTTTACTTCTGCGGCTGCACATTCCAAGCTTGTGTTACCTGTCAACTGGGTGTATGACTATTGACATTGCAAAAACGAATAGCTTATGCTTCGTAACAAAAAGGGGGTAGACCAATGCAAGCATACTGTATGAAATGTCGAACCAAGAGAGAAATGAAGGATGCCAAGGCGATAACCATGAAGAATGGAAAGCCAGCGACTCAAGGCGTCTGCTCGGTATGTGGGACTAAGATGTTCAGGATAGGAAAGAGCTAAAGCCGATACTGTGGGAATCGGGATTAACGAAGGCTGGATATCTGTGAATAGATATCCAGCCTTTCTTGTTATCCACGACACAAAATGGACTATTGTGCAGTGTGAAAGTACCCATCAGCGGTAGTGTCGCTGCAAATCGGAGATATAGCTAGCACCTACTCTGTTGGCATTCTGCTCCAGCCACTCGCTTAGGCGCGTTTGGCCGGTGGGAGGGCTTTCAGAAACAAGAAGATTCGACATCAAGCCCTGGATTTCGTCCTTCGTCATCACCACATCTTTGACCACGTAGCCAATCAATCTAGCAACGAATAGCGCGAGTCTCGGTTTGATATGAATAATTTTCGTTCTGCTACGTGTCTTCCGAGCAATAAGACGCACCAATTCATCAAAAGAGTAGATTTCTGGACCAACAGCGTCAATAACTGCATTGTCTTCTCTATGGCCCATTCTAACGGCTATTTCCGCCACGTCCTCCGCAAAGACAGGTTGAATTCGATAATCTCCTGAGCCAGGGATAGCAAATATCGGAAACCTCCGGAGAAGCCAGGCGATGTTGTTGATGAGGACACCTTCAGCGCTAAAGATGACAGTCGGGCGGACTACGGCGTAAGACAGCTTTGAGTGGATGATAGCCTTTTCTACCAGTGCTTTGCCACTGAAGTAGGGGAACGGTGATTCTTCAGAAGGGTTAGTGATGCTGATGTGCACAATTCTGCGGATGCCAGCGTTTTCAGCCGCTTTGATGAGTGTTTTTGAATTCTCCACAGCCCTATCGAATGTGATACCTCTGTAAGGGAAGCGAACCCAGTATGTATTGTACAAGGTCGTTGCGCCCTGTAGACTTTCCGTTAAGAGGCTCAGATTATCGAAGTTGAATGGCGAAGTGGTCACCTGGCTGCCGAAGGGGTTTTCAAGGTCGGAGCGGCCAGTGAGAGTCTTTACCCTTTCCCCCATAGAGAGAAGTCGCTGGGTTATGTATTTGCCAGTATAACTAAAAGCTCCGGTGACCAGATTTAATTCAGGAGTTCCCGTGACTAGCATCAACCTTAGTTTACTCTATCTGGGGGCTTGTTGAACAATACGCCCTAATGTGTAACCTTGATTAAACTACCCTGCCAGGAAGCTACTCCCTATCTCCGAGTACAGAGACAGCAATAGCCCGGGGGCCTGTGTGCGTCACAATTACTGGACTCATCTTTGACCGGTAGATACGCTCCTTTGGGAATTTGGAACTAAGGCGGTTGGCCAGCTCCTCTGTCTCACTAGGGGTGGTGGCTTCCTCCATAGCCATCTCCTCGATACGAGAATAGCTCATAGCAAAGTTGTACAGATGGTCTATCGCCTGTGCTCGGGAACGTGCTCTAGCAGCAGGACAAACTTCACCGTCTCTTATCGTAATTATCGGGTTTATTTTTAGCATTGACCCGAGAAGGGCTTGCGCTTTGCCAATACGCCCGCCCCTCTTAAGATACTCAAGCGTGTCAAAAGCGGCACGAAAATCTACACGTTTTATATTGCGATGAGTAAGGTCGAGTGCCTCACCAAGACTTGCCCCAGCATTGACTGCCTTGGCTGTAGCGATGACCACCAGCCCCTCCGCCATAATAGCCTCTTTCGAGTTAACCACTTCTACCTGGCATCTCCTCTTCATTAGCTCTACGCCTTTGACTGCATTCCCATGCGTAGCACCAAAACCAAGAGTGATGACCAGAATCTCACCCGTCTCTTCAGCCAATTTGTCACATACTTCAGCAAAGCTTCCGGGAGAAGGGGCAGCAGTAGTGGGTAGAATTTTGCTATGTATTAGCTTGTTGTAGAATTCCTCAGGCGCGAGGTCAATACGGTCTCGATAGGTCTCAGCGCCAAAGTGGACAAAAAGGGGTACCACCGTGATCCCCAGCTCAGTGGCAATTTCAGGTGGGATATCAGAAACACTGTCAGTCACTAACTTTACTGTCACGATTCAGACCCTATATTTCAACATTCTCATTATATCTACATTGTTTCTTCGGTCGCAACATAAAGGTAGCGAGTTCCTGGGTTGCACAAACTGCTACATTGTGCAATGGAGATTATCAGAAGAATAGCTGAGCTTAGGATTCTTAGAGACCGTAGAAAGGAAAGCAAAGTCTAAGCAATAAGAGGAAGGAATAAGCTATAATAATATCTTGCTAGGATAGATTTTGCTGTCGTCATGGATCCTATTGTGGCACACAGCAGTCTCTTAGAATGAGGCTCGATACGCCGTGAAAGGTGGTGAAGGATGGAAGAAAAGAAGAGAATTGGAATTTTGACCGGGGGTGGGGATTGCCCTGGGCTTAATGCGGCAATCCGAGCAACTACAAAAGCTGCGCTCAAGATGGACTATGAGGTTATAGGCTTTCATGATGGTTGGGAGGGTCTGCTTTTCAATAGAAGCGAGGTATTGGACAGGATTAAAACCTCAGGCATCATTGATAGAGGGGGTACGATTCTCGGCGCTTCAAGGACAAGCCCGCTCAGAATAAAAGATGGGCCCCAACGAGTACTCGATACATTTAACGAATTCGGATTACGGGCGCTTGTAGTTCTGGGGGGTGAAGGTACTCTAAGCGTAGCTAGCCAATTATATGAAATGGGCCTTCCTCTGGTCGGGATACCGAAGACCATTGACAATGATGTCAAGGAGACAGATTTTACTATCGGCTTTCAAACGGCTGTTCAAATTGCCACCGATGCTTTAGATAGGCTTCGTTCCACTGCTGCCAGCCATCATCGCGTAATGATCCTCGAAGTGATGGGCCGCTGTACTGGCTGGATCGCTACATATGCTGGTATGGCTAACGGAGCGGATGCTATCCTAATACCCGAGATTCCAATGGATGAAAAGGATACGGATGAACTCTGTGACATGCTGAAATCAAGAAATCAAAGAGGAATAAACTTTAGCATTGTAGTCGTAGCGGAGGGAGTACAACTGGGAGGCGAAGTAATATTCAAGCCAAGTCTTCCAATGGACAAAAATGAAGACCCCGACAGGTTAGGGGGAGTTGGACAGGTCTTGGCTACACTTATTGAGAGGAAGACGGGGCTGCATGTTAGGGTTTCTTCATTGGACTATATCCAAAGAGGTGGCACACCAGTAGCCTATGACCGGAGCTTGGCTACTGCTTTCGGGGTTAAGGCTTTGGAGCTTATCTCAGAGAACAGATTTGGAGAGATGACCGCTTTGAGGGGAAACAGAATTACCAGTGTCCCTCTGCAGAAGGTGGCAGGTGGGATAAAGACTGTAAACATGAGTGCTTATAAAATAGCCGAAATATTCTTTGGCTAGGAGTGTAGATCCAGAAGATGACGCCTTAACAAAATGAGTGATTGTGCTAAGGACCGATCAATCACACTCATCGCGAGAATAAATCCACATTTGCAACTTGATTGACAGGACACCAACCAACCAGACACATACTCTGTACAACATACGGGCTAGGTGCTAAGATGATGTCCGCAGGAGGGCTGAATTGTGTGTGCGACAAGCGATGCAGTAACAAAGCCTTGGGGCAGTCCTGAGGCCACCAGAGTCCTAGTCATCGGACATGACCCTCGGTTGCAGAGCTCCAGTACCCTAGCCAATTATTGCTTTTTTGCCGATTACTATTTTCGAGATAAACCCACCGAGAAGAGAGAACTGGCAAAGTACCAGTTGGCAGAGGCTCTCTTTACGTGCATCAAGGATTTGACCAGTGGCCGAATCTCCGACAAGGAGGTACTGGTCACGAACCTCTGCAATGAAGCACTTCCCCGTCCTCATGGTAGAAAAATTGTCTTCATACCCAAAGATAAGGCTGAAAAGGGGCTAAAAGAGGTAAGGTATCTTCTGAAAGGCAGCCAAGTCAGATTGATCTTCCCTATGTCTCAACAGGTCAACTACTGGCTGCAAGTGCTGAGGTTTTACCCTGCAAATGCCGGTTTCGTCGAAGAGTCAACGCCGAAGGAAATAGGGACGAGGAGCGACCCACCTTACTACGAACCAAGTCGGCCAGGGGCATTCAAGAGAATCTGCGGGAAAAAGTGCACTGCAGACAGCCAATATTTTCTATTTCCAATACTCCACGTCAAGAATTATCCCCTGAAAGGCAATTTCTGTGTGTACGACAAGAATTATGCTAGTTGCAGGATGGAGGTCCGGCGAGTCATGGACTCCCTGAATGTAAGAAGATGAATTACGAGCCGAACCTCAAGGGTATTCTCGACGAAATTGATCGGAAGTTCGAGTGTGTGCAGATTGATTTCGAAAATGACGCTTGGCGAAAGGACATTCCTTCTGAAGCAGGCTGGTATCTAATCAAGACTAACGCGCCGCTGCAGATACTGAAGGCTGTCAGAAGGTCTCATAAGGCTCACGCTGATTTTTCTGAGACTATTGACGCGACGTCCGCGCTACGAAAGCATGGCATGGCAATTGTTCAGTCGAATAACAAAGACTACGTGATCTATAATGGACAGGCGGCTAACCTCAAAGCGAGAGCAAGAGAACACGAATGTGGCCATCCTAAGACGTATTGCTTGGCGTTGTCGGATCATGGCACCCTGCGCTCATACCGCTGGATCTTTTGCTATGTGCCGGTTTCAGGCTTTAGCGGACTGCCAAACTCCGATAGGCTGTTCAGGGTAGCTGTTGAGCAGGGATGGCGAAGTAAACACGGTTGGCCCATCTTATGCAAGAAATGACTGCCAGTCCATAGATGAACCATGAATTACAAGCTGAGCCCATCCGATTTGACCTTCACTTACGAAGGCTGTAAGCGGTGTTTCTATTTGAAGGTGGTGAAGAATGTCACGCCGCCGTCAATCCCATTGCCATCCATATTCAGCAAGATGGCTAGCCTGCTCAAGAATTACTATGATGGCAAGCACACCAGTGAGTTGCACGTTGCCTTACCCTCTGGCCTGATTACCCATGGCGAGAAATGGGTGAAATCGTCAGTCATTAAGCTGCCGAACCACTCGTCTACATGCTACCTCAGCGGAAGATTTGACATAGTGGCCAGCTTTGATGACGGTACGTACGGCGTAATAGACTTTAAGACGGGTAATCCGGACAGCGAATCGGCACAGCTTTACAGCCGCCAGTTAGGTGCTTACGCCTATGCTCTTGAACATGCCGCATCTGGGGCGCTGTCCTTGTCCCCGGTCAGCAAGATGGGACTACTGTATTTCTATCCTTCGAGTGTCAACCAGAAGAGTATTGAACAGCTCTCCTACGACGCTCAAATCACCTGGATTGAGGTGGAAAAGGACGAGCAGAAATTCCTGGGGTTTATGGACGAAGTGTTAGGTATCCTTGAAAACCCCCAAGCGCCTGCTCACTCGCCATCATGCCTTTGGTGTTGCTACTTCAACAAACTGAATGGTATGGCATCGAAGTGAAAGGAGGGGAAACGGAATTGGCTGATACAACCTATATTAAGCGAGTATTAGAGCCATGGGTCAGGGATAACTGGCTAAAGGAGAGGTATGGCCAAACTTTTCAAAGCCAGGTGATGCCTCTCACCGAGATTAGGGGAACCGACCCTGGTCGGCATGAGTTTGACGCCGTGTCGGAAGATGGCTCGATAATAGCGGCGATTAAGGGCCACTCGTTCAAGACGGCGGGCGGCAACCTCCCTTCGGCTAAATTTGCCAGCTTGTACCAAGAGCTTTACTTCCTGTCTCTGGTTAAGGCAAAGAAGAGGCTGCTTATGTTTACTAACCAAGAAATGTACGATGATTTTGTGAAAAGAAGCAAGGGAAAAGTGTCTGACGGGATTGAATTGATTTATTGCCAACTTCCGGAGCCCATGCGGCGCCGAATGGCGACCATAGGCAGGAAAGCAAGCGACGAGATGGGCAGGTGAGAGCTCGTCATTTTAGGCTGATCATCTGGTTGGCTAGATAGACGCCGATATACCAAGCCAAATAAGGTTGCGTTAACAAAACCGAGTTATGTGCAACTTACTTCCACGTTTGACATGCCCAACCCAATCACTGAAGCTATGAATTATCTTCAGAATATCCAGCCTTGTTCCCGAATCAAGCCATGCATGTCGATACATTTGATTTTTAGCTCATCACAAACATCGGGGATTCGAGGTTTCTCCAAGCTATTCGTTCGCCCTTCGAAGGTAATCACCGTTAGATTTTCAACCTGTGCTAATGCTATTACCCAAGGATCCGAACCGGAGCGATTTTTTCGCGAGTCTATTATACGGGGAAAGCGTTTCATCATTGCTTTCACAGCTAGTTGAATCTCCTCATAGAGTGGGACAAACATGTCAGGCCTAAGTTTCGCCCACTTATATACATCGTCATCTTTTTTGGACAAGTCTTCGAGAACTTCTTCAGAGGCACGGAGTTCGTGATTTGATATTAGTACGTCAAGTTTATCCCAAAAAGTAGGATGGTTTTCGGGATTGTGCGTAACTCGCCAGCTTGTTATCAACCCGCTTGTGTCGATGCTGTATCCCACCTTTTAAAAACCTCACGCTCAATATTGTTGAAATGCTTTGTCCTGACGCCAAGAAAATCCGACATATCGCTTAGTGTTATCAAGCCGTTGTTGTAAGCACTATAAATCAAGCGGATATACGGTTCTCCAAGCTCTCGGATGGCATCCGTTGCTGGAGATGGCCAACCACCAGTCCTTCCTCGGTGCGGTTCTCGCATATATTGTTCGCGCTTTTCCTGGTAAAAATCTTGGGTTACTCGACCACAAATTGATAATCTGCGAACTAGTACTTCGCGACTCACTTTATACTTATCCGCAAGGTCTTCGATATCTTCGTCCGACCATCTTTCACCTATTTTGTAGTAATGAACCTGATTTTCGAGTAACAAATATTCTGCTGGTACAAGAACCGCTCCCGCGACGTAATTACAGAACTGTTCGATGAGTTTCTTTTCTTCGTTTTCCGATTCGTCAAAGAGGTCGCAAATTCCATCGATATGTAGCAAGATGTGAACAAGTTCATGAATTACGGTGAAGATTCGTGCAAGAACCCAATCATGTACGTTTACCACAACACATGGAAGAGGCGTTAGCCCGATTGAAAAACCGCGCATCTCGTCAATGCTCACATTTAACGATTGGAGCACTAATATTCCGTTTTTCTCCAAAGCGTTCTTCCAGAACCTAAAAGCTTCGTAATTGCTTTGCAGATTAACCTGTGCATTCCGAGAAATACCAAGCATATTACGTATAAGGAATGCAGTTGACTCGATTTCTTGAGTCATTTTAATGCGTCTCGCTAGCGTTGGCACATCATGATTGAGAAGTTTATAAAGCTCCAAAGCGTTTTCACGATGATAATGTGCATTCTGAACCTCAAGTATTAGTTCGCTTGAAAACGGAACTTTACCAGTTTCGGCAACTCGCCTAAAGTCACGTATGATAGAATAACCGCGAGGTGGTTTATCCATATAGAATGTGGCAATGGGTATCTTATACACGTTCGCCAGCTTTCGTAATTGTGGGATTGATGGTGGGGAAGTTCCACGCTCCCAACTTTCGAGTTTCTCGGGTTTGACCGAGATTTTTAAAGCTGCTTGCTCCAAAGACATGTTTAGGCACTTACGTGCCCATTCAAGCAATCTGGGTTCAACTAAAGCTGGTATTCTCACAGTCATTTAACTGTCCTTCGCTTTATTATGTTTGATTGTAGCTGAACACTTACCGGCGTGCAATAGCAGGTCAGTACGTCTAGCTAAGAAAAACTAACCATTTCACCGGGCGCGTTTACCTCAGATGTGCAAGAAAGTTGCACGATTGTCAGTTATGTGCAACGATAGCTGGCCTATTACATAGAGCGCTCTCTTGTTTAATGACAGTTGGGTCACGGGGGTCAGCTGGCTAATCGTCAAGAATCTGTACCATAGAATCTGAAAGTTAAATCTCTGGTGAAACCAAGGTATCTTAATGCGTCAGCGATAATGCCACCTTCGTTAGCGAGCGGAGACAGATAGAATTCCATCTCTACGCCTTCGTAAGAACCTCCGTAGCATTTTCTCGCCATCTTTGCTAGCTTCCCGGCATCGGCGTGAATCAAAGCGTTACGCAGTTTTCTCAGCTCATCAATCGTGCCTTTCTCCTGGTCAGTCACGATATGCAGTCGATGAGCCAAGATAGCTAGCTGCTCCAAACTGAAGCGCTCTATCTCATCCCTTGTCATTTGGCTTCTTACTATCATCTGGTCCGCTAGTAGTAACTCGACGATTCCGGCAGACAGCAAAACCACACCCAAAAAGTGCCCATCTATGAACATCTCGTCTGCCTTGGTTACATACTCCCACATTAATTGGGGCATTTGCTGACCGTAGGTAACCGGTTGAATCTGCTTCCACCTCTTCACCTTCCCATCTAGAGTCTTTTGGTCTCTAGCTATTTGGTATTTACGGAATTCCTCTTCGTTCATGGTTTCTAAAGCTCACCCTGATACCTAATGCTTGGCTACAACCACAAGCTACAAACTACGCAATCCCCGCGGAGAGTATATCTCTCACCAGCTTGTCAATTTCAGCTAGCTCCTGACTTAGATGCTCTCTTACCTTATTACGCAGGAAGCCGATTGACTTGCCAGTCAATGCCAGTCTGGTAACCTTCTGGTGACACTCTTTGGACAGCTCTGCCAGTTTCTGATGCTTCTCATCCTCATGGTTAAACTTGGGAATGGGGACAACCTCAAAGGGACGGCGGTGTATATCGCGTTCACCCCATTGTCCCCTGGTCTGGTGAGGTTTAATTGTCTCATCTACATAAGGAGCATTAAGGAAAGCAGATAGGTAGTGGGCTTCCATGTCGTCTTTGGTCTGGTAGTAGTATGTGTCTGCGTCGGCGGCAAAACCCTGGACCGGCAATCCTGTTTTTGACAGTGGCGGTGATATCACACAGGAAGCAAGGTTAGTTCCGGCTCTGTTATACACCACCGTGTGGTAGCCAGTAGGATGCTGGCAAGTGAGTAGGTGCTGATAATCTAGCCTTGAATAGGCGTCTTCAGGACTGCGTTCCTTTCGTCCACCGATCCATAACGCCTCAACCTTATTCAGCCATTCATGGAGACCGGAGTGTCCTTTTCCCAGAGCCATCTCTTTGTTCACCATACTGAGCCCAGTTGGTTTATCTTCCATTGGCAGTACCACCAAGCTCAGGTCAGTATAGTCAAATGGTAACAGTTGCCTGCCCAACATAGTGGCATAGAGGTATTGTGCCTCGACCTCGCCTTTCAAGTGGATATTCTGCCAAGGTTTCTTGGCAGCCTCTTGCGCTTCAGGATGGGTTTCCAGGGCTGGCTTTGCCTGATTGGTGCCATAGGCGCTGGCAACGGGTTGTACAAACCACAGACTGCGTGGCACAATGGTAGCGCCCTCTTTTATTTGTTTAAGGTATGTGCTCGGTACAGGTGTAGGGGGAAACAGTTTGTCAGCGGGCTTCTGCTTTGTTACAATTTTTAATTCAGCTTTTGCCGTTGACCACTTAACATTTTTGCTGGGTAGTTCACCCTTTAGTATCTTTACTGCCACCTTTTCTGGTTGTCCATGTTTCTTGGCAATCAAGACACATGCAGGGACATTAAAGAGCGGTGATACCTCTTCAACATCCAGCAGTTTTTCTAACTGGGTTGTAGGAAGCTGGTAACCCTGAAGGAATTCCTGAAAACGCTTATGCTGTTTAGCCCCAGTCAGCACGCTGCGAGGCATTACAAAGGCTATGGTGCCCTCCTTTTTCAAGTAGGCATCCGTTGACAGTACGAAAAACAGCGTCGCTAACTCCATATGTGTATAGAGCTTGACATCTTTCTTGTTGACCAGGCCATAGGAAGAAGTCAGCCTTTTGACCTGTGCCTGATAATCGGGTTCTGTGATATAACGGTAAGAAAGCCATGGTGGATTTCCGGCTATGATATCAAAGGGATGTCGGTGCAGGTAGGCGGGACGGTAGTAGTTTTTGAGGATAAATGTCCAGATAGTATCCCTCCCCTGTTTCACCAGTTTTCTCATCAGTTTCAGATTGCCCCGCCAGAAGGGAACCCAGTCCTTATAGCCCTGACTTTCTAAGTATGAGGAGAAGCCTTCTAGCGCCATTTCTTCATCGCCACTGGTGTACTTGCCCATTTCATCAATAACCTTATCCAGAGAAGCGGGGTGTTCTGCCATACTGGTGGGGATATTAAAATAGTCTTTGCCACCAGTTGAGATAGTTACCAGTTGTCCGCCAGTAGGACTGATACCTTCAAGGGAATTAGCCATATAGACAGGCAAAACCACCGTTTTCTTATAACTGGCGATATCGGGGCTGAGGGCAAGAACATAGTTTACCTTGGCGATGGTTACTGCCAGTGGGTGAACATCCACCCCCACGATGTTGTTGAGAGCCTCATCCACCAGTTTCTCGCCGATAAGCCCTTGTTCCCTCAGCAACTGTATGGCGGTAAAGAGAAAAGTGCCGGAGCCACAGGCGGGGTCAAGCAGACTTTGTCCAGCTTTGAAATTGGCTTCTCTTAGGGTAAACTCGACCAGCCAGTCAGGTGTATAGACCTCGCCCAGGTCATGCTTGGTCTCACGGTCAACTAGGTTTTCGTAAAGCTCTTTTAATAGGTCTTCATCCACCTTGGTTAAGTCATAGACCGCCAGGTGTTGAGCTAAACCGCGGAGGAGCTCTAAAGTATCCTTTCGTAAGGAAGGAGTAAGCACCCAGCAGAAGAAGTCTTCCTCAGCGAGATTTGACAAATTGACAAAGGCCTTACCGGTAATTATTTCAGGAAGCTCCTGCCCCTTTGGTCTCTGCCTGAATAAAGCAGCGTAAGCAAGCAGCTTCACCAATAGCGATAAGTAGGTGTGCCGCAGAAAAAGCTCGTTTCTAGCGACGCTGTGCCCATAGGCTTTGGCAAGTAGCTTATCCCACTCGTTAAATTTCACTTGGCATGAAGGGTCTGCCTGAGCCGAGGCCAGCATCCTGCTTAGGCTGTGAAAACAGGAGTTAAAGACAGGAGAGATATCACCAAATCTCTTGACCACGTCCTGAGAGGTGGGTACCAGTTCCTTTTCGGAGAAAAGAAAGGCATCGAACCAGATAAATGCGTCTTCTACGGAAAGCCTTTCAAGGTTGACCTGGTCTATCTTAGTCAGCCCATCATCTTCAAGAAGATATGCTTCAAGGATAAGACCATCAGTAAGCACTCCAAAGAAAACCTGCTTGTTACCCAGGGAACGCAGATAGCGTTCCAGTTCCTCTCTGCCTTTCTCACCTTCCAGCTTGAGGTCTCGCTTAAATTCAAAGACGATGTCCTGATACAGGGCATCGATGCTGCCTCTCAGCTTTGTGCCTTTTATTCCCTTTTCTAGCTCAACATCGGTTGGGTCAACGTTGAAGCTCTTTCTGACAAACTCAATGAAGACCTGGCGCAGGTAGTCATGAGAAGCTCCTTTGTCTTTTGCTTCTCTAATAGCCAAAAGGTAATCTCTAAAGTGTGACTCGAAAGGCTGCAAACTAATACTCCCAAGGAATATTACAAGCTTATGATACATGAGCTAACGGGATTAGGCAATGGCTTTATACTTGGCTGGGGTTCTTAAGCTTACCCGGTCTTTCTCAGTGGTCACACATTCCGTCAGAATGTGTAATGGGATAACAAAACAAGCACTTGTGACTTGATACAAAAGGGACATTTGTTACCCAGCCAAACATTTTACAGCAAAAGTGCACCGGAGACACCCTGAGTTCGGTTTCACCGCCATTGCACAAGTGAATGCCAACTATAGTAATTACACTATTTCATAATTTACACATTTCTTCACTTCAATCTCGTCAGGGGTCTTGACTTTTTGTGGGCTTTAATATACTCTAGTGGACAGTAATACCTTTGCCAGATGGCGAATAGGGAAGTATCAGTGGCGCGCAATTTGCCAACAGTTCTAATTGTTGATGATGAGGAGGCAATTTGTGGCCTTGTCTGCGAGGATTTAGCGGAGGAAGGGTATGTGTGTGATGTTGCTTCAAATGCAGAGGACGCTTTTGCCAAATTGGAAACGTATAATTATGACGTGGCTTTGCTGGACATCGTATTGCCCGAGAAGTCTGGCATGGACATATTAAGGACGATACATAAACACTATCAGATGACCGCAGTGATCATGCTGACTGCAGTAAAAGACCTTGACACTGCTGTCGAGGCTATTAAGTTAGGCGCTTCAGATTACATTACCAAACCCTTCACTATCGATAAGCTGAATGCTAGCGTTAGCACAGTCCTAAAGAACAGGGAGCCGCATTGTGTGGTTTCTGATACAGTATCAAAAATCGAGGGCGTTAATTATAGCAAGGATGCTGATGACCGCTCACTCAGCGAAATAAACGCTATTGCCTACGGTGTCGACGCTCAAG
>Ga0315544_1001775_pt1 | contig 16172 bp, 15 predicted proteins | sample SalMarSW160130MG_2_FD_202543 | JGI IMG/M metagenome (GOLD analysis project Ga0315544, IMG submission 202543) | Salt marsh sediment microbial communities from the Plum Island Ecosystem LTER, Massachusetts, United States - Salt Marsh Sediment SW1601-130 ... | reverse complement strand
CCCTCATCCTCTCTATGTCCATCATTGTCTATATCCGAAAGGCCCGGGCGGGCCAGAAGCTCTTCATTCGAAAGATAGCCGGCCTTGAGGCGGTGGACGAGGCCATCGGCCGAGCCACCGAGATGGGAAAGCCGATCCTTTTTGTCCCCGGCATCTCGGATATGGACAATGTTCAGACCATCGCCGGGCTTACCATCCTGGGGAGGATCGCCAGGACCATCGCCGAGTACGACACCCCGCTCCATGTCCCTGTCTGCCGGTCCCTGGTCATGACCACGGCCCGGGAGATGGTCAAGGAGGCGTACCTATCGGCCGGGCGGCCCGATGCCTACAAGGAGGATCAGATCCACTACCTGACCGATGCTCAGTTCGGATATGTGGCCGCCGTGGATGGGATCATGGTCAGGGAACGGCCGGCCACCTGTTTCTACCTTGGAGCCTTCTTCGCCGAGTCTCTGATCCTGGCCGAGACCGGGAACTACGTCGGGGCCATCCAAATCGCCGGCACGGCCATGCCGGCCCAGCTTCCCTTCTTCGTCACAGCCTGCGACTATACCCTCATCGGGGAGGAGCTGTTCGCCGCCTCGGCCTACCTTTCCAACGAGCCGGAGCAGTTGGGCAGTTTGAAGGGACAGGATATAGGAAAGATAGTGGCGATGTTGGCCATCGGCTTCGGGGTTGGCATCGGCACCATAGTCACCCTAACCGAAAGCAAGTTTTTCAACGCCATCTATGATTTCATTCTCGATATCTTCACCTTACGATAATACCTCTCAGAGGAGGAGGAAATGAGACGACAGGTTCCTCTAATCATCACCTTCGTGGTCGGCTCAATATTGATCGTGGCCGTTTTTATCCCTCACCGGCCGTTTAGTGCCTACGACGAACATTTCTCTATGTACTTCGATATCATCGCCGTCTTCGCCTTCATTCTGGGGGCTGGAAACCTGATCAAGATCCACGGGAACAAGATCTATCGCCGGGCCAGGGACTGGCAGTACAGCATCGTCACCGTCGTCAGTTTCTCTATCGTCCTCATCATCGGCCTGTTCAAGCTGGGCAATCCAGCGGGGATAGCCGGGGCGGTTGATGTGGAGGGGAGCTGGTTCCGCTACTCCTATGATCACTTCTTTCTCCCCCTGTCGGCGACCATGTTCTCAACCCTGGCCTTTTATGTCGCCTCGGCCTCATATCGGGCCTTCCGGGCCAAGAGCTGGCAGGCAACCATCCTCTTGGCCACTGCCTTCATCATCCTTTTAGGAAGGACCTTCATCGGCCATCTGGCCACCGCCTGGCTTCCTCCGTCCCTGGGGTTTCTGCAGGTTCCCCTCCTGGCCAACTGGATCATGGCCGTGCCAAACTTAGCCGGCCAGCGGGCGATCATGATTGGGATATCCCTGGGGATCATCTCCATGTCTCTCCGACTCTTGTTGGGGATCGAGCGGGGATATATTGGGGCCGAAACCAAGTGAACATTTCGGAGTTTCTAAGAAATTCCGAAATGTCGGGGGTTGTTTGAAGGGGGTAGGCCCCCTTCAAGGGTGACAGCGTAGCAATCCGAGCGAGCGCAGGATTGTGGAGCGCCAGAGGGTCGGTGAGACCCTATGGAGAAGTTAGCGACCGAAGGGAGCTAAGTTCGGAAAGGATTATGAGGCTTTACCAACAAATCAGAGATATCGATCGCCGGGTGATCTTCCTCTTCATCGCCCTGTCGGTGATCTTTCCCCTTCTCTTTCAAATAAGCTTCCACGAGTATGCCTCCCCCATCGTCCAGCGGATCTTCGATAAGGTGGAGAGCCTACCGGCCGGGGCCAAGGTACTTTTGTCCTTCGACTACGATCCCCCATCGGCGCCGGAGCTCCACCCCATGGCCACGGCCTATGTGCGCCATTGCTGCGAGAGGAATCTGAAGCTATACATCATAGCCCTATGGCCGATGGGGCAGACCATGGCCAATCAGATCATTGAGGAGGTGATCGAAGAGGAGTTCCCGCAGAAGGTCTATGGGATCGATTATGTCAACTTAGGGTTCAAATCGGGGGGGCAGGGGGTCATCAACCTTATCCTTTCCGACTTCGAGCAGGCATATCCTGTGGACATCAACGGCACTTCCATCGATCAGATAGAGATGATGAAAGGGGTCAAGAACATTCAAAATATGAATCTGATCCTGAACGTCAGCGCTGGTTTCCCCGGCCTCAAGGAGTGGATCCTATTCGGCGGTGATCCGGGTCAGATCCCGGTGGCCGGGGGGGTGACAGCGGTCAGTGCCCCCCTCTTGTATCCCTACTATCCACGGCAGTTGTTGGGGCTTATGGGGGGAATGAAGGGGGCGGCGGAATATGAGGCGGCCCTGATCAAGCGTTACCCCCAGTATGCTGAGAAGGAGCACTTCGGCATCTTTCGCATGGGACCTCAAGCCGTGGCTCACGTGGTCATCATGTTCTTCATCATAGTCGGGAATATCACCTTTTTCATAGGCAGGCGTCGGGAGAAGAAGGAAGCCGCCGGAGAGGGGGTGGCGAAGTGAACCGAAGAGCAGTCACCTGGTGGGTCATCTTCGGCCTTCTCATCCTCTTCCTATTAGTCCGATTGACCACTGGCAGGATGAACGGCTTCTGGACGACCCAGGGACTGGGAGTCTGGATCGCCGCCTTTCTGACCCTATTCATCCTCAGCTTTCTCTATCAGGACAACCCCTTTTACAAGTTCGCCGAGCATCTCTTCGTCGGGGTCTCGGCCGCCTACTGGATGGTTATGGGGATCTGGACAACTCTGTTCCCCAACCTCATCGCTCGACTTTTCCCCTCCTTCTCCTTGGTCAAGCGCATCCTGCCCGAAATGGCCGACAATCCCCCTCAATGGAGATTCCTCATTCCCTTAGTTCTGGGGCTCCTATTGTTAACCAGACTGTTGCCCAAGGTGGGCTGGCTCAGCCGCTGGGCTCTGGCCTTCATCATCGGCACAACGGCAGGCCTCAACTTCATCCGCTATCTCCAGTCCGATTTCATCGCCCAGGTGCGCAGCACCCTAATCCCCCTGGTCTCCGCCGGCCCCCAGGGCATCTCATGGGGGGGAACCTTCTCCAACCTGATTCTGATCGGCGGTGTTTTCTGTGGCCTGATCTATTTCTTCTTCTCCAAGGAGCACAAGGGGGCCTTTGGGGGTGCCTCCAAGGTGGGGATCTGGATCTTGATGATCACCTTCGGGGCCCAGTTCGGTTACACCGTTATGGGCCGGATCGCCCTGTTGGTGGGGAGGATGCAGTTTCTGTTCGGGGATTGGCTGAGGATGATCCCTTAGGTTCGCGAGGGATTGGCAATAGCCACACCAGACGAAAGGCTATTAGCCTCGGATATGGTTCCATTTGTGGTTAGGCCATGGGATAAGAGAACGTAAGAATGCAACACGAGTATGTTCAAATAAATAAGAAGAAGATTGTAGGGTTTGAATCGCAGGATGCCGACAAAATGCCTATCTTCATCCTCTACATGTGGGCAAAACTGTGTCCACGTTTCGAAGAGATCAAAAACGTTGTTGATCGCAGTATTCTCTACGGGGTCTGGTATAAGCCTGACGGTAGTTATCCAGGGGATGACTCTCCATGGTGCTGTATCGTCGGACTGGAAGTGAACAGCACCACGGAGATACCCAATGGAATGGTGAGCATAACAACACCCTCTGGGAGACATGTGAAAACAACAGTTGTCGGAGGTTGCGGTCAGATTCCAAAAGGTCGGCAGGCTACCACGGACTGGATAAAGCAGAATCAGTTAAGAGGGGAACTATCAACCATGTTTGAAAAATATGATACCCAACAAGAGGTGACTAGAGAATATATCGTTGAATTATATCAACCGATAAAATAATCATTCGTGAACCGATGAACCTAACAAGTTGCTGCAGCGGACGGTGCAGCGCCGCCGCTGAGCTTAATCGTTATACGATACGAGAATACCTATGAAAGGACTCACAGATGAATGAAATGATAGGTTTTTGCGGTTCAGCCTGTCAGCAGTGTGAAGCGTTTCTGGCAACAAGAAATGACGATGACGAAAAGAGAGCGGAAATAGCGCAACTCTGATCAAAGCAATATAATGCAGACATTAAACCTGAGGATATTAATTGTGATGGTTGCAAGTCAGTAGGCGATCGTCATTTCAATTACTGCAATGTGTGCGAAATCAGAAAATGCGGAGTGGAAAGAGGTGTCGAGAATTGTGCTTATTGCAATGACTATTCCTGCGAAAAGCTTGAGAAGTTCTTTGAGATAGCGCCCGATAACAAGAAACGATTGGATGCGCTAACACGCTAACGTTAGCTTCCAAGCAGATCACAATAGTCTAAAAAATCACTGAACTTGACGTGGTAAGTGCTGGCGCGTCCCCCACACAAGTTAGTTCTGACATTAGCATGAAGGTGCGGTGATTATTTGGGGAGTATTAGTTCGGTGGGGCGTTCGACGTTAGTGCAGCATATCTGGCGTTTTCAGACATCATAAGATATGGGAGAATACAAATGAACAAATTAATCGTTTCTTTAATTTACTTAATAATAATAGGAGGATGCACAGTGGTTGCAATAGCTAAAGAAGAAGCTCAAGGTTTACCGGAAATAAGGATTTTATGGGATTTTAACGATCCGGCCGGGACTGAGGTTAAATTCCGGGAACTGATCCCCAAGGCAAAGGAATTAGGTGATAAATCATATCATGTCCAATTGTTAACCCAAATTGCCCGAACCTATAGTTTACGTATGAAATTTGAAGATGCTCACAAAATTCTTGATGAAGCAGAAACATTATTAACTGACGACTTGGTCGTTGCTAAGATCAGGTATCTTCTTGAAAGAGGAAGGGCTTATAATTCCAATCAGGAGCAGGATAAGGCAAAACCCTTGTTTTTAGAAGCCTGGGAATTTGCCCTTTCAAATAATGAAGACGGTTTTGCCATAGATGCGGCTCATATGATGGGAATCGCTGAAACACCCGAAAATCAGATAGAGTGGAATCTTAGAGCAATTGAATTAGCAGAGAAAACCACAGACCAAAAAGCTAAAGGTTGGTTGGGTCCGTTATATAACAACACTGGATGGTCGTATTTTGATTTAAAAGAATACGAAAAAGCGTTAGAATTATTTGAAAAAGGGTTGAAATGGCGGAAAGAAAAGAATGATGAGAATGGTATCAGAGTGCAAACCTGGAGTATCGGAAGAACCTACAGAGCACTTGGCAAAATTGATGAAGCTCTTAAAATCCAAATTGAAATAGAGAAAGAGTTTGAGGAAAAAGGACTCCCAAACAGTGGATATAATTACGAGGAATTGGGAGAATTATATCTGATAAAGGGAGAGAAAGAAAAAGCAGCAAAATACTTCAAGCTTGCCTATGAAATACTCTCAAAAGATCAATGGTTGATTGCAAATGAGCCAGAACGGTTAAAACGGCTAAAGGAATTAGGAGATTGAAAAAGGTAGCATTATCCAATAACCCGAATTATTCATAAAGCTATATGTATCGCCTTAGGTTCCCGCAGGCTTTTTAGCGTAGGGACAAGTCTTTAGACTTGTCCGAGGGAACGGACAGACATAAATGTCTGTCCCAACAAAACATCCATAGACTACCAAATTTCAACCGGTTGTGTAGGTTTTTTATTGGTTTATCAATAGATCGGGCTAAAAATATCCGTAAAATTGAAAATGCAATCTAACTCTTGTTCCACTTGACGAGAAGGGCAGTGTTTTTTTGAACGTCCGGTGGGGCTTTCATTCAGTTGGCTCTTTTTGTGAAGTTTATTCCATGCTTTTCTCGCAGGTGAACTATGTTGAGCCGCTAATTACGAGGAAATGATATGAAGATCGAATCAACGGATCAAGACATTAGGACGCTTCTATCCTCTGGATACTACAAGATTCCCCGGTTTCAGCGTCCATACTCATGGGACAGAGAAAATATTCAGGAATTCTGGGATGATATCATTCGAGACAATCCGCGAGATTACTTTATTGGTTCCATGGTTGTCTTCAAAGTGGGTAGTCAGCGGTTCGGCGTGGTAGATGGCCAGCAGCGTCTTACAACGATTACGATATTGCTGTGCGTACTTCGAAATACCTTGGAGCAACTCAGATTAAAAGATTTTGCCCAAGGAATCCATGGACTAATTGAGCGCCGTAACATTGACAATCAACCTGAATTCATATTGTCTACGGAGTCCTCGTATCCTTTCTTCCAAGATTATATCCAGAAATCGGGTGACCCAGAAATAACTATTACACCGCTTAAGGAAGAGCTGAATCTGCAAGCCGCATATGACCAATTCAAGTCGTTAGTGGATAGCATCATAACTGGAATTCAATCCGATCCCACACTTACCGAGGGGAAAAAGAGATCTGCTATTCACCGCAAACTAGTCGCTGTGAGGGATGCCTTACTCGATCTCAAGTTGATTTTTGTCAAACTTGAAGGCGAGGATGATGCATACATCATTTTCGAAACACTCAATACCCGTGGCAAAGACCTTAGTCTGACAGATCTCGTCAAAAACCACCTTACGAAACATCTGAAGGCCTCGAGCGCTTCCATCGATCAGACAAAGGAAAAATGGGAGCAAGTGCTTGAAACAATCCAAGGTTCCTCGGTCGACTTGGACACTGATACATTCTTACATCACTTCTGGCTGTCTAAATACGACTATCTCCCAGCAAAGAGGTTGTTTAAGATCCTTAAAAACCAAGTTACGAAATCTGGGGCGAAAACATTTCTCGACGAATTAGTGGCAGACTCAGTTCTTTACCGCTCAATTCATGAGATACCATATGGGAAATGGACTAAACAGGAGCGTCGGGTACAGGAAGCCCTCGCTGCTCTGATGCTGTTTCGTGTCCGGCAGCCGACCCCTTGTGTGCTATCATTGGTCCGAGACTATAAAGGTGGGAAGATAAAAAAGAAACACTTGCAAGATGCACTTGTAGCTATCGAGAAATTCCACTTCTTTTTTACCGCCGTGACATCACAGCGTTCTTCTGGGGGCATATCGGCTATGTATGCGGCACTTGGTCGGCGTTTGTCCGAGGCGGAGGATACTCAGGCTGCGGTTGAAGTAATACGTGATCTAAAGGAAAAGCTTCGTGAAAGAATGCCGTCTTGGGAAGAAGTCAAGGCACTTTTCCCTGAAATGATCTACACAGAGCACTTAACGAAGCAGCGAAGTCTCATGAAATATATACTTGTGGGTTTGGAGAAAGCAACCTCCACTGGCGTCAGCGTCGATTATGACTCAATGACCATTGAACATCTAGTACCTCAAAGCAACATTGGCACAGATAACTGGACGGATGCAATCGTGGGGCAAGCTGGCAATCTAATACTCGTAACCGAGGAGCTTAACAGCAAGCTGAAAAATAAACAGTTTAAAGAGAAGAAAAGAATCCTGCTGGAGGATGATTTTGACCTTCCAGAAGAGGTTCAGAGTGCAGACGACTGGACGCCACAACACATTAAAAATCGGACGATAGCTCTGGCTGAGCACGCGTATCAGAACATTTGGAGGATCTAATTGTCCAATAACTGCGTTGAGCTCACGCGGCAGACCGCGCCGCTTGGGCAGAATGCTAGAGTGCTTCCGACGGTTGCTCGCTGGGATAGGAAAGTGGAGAACTACTTTAAGAAATGGCATCTGGATTTTGGTAATCGCCTTCGGGGCTCGGCTTAGACATACAGTTACTACGGAGAGCATCAAATAGTTTACTTCCAAGTGTCATTTCGACCGAACCCCGAGACAAGCTCGGGACAGGCTCCGTGAGCGGAGAAATCTGATTTTGCTTAAAACAGATTCCTCGATTCCGCTTCGCTCCACTCAGAATGACAGGAGAAATGTAAACTATTTAGTGACCTTGGTAGTATGGACCGGATCGCCCTGTTGGTGGGGAGGATGCGGTTTCTGCTCAAGCACGGATTCCCCACCAGGTACAACTTTTCATGAACCCTGCCGGGTAAGGTTGTAAGTGTTGATGGAAGGAGATAAAGGTATGGCCACAGGTGAGAGAAGAAAAAGATCGCACTGGCATTTGCTGATGCTGATTCTTTCCCTTTCTTTGGGCCTTTCTCCGGTCATGGCCCAGGAGCTGGCCGAGGAAGAAAGTCTCCTTCCAGCGCCGGCCACGAATGTGAAGGCCGTCGATACTCCAAATGACCCGGGGGAAAGCATCACCATTACCTGGACCCCCTCCGCCGATGATGGAGGGGGGAGGAACGATGTCGTTGGCTACGATGTCATGAGGGCCGAGAGGGCGGATGGGAAGTTCGAGGTTATCAAAGCCCTGGGGCCGGGGACCGATCGGTATGCGGATAAGGAATTTGGAGATCATCAGGTGGATAACTTCAAGGATTACTATTACAAGATTCGAACGAGGGCCAAGGGGACTTCCTACTCGGCGGCGATCGGACCGGTTCAGGCCAGAGGGCAGTGGTTCCACAGCAAAAAGAAGGTGCTTTTGGTGGCCAGTTTGCTCTTCTGCTTTCTGGTCTACTATTTCATTGCCCAATCGAAAAGGGGCAAGGAGTTGTACGTGCGCCCCATCGCCGGAATCGAGGCCGTGGATGAGGCCATCGGCCGGGCAACAGAGATGGGAAAACCGATCCTGTACGTTCTGGGGATCGGGGTGGCCTCGGAGGTGGCCACCATTGCCTCCTTCACCATCCTCGGGCGGGTAGCCAAGAAGACGGCCGAATATCAGTCTAAGATCATCGTCCCCTGCTTTGACCCTCTGGTGATGGTGGTGGCCCAGGAGGTGGTCAAAAACGCTTACAGCGATGTGGGGAGACCGGATGTATACGACGAGAAGAACATCTTCTACGTGACTCAAAACCAGTTCCCCTACGCCGCAGCGGTGAATGGTATCATGCTCAGGGAGAAGCCAGCCACCAACTTTTTGTTAGGAAGATTCGCCGCCGAGTCCTTGATTTTGGCCGAAGCGGGCAACATTGCCGGAGCGATTCAGATCTCGGGCACCGATCGGGTCGATCAGCTTCCCTTCTTCATCACTGCCTGTGACTACACCCTCATCGGAGAGGAACTGTATGCCGCCTCGGCCTATCTGTCTAAGGAGCCCCTGCAGTTGGGGGCATTAAAGGCCCAGGACTGGAGCAAGGTGGCCATTATGGTCTTCCTCATACTCGGAGCCATCACGGTCAGCTTTGGCATATCCTGGGTAGTGAACCTTTTCAGCGTGGGATGAAAAACCCTATCACCAACTGGGAGAGATGAAAAGACAGTTTCCATTAGTGATTACCTTCTGTGTCGGCCTGTTTATGTTCGTTCAATTCTTCGTTCCTCACGAGTTCTCGGCTCGATTCTATCAGCAGGCCCTCAGATGGATGTTGATTATTGGGGTCTACGCCATGGCCCTGGGCATCATGAGCCTGTGGATGTCTCATTATCGGAAGGTCAAAGCCAGGAAGGAGGGATGGGGGTTTAGCATGGCGACACTCATAGGATTCGCCTGCATGTTCATCTTCGGCCTGCTGAACATAACCGGGGTTCAGGAGACCCTGTATGAGACGGCCTACAATTATGTTATGGTTCCGGTGATGTCGGCCATGTTTGCTCTTTTGGCCTTTTTCATCGCCTCGGCTGCCTATCGGGCCTTTCGGGCCAGGACGGTGACGGCCACAGTCCTCCTGCTGGCTGCGGTGGTAGTCATGCTGGGACGAATCCCTTTAGGGGAGTTCTTGACCTTCCACTTTGGCGTCAAGTTGGGCATTCCCCAGCTCTGCGACTGGATTCTGTATATCCCCAACATGGCATCCAAACGGGCCATTACCCTGGGAATTGGGTTGGGATCCATCGCCATGAGCGTCAAGATCCTTCTGGGGGTCGAGCGTTCCTATATGGGGGGCAAATAACATCGAGGAGAAATCGATGAGCTTTTTTGAACGAATGATGACCATCGACCGGCGAATCCTCTACGTCATCATGGCCTTTGCGGTCGTCGTGCCACTGATCTTCCCCCTGGGACTGCCGGTGACCATCACCCCGGAGGTGAAGAACGTCTATGACAAGATAGAGAGGTTGAACCCCGAAGATGTGATCATGGTCGCTCTGTGCTATGACCCCTCGACTATCTCCGAGATGCAGCCCATGGCCTTCGCTGTTTTGAGACACTGCTTCGCCAAGAAGTTGAAAGTCATCGTCAGTGGGAGCTTCCTCACCGGCGTGGTCCTGATGGAACAGGATACGAGAAAAATCGCCGAGGAGTGTGGATATGAATACGGGAGGGATTACATCTATCTGGGCTACAATCCATATCCGGCCGTGGTCATAATGGGGATGGGGGAGAACTTTCGTATCCCGTATCCCAAGGACTATTATGGAAACCCTTTGGATGATCTTAAGATGATGAGGGGGCTCCAGAACTACGACGACATCAAGTTTGTTCTCAACATCACGGCCACCAACAGCATTGATTTCTGGATTCTGTATGGGCATGAACGTTATAGGGTGCCTCTGGGACTGGGCATCGTGGCTGTGAGTGCCACTAACTACTACCCCTATCTGCAATCGGGGCAGATCTTCGGCATCATCCCTGGGCTAAAGGGGGCCTCCGAGTACGAGAAGCTGATCAGCAGAAGGGATAGCGCCTCAGTGGGCATGGATATCCAATCAGTGGCCCATGTGGCCATTCTCCTCTTCATCCTCCTGGGGAATGTAGGCTATTTTATGACCAAAAAGGGGCGAAAGGGATAACATCTGAAAGTTCAGCTACAAAGACACCAAGATTAAACAATTTTTTAGCAATAACTTCTACTTCTTCTGATAAGGGTCTAAAACTCATGAAATTCCTTTGTGTCTTTGAGCCTTAGTGGCTGAGTAGTTACATCAAAAAATCGAGGTATACCAGTGAACAGGAGAATCTTGATCTTCGTCATATGCTTAGCCCTGATGGTTGTCATCTTCATCAGGATGGCAGCCGGAAAGATGGCCGTCCTGTGGACTCTCCAGGGGCTCGGCGTTTGGATCTTTGCCTTCTTCACCTTGTGTGTCTTCTCATTCCTGTACAAGGATAATCCCTTTTTCAAGTTCGCCGAACATTTGGCCGTGGGGGTTTCGGCCGGGTTCTCGCTGATCATGATGATCGAACAGACCCTGCTGCGCCAGTTCATCACTCCATTTTTCGGAGTAGTCAGGGCCGCTTTCGCCCAGAACACGGTTCAACCACTCATCTCGATAGACTTTCTGGTGATCGTTCCGGCCACCCTTGGCTTTTTCCTCTTCACCCGGTTTCTCCCCCAGCGGGCCTGGTTAGCTCGTTGGCCCATCGCCTTCATCTGGGGGCTTTCGGCCGGAGCGGCCATTCCCTTGGGCATGCAGGGCATGATATTCAAGCAACTGCAGGCCTCCATGGTCCCGCTGAGCTTCTCCTGGTCGGGGTTCAACAATCTGGTTATCATCCTCGGCGTGGGGTGCTGTCTGGTCTATTTCTTCTTTTCCAAGGAGCACAAAGGGGTCACCGGTGGCATCTCCAAAGTGGGGATATATATCCTGATGATCGGCTTCGGGGCATCCTTTGGCTTCACCGTTATGTCCAGGATATCGCTTTTAATTGGCCGCATCCAATTTCTGATGGCCGACTGGCTGGGGCTTTTGCACTAAGCCCCAATCTACCATACGTCCTCTATGGGGATGGCAGAAGAGGGTTTCTATTCTGAATAATTTATATGCCACAAAGACACCAAAACACAAAGTGTTGATAAAACTTAGATTAAAACAAAAATCCGCAGCAGAGCGACTCAGTTTACAAACCGAACTGCTCTTATGTTTTATATTTTTAGTGATCCTTCGACTTCGCTCAGCACATGCTTAGCGTCTTCGTGGCTAAAATTTGTGAATAATGAGTGATCCGGACTATAACTTCAATGGAAAGCTTTCGAAAAGTCCAAAAAGATAACTGATTTACGCTAATCCACCCCTAAATTGAGTTTTTCTAATTTACGGTCGGTCGGTTTAGTTGTCCCAGATTGGTATAGCAAAGCCTCGTGAGGAGGATAGTTATGAGCACACAAATTCAGAGTGAAGAAAAGGGCTGCCTGAGGTGGAGGATAACTCCCTTGGTGGTCCTTATCTTTTTGGTAGCTTTTTGCGGAAGGATTTGGGCACAGACCCCGGGGGATACCCTTCTTCCTTCCCCTCCTTCTGGGGTGACTGCCTTTGATACCCCTAACGACGCCGGGAGAAACATCACCATCAATTGGGAACTTTCCCCAGATGATGGAAAGGGGAGAAACACGGTTATGGGATACGATATCCTGAGGTCAGAATCCAGGGAAGGGGAATTCGTAGTGGTAGGCTCTGTGGTTGCTGGCATCTCCACCTTCCAGGATGACAAGGTGGAAAACCATAAAGGTTATTGCTACAAGGTCAGGGCCAAAGATCACCTCTCCTCTGAATCCGAGGTGGTCGGCCCTGTTCAGGCCAGTGGAGAGTGGTATAATACGGGGAGAACAGTAGTATTGATATTTGTAGTTCTCTTCACCTCCTTGGTCATCTTCTTTGTGAACAGTGCCAAGAGGGGGAAAAAGCTTTATGTAAGGCCGATACCGGGGATGGACGCTGTGGATGAGGCCGTGGGAAGGGCTACGGAGATGGGCCGACCTATCCTCTATATCCTGGGTCTGAGCACTATATCAGATGTGGCCACCATAGCTTCCCTGACCATCTTGGGAAGGGTGGCCAAAAAGGTGGCTGAGTTTCAAAGCAAGCTTCTGGTCCCCTGTTATGACCCCATTGTGATGACCGTGGCCCAGGAGGTGGTGAAGAACTCCTATCTGGATGCCGGCAGACCAGATGCCTATGACGAAGGCAACATCTGGTTTCTCTCTCGATCCCAGTTCGCTTATGCCGCCGGGGTAAATGGGATAATGCTCCGGGAGAGGACGGCCACCAACTTCTACTTGGGGATGTTCTATGCCGAGTCCCTGGTCTTGGCTGAGACCGGTAATATAGCCGGTTCCATCCAGATTGCCGGGACGGATGCAGTGGCCCAGTTGCCCTTCTTCATCACCTCCTGCGATTACACCTTAATCGGGGAGGAATTTTATGCTGCTTCTGCTTACCTCTCGCGAGAGCCAAAACTCTTAGGTTCCATCAAGGCCCAGGACTGGGGCAAGGTAGGCCTCGTTGCCCTGATCATTTTGGGGGGATTCTTTGCCAGCATACATTTTGATACCTTTGTAAACCTCTTCACTGTGGGACATTAAGCCAAGGAGGCTCTATGAGGAGACAGATTCCACTGGCGATTACCTTCATCTGTGGGGTAGTAATGGCCATCCAGTTCTTCATCCCCCATCAGATCTCCCAGGAGATATACAGAGGAGCATTGGATTGGCAGATGATCATCGGGGGTTTCGTCCTTGTCCTCGGAATTGGAAGCCTGGTCACCCACCACACGGGCAAGCTAAAACATCAGAGGGTGGGGTGGGGATATAGCTTAGTTACCCTTTTGAGCCTGGCCGTGATGGCTATTGCCGGCCTCTTCTTTGGCGAGATGGCCTCTGGCAAGCCATTTATGCAGATCTTCATCTATGCCCAAAACCCCATCCAGGCAACTATGTTCTCCCTTTTGGCCTTCTTCATCGCCTCGGCTGCCTATCGGGCCTTCAGGGCCAGATCATTCATCGCTACCCTCCTCCTATTAGCGGCCATCATCGTGATGGTTGGCCGGGTTCCCATTGGGGCTAAAATCTGGTCCCCCATTCGAGATATCTCTACCTGGCTGCTCGACTACCCCAACATGGTGGCCAAGAGGGCCATCGGTTTGGGAGTGGGACTGGGGATGATCTCTACCGCCTTGAAGATAATCCTGGGCATTGAGAGATCTTATCTCGGTGGGGGAAAGTAGGGAGAGAGACTATGAACATATACGAAAAGATGATGTCCATAGACCGGAGGATTCTGTTCCTCTTAATAGCACTTTCAGTGATTATTCCTCTTCTCAAACCGCTATTGCTTCCGGTTAATGTGACCAAAGAGGCAAGGAATCTCTATGAGTTTATTGACAAGCTGAAACCGGGGGATGTTGTCCTCCTCTCCCTTGACTACGACCCTTCCACTATGGCCGAATGTCATCCTATGGCCCTGGGCATCCTCAGGCACTGTTTCAGCAAGGGGATAAAGGTAATCGTCACCAGCCTGGCCCGTCCAGAGGGATTGGGCACGGCAGAGATGGTCCTCACCCAAGCCGTTGAAGAATATAACAAGAAGAACGGAGAGGATTATGTGTTCCTGGGTTATAAACCTGTTCCCGGGGCGGTTATACTGGCTATGGGGGAGGATTTCAGATTGGCCTTTCCCGCGGACTACTATGGCACCAAGCTGGAGGATCTCCCAATGATGACAGACATCAAAAACTATGGAGATATTAAAATAGTGGTGACATTTGCTGCATCGGCGATAGTAGACCTGGGATGGGTCGTATATGCTGGGGGGACATATGGGGTTCCCATTGGGGCAGGGGTTACCGCGGTTATGGCTACAGATTTTTACAAATATCTCCAGTCCGGACAGTTAGTTGGACTTCTTGGGGGGCTGAAGGGAGCGGCTGAATACGAGAAGCTGATTGAACATCCGGATATGGCCATCAAGGGGATGGATGGGCAGAATGTGGCACATCTATTGATCGTCTTTTTCATCATCATTGGAAATATAGGTTATTTTTTAGGCAAAAAAGCGAAGGCCTCGAAAGGAATAGGAGGCTAAGATGCATATTTCAACAACCCCAGGGGTTTGGATAGCGGCCTTTTTGACCCTTTTTGTCTATTCCTTCCTCTACAAGGATAACCCATTTTACAAGTTCGCCGAGCATCTGGTAATCGGACTTGCCGGAGGCTACTATATTGTGACTGTCTGGTTTCAGATCCTTAGGCCGAAGCTCATTACTCCCCTCTTCCAGCAAGGGAACCTGGTTCTGATTTTCCCATTGATTCTGGGCCTCTTTATGTGGGCCAGATATATTCCCAAATACTCCTGGATTAGCCGATGGGCCATAGCCTTTTATCTGGGAGTTGGCGCTGGCTTATCGATTCCTCGTAGTATGCAGGCCTTGATAATAAGGCAAATACAGGCCACTATGCTGCCGGTTGGCTTCCACTCCTATCAGGGGTGGATGAATCTTTTTATCATATTTGGGGTCTTGACCTCCCTTGTCTATTTCTACTTCTCCGCCGAGCACAAGGGCCTCCTGGGAATCTCAGCAAAGATAGGCATCTGGTTTATTATGATCGGATTTGGGGCCACCTTTGGCTACACGGTGATGGCCAGGATATCACTCTTAATTGGCCGCATCCAATTCCTGATGACGGACTGGCTGGGGATACTACATTGAGGCATAACTTAGTTCACTATGGACTGGCACAGCGCGGCAAAGCCGCAAAGGACGCAAAGTTTAAAGATGATTAACCAATCGTTTTATTTCATCTCTCTTTTACTTTTTATTTCCTCTGCGATCTTAGTGGCTTTGCGGTTAAAAAAGTTAGTCCAAAAAACGAGATCTGGCAAAATTTTAGTTCAGAGCAGCCGCCCAAGGCTTTTTCCAACGATTATATTAAAAGTGAAAGATACATCGTCTAAAATTGTACTGGGGCTGATCCTCATCCTATTTCTTCTTCCTCTGCACCTCTATGGAGAAGAGATTGCCCCACCCTTAACCGTAAAGGCCTTCGATACTCCCAACGACGGAGGTGAGTCCATAACTATCACCTGGGAGTTATCTCCGGGCGATAGCATACTTTCAGGTTATGAGATATGGAGGTCAGATCATCCAGATACAGGCTATACAATGGTTGGATATGTAGGAAGAGGAATAAAAAGTTATAAGGATGATAAAGAGGTAACAAATGGAGTAAGTTATCATTACAAAGTAAGAGGAAGAACAAGGGGATACGAAATCTCTGCCTTCACGGAAGCTCCTTCTCCTGCCATATCGAGTTATCAATGGTATCACAAAGGTAAAACGAATGTCCTTGTGGCCATAATAGTATTTACTGGATTTTTACTCTATTTTATATTTAGTGCCAAGAAGGGAAAACCTTTGTTTATCCGCCAGATAGCAGGTCTTGATGCCCTTGATGAGGCGGTTGGTCGGGCAACAGAGATGGGGAAGCCCCTTCTCTATGTGCCTGG
>Ga0315544_1001770_pt1 | contig 16190 bp, 18 predicted proteins | sample SalMarSW160130MG_2_FD_202543 | JGI IMG/M metagenome (GOLD analysis project Ga0315544, IMG submission 202543) | Salt marsh sediment microbial communities from the Plum Island Ecosystem LTER, Massachusetts, United States - Salt Marsh Sediment SW1601-130 ... | reverse complement strand
CCGATGGAAAATCAGCAATAAGGCAGTTTTTGGTAGAATAGGCTGACTATATGATTAATCCTTACGAAGAAATCACAAGATTCTTAAAATCAAATAACGTTTCCTACAAGGAAACTGAGCATGAGCCGGTTTACACCAGCGAGCAGGCAGCAAGAGTCAGAGGCATATCAATGAGCCAGGCAGCAAAATCTCTGTTGTTGAAGAGCGGGGACGATTTTGTCCTCGCTGTCCTGCCGGGCAATCGCAAGCTCGATACCAAGAAACTGAGGAATTTGCTCAAAGCAAAAGACCTGCACTTTGCCACCCCGGAGGAAGTTAAGAGCATAATGGGCTGTGAGATTGGCGCTTGCTATCCCTTTGGCAATCTTATCGGAGTACCTGTTTATGCGGACATCTCTGTATCCAAAAACAGCACTATCTTTACTAACCCGGGAGTGCACAATCGGACCATGGAGATTAGGTGGCGGGACATCTATTCGCTGGTCAAGCCGAAATTAGTTGACATCTCAGAAAAATGACACGGCTTCTATCATTGTCCGGGTGAAGAAGTTCCCCTGTTTGGCGTTGAGCTAACCCAGCTATTGGAATTGGCTACGCCTGTCCCTTATAATGCAAAAGCAGAGGATAATCAGGAAGTGGGATTCTGTTCCTAGGATTTTGGCGTCCGCGCTTCTCGGAAACTGAAGTGACAAGAATTATCGTAGGTTTGGGTAATCCGGGCAGGGGCTATGGGCACAATCGCCATAATGTTGGCTTCCACTGTTTAAATTACTTTGCCAGGCTTCATTCTATTCGCTTTGACCGCAAACAGTGCCAGGCTAGGGTAGGCGTCGGCGAAGTAGCCGGTAGCGAATTGTTGCTGGCTAAGCCTCAGACCTTTGTGAACCTCAGCGGCATAGTAGTAAGTTGCTTGATGCGTAAACATGATATTCCCCTTAGTGGCCTTTTGGTGATCTGCGATGACCTTGATTTGCCTTTGGGCAAGGTTCGGCTGCGTCCCAATGGTGGCTCGGGGGGGCATAATGGTATGAAATCGATTATTTCCGCCCTGGGGAGCGAGGATTTCCCTCGAATCAGGGTGGGCATTGGGCGGCCTATGCAGTCTGAAGGATTATCGAATGTTAATGAAGACGTAATAGTCCGTTATGTGCTCGGCGATTTTACTCCTGAGGAGGAAAAGGTGATTAAGTCAACAATTGTCACAGTAGCTGAAGCCATCGATTGCTTTCTTAGCCAGGGAGTAGAAGTGGCAATGAGGAAGTTCAACTAGTGTAGTATAATTTGCAAAAGTGTTTAAGATGATTGTTGCAGTTATTGGTGATTCCTCCTGTTCTGCAGAGGAAGCTAGGTTAGCTGAAGCTGTAGGGGAAGAATTGGCTCAGTGTGGTGCTACTGTAATTTGTGGTGGTCTGGGTGGTGTGATGGAGGCGGTCTGTCGTGGAGCTAAATCAAAAGGTGGCTTGACCGTTGGCATTTTGCCCGGTGAAGATTCGAGCATGGCTAATCCGTATGTGGATGTTCCCATAGCCACCGGCGTGGGTTACGCCAGAAATATGGCGGTGGTTAAATCGGCTGAGGCAGTGATTGCCATTGGCGGCAGCTACGGCACGCTCAGTGAGATCGCTTATGCCTTGAAGAGAGACATTCCAGTGATTGGCTTGAATACCTGGTCGTTGTCTCGAAATGGTCGAGAGGATGGTTCTATAATTAGGGTCCATAGTGCTGTAGAGGCGGTGGAGAAGGCAATTTCTTTAGCTAAGAGGAGGGTTGGATATGGGTGAAATGCATTTAGAGATGGCAAGTATCGAGGATGTTAGGGCCAGGGAAATTCTCGATTCCCGGGGCAACCCCACAGTAGAGGTAGAAGTGGCACTGGTTGATGGCAGTGTTGGCGTGGCTTCTGTCCCCTCAGGGGCCAGCACTGGCAAACACGAAGCGGTAGAGCTTCGCGATGGGGATAAATCTAGATATGGTGGGCTCAGCGTTCTTAAAGCGGTAAGCCACGTTAACGATGACATTGCTCCAGAAATAATAGGCATGTCTGCCTTAGAGCAGGCAGCTATTGACCAGAAGTTGATTGGGCTTGATGGCACTGCCAATAAGTCTCGCCTTGGAGCTAATGCTATCCTGGGGGTATCTTTGGCAGTAGCCAAAGCTGGGGCTAGTTTTCTGGGTCTTCCGTTACATCGCTATTTGGGTGGAGCACAAGCCAATCTGCTGCCTGTCCCGATGCTAAATATCTTGAATGGTGGTAAACATGCTCTGGGCTCTACCGATTTTCAGGAGTTTATGGTAGTGCCGGTGGGTGCTGCTGATTTTGCCCAGGCCATGCAAATGAGCAGCGAGATTTACCATTGTTTACATAAAGTTCTTAAGGATAAGGGATTGAATACCAATGTAGGTGATGAGGGTGGTTTTGCTCCTCAGCTTTGCTCCAATAAAGAAGCGGTAGAGTTAATCCTAACAGCTATTGAGCTGGCAGGATACAAAGCTGGCGGAGACTGTTTTTTGGCACTCGACCCGGCAGCAAGCAGTTTCTATCAAGATGGTAAGTATGTCTTGACCAGGGAAGGTGTTACTCTTAGCTCTGTGGAGATGGTGGACTATTATGCTAGCCTGGTATCCAGTTACCCTATCATCAGCATCGAGGATGGCTTGGCCGAAGATGACTGGGAAGGATGGTTATTGCTTACAGCTAAGTTAGGCAAGGAGATTCAGCTTGTGGGCGATGACCTTTATGTTACCAACATTGAGCGCCTCGAGAGAGGCATTGTGGAGAAAGCCTCCAACTCTATCCTTATCAAGCCGAATCAGATAGGCACGCTTAGCGAGACATTGGCTGCTGTCAAACGGGCACAAAGAGCGGGATGGACGACAATTATTAGTCACAGATCTGGTGAGACTGAGGATACCACTATTGCTGATTTATCGGTAGCTGTTGAGGCTGGATTTATCAAGACTGGCGCTCCGTGTCGTAGCGAGAGATTGGCTAAATACAATCGTCTTCTCAGGATAGAGGAGGAGCTGGGGGATAGCGCTCGCTATGCGGGCAAATGGGCCTTCTGTAATCTCGAGAAGATAAAGTCATGGAAATAATAGCTGGAGTCCATCAGATAAGACTTCCTTTTCCTCAAGGCATGTCAGGCTACACCAATGTATATGTAGTCGAGGGTAACAATGGCAATATCCTGATTGATAGTGGCTGGGGTGACTCGGAGGTGATTTGGGCTTTCAGAGAGGGACTGAGAGAGGATCGCCTCAAGTTTCAGGATATCAATTGGATTGTTATCACTCATATTCACCCTGACCATTATGGTTTGGCAAGCAAGCTAAAAGAGCTCTGTGGAGCCGAGGTAACTGTTCATAGAACTGAGGCTGGACTCATCAATTCAAGATACAAAGATTTTGGTGGCCTGCTCAAGGATATGGGGGATATGCTTAGCAGTAACGGTGTTCCTCAAGCCGAGTTGGCTGAGTTGAAACAGGCCTCACTGTGGATGAAGCAATTTGTTTCGCCTGACCTGCCTGATGTTACACTGGACGATGGAGATAGGATTTCCAACGGCTCGTTTGGATTTGAGATGTTGCGGACACCGGGGCATTCACCAGGTCATATATGTCTCTATGAGGCGAAGAAGCGATGGCTGTTTTCCGGCGACCATGTTCTGTTTGATGCCATTCCTCACGTGGGGTTTCATCCCCAATCGGGGGATAATCCTCTGAAAGATTATATTGACTCTCTGAAAATGGTACATAGCCTTGGTGTGAATTTCGTTTTTCCAGGGCATGGGCCGGTGTTTAATAGCCTGAAGCTGAGAGCGGCGGAGATATTTGGTCATCACGAGCAGAGGAAAAGGGCTATTATGACAGTTTTGGATGATGGTTTGAAAACAGCCTATCAGGTGGCTGCCGAGATTCCCTGGAAGCTTGAAACGGGTGGCGTGCCCTTTAGTGATTTGGGGACCTGGGACAGGCGTTTAGCCATACTGGAGACCATTGCTTATCTCAAGCTATTAGCTTCTGAAGGCAGCGTCGGCAAGATTGACAGAGACGGAGTCTCGTTGTATTTATCAAAGGAATAGACAAAGGAGGTAAGGCAATGGTGACGAAGGTAGGCATAAATGGCTTCGGGCGTATTGGCAGGTTGGCGCTTAAGGCGATAACAGAGCGGTGTAGTGGCAAGTTAGAGGTGGTGGCAGTGAATGACCTTACCGATGCTGAAACCAACGCTCACCTTTTCAAATACGATAGCAATTATGGCATTTATCCTGGCAAAGTAGAGGCTAAAGACGATTCTATCGTAGTGGATGGTAGAGAGATAAGGGTCTTGGCTGAACGCGACCCGGCCGAGATCCCCTGGCGGGGTCATGGAGTGGATATTGTGATTGAATCAACAGGACTGTTTACCCAGGCTGATAAGGCTGCTGCTCACCTTCAGGGTGGTGCCAGGAAGGTGATTATCTCAGCACCAGCCAGAGGTGAGGATATAACTGTTGTCCTTGGTGTCAACGAAAGCAAGTACGAGCCATCTAAGCATCACATCATATCCAATGGCTCTTGCACTACTAATTGCGTTGCTCCTGTGGTCAAAGTCCTCCACCAGAACTTTGGAGTCGCCCGTGGGCTAATGACTACTATCCACTCTTATACTAATGACCAGAAGATTCTGGATGTATTTCATCGTGATTTGCGTCGAGCGAGGGCTGCTGCCATCAATATTATCCCTACTACTACTGGTGCTGCTCGCGTTGTGGGCGTAGTTATCCCAGAGCTTCAGGGGAAACTGCATGGAATTGCCATGAGGGTGCCCACATCTACCGTGTCCATTGTTGATTTTGTCGCTGACCTGGCTAGAAAGGTAACTGTTGAAGAGATCAACAGTGCTTTTCAGAGGGCTGCTGAAGGTGAGCTTAAGGGAATTGTAGAATATTGTGATGAGCCTTTGGTGAGCTCAGACTTCAAAGGCAATCCAGCCAGCGCTATTTTTGACTCCCTGAGCACAATGGTTATTGATGACAGTATGGTGAAGGTGTTAGCGTGGTACGACAATGAGTGGGGGTATAGCTGCCGTCTCGCTGATATTGCTGCCTATATTGCCAGTCAGGGGTCATAAGCTATTGACAAAGTTGTAACCTGAATTGCATTATATTGGCAAAATGAAGGATAGGAGGTGAAGAATGTTCTGTCCAAAATGTGGCGCTGAAAACCCCGAAGGGACTAAATTCTGCTCTAAGTGTGGTGCCGAGTTGGGTGTTTCTGGTCCGCCAGCGGAGACTGGCACTGGGTTATCAGCTAACGTAGCTGGGCTTCTTTGCTATGTTCTTGGTTGGATTTCGGGGATAGTCTTCCTGGTAATTGAGAAGAAGAGCAAATTCGTGAAGTTCCATGCCTGGCAATCCATCATGACCTTTGGCGTGTTGACTGTGGCCTACCTTATTCTGTTTTCTATTCCAATTATCGGCTGGGTCATAGGCTGGATTATTTGGGTTCTGGGCCTCGTCTTGTGGATTATCCTGATGATTCAGGCGGGAACTGGGAAGATGTGGAAGCTGCCTCTGGCAGGTGAGTGGGCTGAGAAGCAAGCGAACAAGTAAAGGCCCGTGGGCTTCGTTGCCCCTATCAAGCTTGGGCTGACTTTATAGCGTCGCTGATGGGGAGTTCCGCTTCGATAATCGTTTGCTCTATTTGGTCCTTGCGCTCCACGTGCCGGAATAGAAGCAGTCCGCATGGAGAGAATGTCTCTTCGTGCGGAATCTGCTGAGAACTTGGTTATTAGCTTGGCTACCTTTCCCGGCAAATCTGCGGAGTAGTGCCAATTGAAGTAGATTGCTTAGCAACCGTATTCGTCACTCTGAGCCCTATGGGCGAAGAGTGACATCTATTACTAGTTAATAGAGACTCTCAATTCAAGGCTTTGCCTGCTTTTCCGCTGGCTATAAACCTTTTTCTCACGTTTTCGTTTTCCTATATAATAGACATCAATCTGATGTCTATTGAAAAGGATGTAGTCTCTCGAGCGATAAAGGGCGATGGAAAAGCCTTTGCCCAGCTTTATGAGGAGCATTTCGATAAGATATATCGTTATGTTTATCTCAAAGTGGGAAACGAAGCTGAAGCTGAGGATTTGACTCAGGATGTGTTTGTTAAGGCTTTGGAGGCGATTGGCTCTTATAGGTGGCGAAATTTACCTTTTGCTTCCTGGATATTCCGCATCGCTCATAACCAGGTGATTGATTACTTTAGGAAACAGGGTAAGGTGGAGAAGGTAGATTTAGAAGATGATGATGTAGCTCCTGTTGATGAATCAAATCCGGCACACATTGCTGAGCAGAGATTTGAAATTGCGGAATTAAGGGAGAATATAAAGAAGTTATCCCCAAGCCAACGTGAGGTAATCTCACTCCGTTTTGGTGCCGAGCTTTCTACTGCTGAAATAGCCGAGGCGTTGGGGAAAAGTACGGGGACAGTAAAGGCTTTGCAATACAATGGCATAGTGGCGTTAAGGAAGATGATGTTGGGTAATAAGTAGGATAGAAAAATGGAAGATATTCTGAATGAATGTCTGGAGCGCGTATCTAAAGGCGAAAGTATTGAAACTTGCCTCAATGCTTATCCTGAGCAAGCATCTAAGTTGGAGCCTTTGCTGAGGATTAGCCTAATGCTTATGCAAAGCACTGCTGCTATTCGACCTGACGCTGAATACAAAGCCAGGGCCCGGTATCAGCTTCAAGCGATGTTTTATGACAGGCATGGGAAAGTGAAGAAGGAGGTCAGAATTCCTGTTTGGCACAAGAAGTGGGCTGTGGCTCTGACTAGTGTGGCGGTTATTTTGCTCGCTGGCGTCGGAGCAGCTGCTGCTTCGGCGGACGCTTTGCCTGATGATGCTCTTTATGATATCAAGTTGGCTGCAGAACAGGTGAGGATGACATTAGCTTTTTCTGATCTGGATGAAGCAAAACTTCATCTTCAATTTGCTGAGCGGAGGGCGGATGAAATGACTGAGATGGCTCGCCAGGGCAAGAGCGATGAAATTTCCATGCTAACCGAGCAAATTGCCAATCATCTGGGCAAAGTAGCTGTGGCGGAGGCAACGCCGGGAATCACGAAGGAAAAGCCGAGAGCATTGGCTCCTCCGGCTCCAGCCCCATCTGAAGAAGCAACAGCTGATGATGTAGGAAAGGATACTGGGGGGGGACTGGGGGCGGCGCTGAGCCAAAGCTGGGCAATGAATTTAGCTGTATTGGAGGGGGCGTTAGACAAAGCGCCAGAGGAACTCAAACCAGCTTTGGAGCAAGCTATTGATAGTCTGGCAAAAGACTATGACAGAACTATTTTCATCATAGAAGGTGGTTCAAGCTAATAATTTAGGTAAAGAACTTCCTTGATTTGGTGGTGGGGAGTATAATAAAGGGCAAGCAGATGGGCTCTGAGGTTTTTTACCGTAAGTGGCGTCCGCAGACATTAGCTGAGGTGGTGGGGCAGGAGCCGGTGACTCAAACTCTTCGTCATGCTGTGGAGAGCGGGAGAATAGCCCATGCGTATCTTTTCTGTGGTCCTCGAGGCACAGGAAAAACCAGCACAGGGCGCATTTTAGCTAAGGCGGTTAATTGTCTCAATCAGGCTGGTGGCGAGCCATGCAATGACTGCGATATATGTCACTCTATTACCGAAGGCAGATCATTAGATGTAATAGAGATAGATGCTGCCAGCAATCGTGGCATTGATGAGGTTCGAAGTCTCAGAGAAAAAGTAAACTATGCCCCAAGCCTTGCTCGCTATAAGGTGTACATTGTAGATGAAGTTCATATGCTTACTGAGGCGGCTTCTAATGCCTTGCTAAAGACTTTGGAGGAGCCACCTCCTCACGTTATTTTTGTGCTGGCTACTACAGAGCCGCATAAGGTGATAGCTACTATCATGTCGAGGTGTCAGCGGTTCGATTTTCATCGCCTGTCTCAACAGGCAATAATGGGCAAGCTGGAGTTGATATGCCAGAAAGAGGAGGTTCATACTGGGGCTGAGTCTTTGAAGCTTATTGCCCGAGCAGCTACGGGAAGCCTGCGTGACGCTGAAAATATATTGCAGCAGTTATTGACATACCATGGCAATCAAATTGATTTTGGCCAGGTTCAGACGGCATTAGGACTGACTGGAGATTCCCGAATCAGGCTACTGGCGAAACATATTGTTAATAAGGATATTTCTGCTGGTCTGCAAGTCATAAATAGCATTAATAACGATGGCATTGACCTTCGTCAGTTTAGTTTGGAGTTGGTGGAATACCTTCGTGGGTTGTTGCTGGCTAAGTCTGATTGTGAGGGGGCTCTGGACGTTACCCCTGAGGATTTGGCTGAGATGAAAGGCCTTGTGGCCACCACCACGCTCGATTACTTGCTTGTGATGGTCAAACTTTTTTCCAGTGTAGAATTCCGCAGTGATAACTATTCCCCCTTGCCTCTGGAGTTAGCTTTAATAAACTGTGTTTTGTCTTCAGCTAGCGAGCAAGAGCAGCCAACGGTAGCTGAGTTTTCAGGGGGAGCCGAGGTTACCGAGTCATCTCACGAAGTGCCTGAACCTTCTGAAGAGGCTGAAACTCGTGGGGCGGTACATAGTGCAGAGGCTTTAAGTCGAGAAGTCTCCCAAGATTTTGGCGATTTTAGTGGCCGGTGGAAGGAGTTCATTCAGTCTTTGCGGGGGGAGGGCTCCAGTGGCAATTTGGATGCTTTTTTGCGTAGCGCTTGTGAGCCACTAGCCCTTGAAGATGATACTCTGACATTAGGCTTTTACTATTCCTTTCATAAAGAGAAGATCGAAGACCCCAAATACCGCCATTTAGTGGAGAGAAAGCTCAAAGAGGTTTTTGGTCGGCCATACAAAATAAAGTGTATCTTAGTTGAGCATAAGAGCGAAATGTCACAGTCAAAGGAGCAAAACCCGTTGATTAAGGCTGCTCTGGAAATGGGGGCTGAAATTAAGGAGTGAGTGAGTGAGCAGTCAGCGAGCTTATGTCACCTTGAGCGAAGCGAGGGGTAGAAGGGTTCTAGGATGCTTTGCAGAGGTTTATACTGAGTGGGATTCTTGGGTCACTCTGCTCCTCAGAATGACAGAAAGCGAAGGGCTCAGAATAACAACGAGGTGAACACTTTAAGGAAAGATGGCAACTACTGAACCTGTAGCTAAGTTGGTGGAGGCATTTAGTAAATTGCCTGGAATTGGGCCGAAAGGCGCTCAGAGGTTGACTTATTATTTGTTGCGCAGTCCAGTTGAAGAGGCCAGAGCTTTAGCTGAGGCTATTTTGGCTTTGGGGGAAAAGATAAGACTTTGTTCGGTTTGTTTCAATATTACTGATTGTGACCCTTGCCTTATTTGCCAGGACAAAGAGCGAGACCATTCCAAGATTTGCGTGGTAGAGAGGCCTTCAGATATTCCTCCGCTGGAACAGACGGGGAAGTATAGTGGTGTTTACCACGTTCTCCATGGGACTATTAGCCCGGCGCAAGGAATAGGTTCCAGGGAGCTAAAGATGAAGGAGCTTCTACTTCGTCTTCAAGATGGTCAGGTCACTGAGGTGATTCTGGCCACCAATCCTAATGTGGAGGGTGAAGCTACGGCTATGTATCTTCGGCAGATGATTCAACCTTTGGACATTCGCATTAGTCGTTTGGCTCGTGGCTTGCCATTTGGTGCCGATCTGGAATACGCCGATGCTATGACCTTACGTCAAGCCATTGAAGACCGGCAGGAATTCTAGAAGCGTAGGGATGGGAGCGCCTCGGAATTATCAGACTCACGCCGTTGTTATCAAGGAAACCAGGATTGGCGAAGTTGATAAGATTCTTACCATTTATACTCCAGAGCTTGGTAAACTCAAGGCAGTAGCTAGGGGAGCTTGCCGTCCGGGAAGTAAGCTGGGTGGTAATGTAGAACCTCTGACCTATAGCTTGCTGATGTTAGCCAAGGGGCGGAACCTTGATATTGTTACTCAAAGTCAGACTGCTGACGCTTTCCCAGCTTTGAAGAGTGACTTATGGCGTATGGCCTGTGGTTTGTACATTCTAGAACTCGTTGATTCCTTCACCGTGGAGAATAATGAAAATGGCCCATTGTTTGATTTGTTGCTTAACGCCTTGAACTGGCTGTGCCAATCTGACAATAATGAAACTGTGTTACGTTACTTTGAGCTGCATCTGCTTGATTGTCTTGGCTATCGTCCTCAACTACAGCGATGTGTCATCTGCAATTCGCCCATCAAACCGGTGGTCAACTTTTTTGGTTTTGGGCAAGGTGGAATTCTGTGCTCCAACTGCGGCCAAAAAGATCCTGCGGCTCATTCTATTTCGGTAGAAGTTTTGAAAGTGCTTCGTTTATGGCAGCGATGTGACTACGCTACGGCAAGGCGAGTGGTCTTGAAATCTGAATTGGCTTTGGAACTGGAGCAAGTGATGCAGGGGTATATCAAGTATCTTTTGCAGCGAGAGGTGAAATCAATAGCTTGGCTGGATGAGTTAAGGAAGACACAGTTTGACAACAGTCATGTGAGAGGCTAAAATCGCTGCTCAATTGAAATCAGCATGGATGCGATGCGGGCGGGTTAATTTTGGATACTAACTGAGATCGAAGCTAGGATGGTAGATTTGTCTCCTATACTCGAGTTAAATCCCCTCTCTTAGAGTTAGTTCTACTTGAAGGTATAATCAGCAGCAATTCTATTCAGGGAGTGAAGTATAAGTGTACATTATTATAATTGGTGCAGGTGCAACAGGTCTATATATAGCATCTTTGCTATCAAGGGAGGGACAGGAGATAACTATGGTGGAGCAATCTGGGGAAGTGGTAGAAAACGTTCGCCGTGAGTTGGATGTTGGAGTCATTCTCGGGAACGCTGCAACTCCCAGAGTTCTGCGGGAGGCAGAGGTACAGCGTGCTGATCTGGTTGTTGCTACCACTGACAGTGACGAGACCAATATGATTGCCTGCTTTATGGCTAGAGAGTTGGGAGCCAATAAGACTGTAGCCAGAGTTCGCAATCCCGAGTACTCAGGGTATTTCGTAGTGGGTGCTAAGTCACCCTATGCTCCCAGAAGGGTGGTCAGGCCAAGGAATCTGGGGATAGACCTTTTCGTTAACCCAGAGATTGAGGCTGCTAACGGGATAGTGGGCATACTGTCAAGCCTTTATGTAACGCCAGTGGAGGAGCTCGCTGACGGGCGTGTTCAGGTGAGAGAGTTCAAGGTGGAGGAAGCAGCAGCAGCAGTGGCGGATAAGCCACTTTCTGATATTACTTTCCCGAGGCCGTGTGTAGTTGTGGTAGTGGCCCGCTCTGATGGAGTCAAGGTGCCCGGCAATGATGAAATCATAAGAGAAGGTGACCATGTCTATTTGCTTGCTGCAAGAAAGGATATGGATGAGTTAGGAGCAGATTTTGGCCAGCCGAAGCTAGCAACGAAAACTGTGATGGTTTTTGGTGGTGGCAACGTTGGGTTTCATGTTGCTGAGGAACTTGAAAAGCGCGGAGTGCAGGTGAAGCTTATTGAAAAAAGCGCCAGCCGGTGTCAAGAGATCAGCACGAAGTTAAAACGGACAGTAGTGGTACAAGGTGGAGACCCTGATCGTGCTTTACTTACTGATGAAGGAGTTGCCTCCTCAGATGCCTTCGTAGCTGCGACAGGTGACGAATCGCTTAATATACTTGCTGGGTTGGTGGCTAAGAATCTGGGTGTTTCTCGCAGTATCGTATTGGTTGATAAGCCGGAATATATTGCACTGGCCGAAGCGGTTGGCGTTGATGTGGCTGTGTCACCTCTCCTACTTTGTGGCAGTAAAGTCGCTCGCTTTGTTCTCCGTGGTGGGGCAATCGCAGTATCCTTGTTGGTAAATGAACAAGCACAGGCTATCGAATTCATCGTTAGTCCAACCGCGCCTATCACGGAGCAAAAGGCTAAGGATATCAAGTTGCCCAAAGGGGCGATTATGGGAGCCATTATTCGCAGCGATGCAGTCATCATTCCACCCGGCGATAATGTTGTGGAGCCGGGGGACCATGTAGTCATAGTATCTCTTCTCTCATCTATCCCTTCGGTTGAGAAGCTTTTCAAGTAAAGAGTGAAGACAAAGGTCGTTATTCACTATCTGGGATTAGTAGTAACAATCTTGGGACTCCTCATGCTCTTTCCCCTAGCTTGGAGTCTCTATTATCGAGAGTCTGCTTTTCTTGCCTTTGCCATATCAGCCGGTATCACTACAGGCGCAGGTTTGTTGCTTTGGAAGTTGGTGCCTGGGGGTGAAGGAGACCTAACTCGGCGCGAAGGACTAGCAATAGTCACTGGAGCCTGGATACTAGCATCGGTCTTTGGAGCGCTCCCTTATGAACTGGCGGGCACTTTTCAGAGTTATCTCGATGCTTGTTTTGAGGCCATGTCGGGCTTTACTACGACTGGTGCGACAGTACTCACCTCGATTGAGAGCCAACCCCAAAGCATTCTTCTATGGCGCAATTTTACCCAGTGGCTTGGAGGCATGGGCATAGTGACCTTTTTTGTGGCTTTGTTTCCTATGTTGGGTATTGGCGCAGCTCATTTGTTTGAAGCTGAGATGCCGGGGCCTCAGCCTGAGCGATTGGGGGGACGCATCCGTGATACGGCAAGGACTCTGTGGTGGTTGTACCTTGGCTTGTCGGCTCTAGAAATTGCTCTGCTGTGGCTTGTTGGAAGAATACCGACGTTTGATGCCTTGACTATTACCTTTGGCACTATGCCTACAGGAGGCTTCTTACCCCAAAATATGAGCATCGGTGCCTATAATAGCAGCATATTTGTTACCAGCGTTGTTACCGTCTTCATGGTTGTGGCGGGTACAAACTTCGCGTTATATTATTACCTTTTATGGAAGCGCCAGCCCGGCCACCTTTTCAATAATCCGGAATTTCGCTTTTACATAGCCATCCTTGTTGCAGCCAGTCTTCTTATTACGTTAGATCTAGTGAGGAGCGCTGGACAGGCAGTGGGTGAAGCTTTCAGGCAGGCTACTTTTCAAGCTGTGTCTATTCAGACAACCACTGGTTTTGTCACAGCTGATTTCGCTGCCTGGCCATCGTTATCACAGTCGGTTCTACTTATCTTAATGATAATAGGTGCTTCAGCAGGTTCAACGGGAGGGGCATTAAAAGTAGTCAGAGTTCTGGTGCTGGTTAAGCATGCCTTCCGCCAGGTGGTTCTTACCTTTAGCCCGAGATCCGTCATTCCCTTGAAGCTTGGAGGGAATGCCTTATCTGAGAGTGTTGTATCGGGGATTGTAGGCACTTCTATTTTGTATTTTGCTACTCTCATAATAGGTTTCTTAGCAATGAGTGCTATGGGGCTGGATCATATCTCTGCCCTTTCCTCTGTTGCTGCTACCTTGGGCAATGTTGGTCCTGGCTTAGGTTCTGTGGGACCAGCGGAGAATTATTTCCTCCTCCCATCATTGGGTAAGATCGTCCTCATGCTATGTATGCTAGTTGGCCGCCTTGAGTTCTTCACAGTTCTGGTGCTTCTTAGCCCTGCATTTTGGCAATGGAGGTAGGAAATTGCAGTTTTGGAATATCCCATTGACAATGGTTGGGGAAGAAACTAAAATCGCCGAGCAGAAAAATAGGGTAGTACTTATTGGTTGACAATTGGCATCCCAAACCAGGCGACAGGTTTGTTCGCCGTCCTCGCGCTAAAGCTCATCCCTTAAGACGAGTTCTCGGGGTATTTGGCTTATTCAGTGCTGGCTACGGCAACGTTGGCTCGTCTATATATTATGCCTTAGGTCTGGTGGCTCTAATTGCTTTGGGGGCAACTCCTATAGTCCTCCTTATTGCTGGTATTTTCTTCATCTTCACTGCCCTTTCCTATGCTGAAGGCACAGCTATGATACCTGAGGCTGGCGGCTCGGCCAGTTTTGCCCATCGAGGATTTGGCGATTTATGTGGTTCTGTAGCAGGTTCTGCCTTGGCATTTAGCTACATTGTGACCATTGCTATCTCTGCTTATACCGTTCCATCCTATTTGGGGTATTTCTGGGAACCGCTCAAAGATTCAGCAGCGGTGGGTACAATTGTGGCTATGGGAATCGTTTTCTTCTTGATGTGGCTGAATATCATTGGCGTGAAGGAATCTTCGATTTTGAACATAGCTTTTGCCGTATTGGATGTGGCAACTCAGGTACTTATTATAATCCTGGCTATTTTCTTCTTTTTTGGCCCTGAGCCTCAAGTCTTTTTCCAAAATGTTGTGGGTAACTGGCCAACAACATCCAGTCTGGTTTTTGGCGTTGCTATGGCTAGCCTCGCCTATACCGGTGTGGAGACTGTATCACAGCTATCTGAAGAAACAAAACGCCCAAGTGTGAACGCCCCGAGGGCGTTAATCCTTATGATAGTTGTGGTGCTTGTACTGTTCAGTGGCATATCTGTGGCATCTTTGTCCACTATGACACCGGCCGAGTTAGCTTCGGAGTGGGCCAGGGATCCTGTAGCTGGCATTGCCTACAGACTTTCCACAACCATAGTTCCCGGGGAGACAATAGCCGGATTGTTTCTAGCTGCAGTTCTCAAGGCTCTGCCTAGCTTAGTAGCTATATTGGCAGCTACCATTTTGATTATTGCAACCAACGCTGGGCTTATGGGTATTTCGCGATTAACCTTTGCTCTGGGAAAGTTTCGACTTATACCATCGACTTTGTCTGGTGTTCACTCCAGGTTTAAAACGCCTTATAGATCCATAATTCTATTTTCCTCTGTGGCTATTCTGCTGCTAGTTCCAGGATTCTTTGGTCCAGGCGCCTTTGGCCAATTGGGCAGGTTATATGTGTTTGGCTCCTTATTGGCCTTCGCCCTAGCTCATGCTTCCATACTTAGGTTACGGATAAGGCATCCTGAGCTTCCCCGGCCTTTTAAGTTGAGGGGCAATATCAAATTCAGGGGGCATGAGTTACCTATAACAGCCATCCTGGGGTTATTGGCTACCAGTGCTATTTGGCTAATGGTGGTGGCTACACAGCCGTATACCAGATGGATTGGCTTTGGCTGGATGGCTTTTGGAGCTATTGCTTATTTTGTATTTCGCCATCGGAAGCAGTTGCCCCTGATACGGACGGCAGAAGAGGGCAGAGCCTCTATTGACTAATACAGAAGGATAGTTTAGTATCCGTTGACTTGTGGAAACAAAGAAGATTTTAGTGCCTATAAGCGGGAACGGTGCTGATGAAGATGCCATAGAATTGGCTTGTACGTTATCTAAGAGGTACAAAGCTACAATTTATGTTGCTTACGTTATTGAGGTGGAAAGAAGCCTTCCTCTAGATGCTCAGGTTGATTCAGAAACGGAAAAGGCGGAAGAGGTACTTACCCATGCTGAGGATGTGGCTGCTGAAGAGGGTTGCGATATAGAAACAGATTTGCTCCAGGCTCGAGAAGCCGGCCCAGGGATTGTTGATGAAGCAATGGAGAGGGGGATAGACTTAATTATAGTTGGGGTGGGTTACAAGAGGCGGCTTGGTATGTTCGACTTGGGTGCGACTATTCCTTATGTTCTAAAAGAGGCTCCCTGTCAGGTTTTGTTATACCGAGGGTCTATATAGACTGAGAATAAGCAGTGAATGTCATCATAATGGGCTGTGGGCGTGTGGGAGCTGAGTTAGCTCGCTTGCTTGATGCCGAAGGGCATAAAGTAACCATCCTTGACACAGATGCCAGTAGCTTTGATAAGTTACCACCTGATTTCAAGGGCACGGCTCTTTTGGAGAGTGCTACTGATGAAGAAGGGCTGCAGAAAGCAAACATAACGGAAGCCCATGCTTTTGTGGCGGTTACTCGAGAGGATGACAAAAACGCTATGGCGGCTCAGATTGCCAAACAGATATTTGGTGTGCCCAGAGTAATCTGCCGCATCTACGACCCACTGCGAGAGGAATTCTATGAAAGCTTAGGGCTTGAAGGTATAAGCCCTACGTTGGTGTTTGCCCGCTTGCTGAAGGAGAAACTAGAGAAATAGATGTACGGCATAATTGTTGGTGGTGGGGAAGTAGGTTATTATCTGGCCAGGGAGTTACTTGATAATGGTCATGAGGTATTAATCATCGAAAAAGATGCCAAAAAATGTGAGGGCATGGAGGACGAACTGGGCAGTGTATCTTTGTGCGGTGATGGTTGCGAGATAGCAGTACTA
>Ga0315544_1001763_pt1 | contig 16224 bp, 12 predicted proteins | sample SalMarSW160130MG_2_FD_202543 | JGI IMG/M metagenome (GOLD analysis project Ga0315544, IMG submission 202543) | Salt marsh sediment microbial communities from the Plum Island Ecosystem LTER, Massachusetts, United States - Salt Marsh Sediment SW1601-130 ... | reverse complement strand
AAGCGTTCTCAATCATCAAACCAGAAACCCTCGTGTCACGCCCCACAAGTATTTTTTCTGCTTTTGAAAAAGTTGAAATGGATAAACCTATCTTAGCCACTAGAACTGGCGTTAAATCGACATTGACTAAGCCGCGCACTCCAGAACTGCCGAACAGTTTAGATTTCAAGTGTTTTCCCAATCCATGGTAAGATGCAAACGCATTTAAATAATTCTAGCCAACAAGGGGTTCGTACAGAAAAGATCAAGTTAGTTCTTTGCTCCACCTGTCAATGAATTGTACTAACTTTTTTCGTGTGGGATGTGTTCCCTTAGGATTTGAAATGTAGTAGGCGGCAACCGCATTGGCTAATGCTAGTCTATGATCATCTGAGAGTCCATGCGCGTCTCCTAAGATGTTCCCAGCGTTCCAAGCGTCTCCAGCTCCTGTAACCCTTAAAACTGGAACTTTGAAAGCTGGGACAATTGTTTCGCTCTTTTTTGTGAAGGTTGCTGAGAAGGTTGCTGTGTGCAAGTCAATTCGTGCTGATAAACGAGATGCTAAGATTCTTGCAGATTCCTTCGCCAAATCATCAAACTTTGAAGCCTTTGCAAGTTTTTCTATCTTATCGTTTAGCTGTGATGCAAAGCAGATTGCTTCATTTTCATTTAAACTTAAGATATCAACGTGTTTGCTCTGCAAAACCTTCTTCATCAGTTTCGGGATTTTCTCCTTATTGGTTGTTGGGTCGGCTGTGTCACAATAGGTTTTGCCTTTACACGCAGTTTTTACACGGTGGAAGATGGTCTCAGCCAGTTCTGTCCCGAAATGTCTTGTTCCAGCCCAATTAAAAACACATACGTAATCTGCATTTTCAATAACTTCAAAATCCTTATCATTCAGATGGTGTGGCCCAAAATCGGTTAGTGCACCGACATCCCTCAGCATGACGTTAACTTTTCCTTTTTCGTTTTCAAGCTCTATCGCCGTTGTTATTGATGCATTGTCGAAAATTTTAACGTGGGAAAGATCAACTTTGCGTGGATTAAGGTGAAATCTGATCAGTTTTGATCCTAGCTTGCTTGTGCACACTATTGGGGTGACGCCCACGTTTAAAGCGGCTAGAGCAGATGCCGTGTTAATTGCGTTTCCTCCCTTAAGGTCTGCTTGGTCAATCCTGTCTATGCTGCCGCCCTTACGTTTCACAACTTTTCCAAGCATCCTATTGAAATTCTTCAAATCACAGTTTAGGCTTATTAGACGGTCAAGGAAGAAGTCAGGCATGACAACCACGTTAATTTCTTCAATCTCGCTTTCCAAGAACCTCTGCAATTCTTCAACGTAACCCAACAAGTTATGTTCACCTCAAGCAAAGTGGTTGCTGAAATCAAATAACTTTTTTCCTTTTATGTTTCAACTATCCAAGCAGAAAGCTGATGCAGATCCAGACAATATCGCCAAAGAGTAAAGCTATAACTAGACCGGCTGTAATGAAGATGAGCATTGGTAAGCCGGGAGTTGCCCAAACAGTATTCTGAATCTTTCCATTTTCAACAGCTTTTGACAGTCTTTCAACTATTGCGTCTCTGCCTTCATCTTTGGGTAAAACAACAAGCTTCCTTTTAAGTCCATTCTCAACATTTTCCACGTCTTCAAGAGGGTACAAGTGCCACTTTTGCTTTAACTTGTCAATGGGAATCTTGTAGCCTGTTACTAAAACCAAAAGTTTTTTTCCGAACGATTCACCGAGTCCTCGTTCGAAGAGTTTTTTACCGGTTTTTTGACGCCAGAATATGTTTCGCAGAAGCATGTAGATTGCTGTTGCGGCTGCTAGAAGGACAGAGTTGCTGAAAATTGTTATTGGGAAAAAAGTTTGTGAAATCGGTGAGGCTTCTCCGAAGAAAGGTTTAATCAAGTTTTCTGGGTGGAATGGTAGTGCAAGTGCTAGACACATGAGAGCTTTTGCGTCTGCTCCTCCGAAGCCTCCGGAATAGAAAAGTATTATGGCGAAGGCTGCGGTTAAGCCAAAGCACATTCCGAAGAAAGGCAGTTGGGAAATTTCGTAAATGTAAATTTCAAGAAAAGTCAGCGCAAAGGCGAGCGGTGCAAACACCATCCAAACGGTGTTGCTTACTTCTCGGGTTTTGTAGTCGCTCCAAGAAGCATAAAACAGGAAGAGTAAAGCTGTGGCTGCTCTCAGCGTATCAAATATTATTTGCATAATGGACACCAATGAAGCGTTAAAAGCTACTTTTGTTAGTAATATAAGAGTTAGGTAATTGATAAACTGGAATGCCCGTGTTTTCCAGTTTTGAGTTTTAGAAGGGGGAGTCAGAAGCGGACTTTAAGAAGTGGGTGATTGCTCTGGAACTTTCTCTAGAGGTGATCCTACTGACGGTACTATTGTGAAGTAGTAAGTTTTTCCTGGTTCCCAAGCATCTGCTAAGTCGTTTGGCCACGTTATAGTTATTGTTGTTGCTGAGCCTGCGTTGAGCAGTTCTCCAGTTTCATTTGAGTATACCTGTATTAAGTTTGCTGAGGTGTTTCCCATATAGATTCTTACTATTTTTGTGTTTTCGGTTCCCGTATTTCTTACTGTGATGTCTGTTTGGTTTTTAGCTGCATCTGTAGGCTCCCCATAAAACCTTACGTTTTCTTTAGATAGTATTACTCCTGCTTGTTTTCCTGCGCTGGTCATGTATGTCATTATCCAAGCGTATGTGACGACTATGGCTGCGACTGCTATGACGATTAGTAGTAGTGTGGCAAGTATTGGTGATATGGCTTTTTTAGATTTTAACATGTTTTTTGTCAACACGTTTTCACCTTTTATTGTGTAGGAATCTTCGGATTGGTTATTTAAATCATATGAATTGGAAATCAACATTATTCTGATCTGGAACAATTAGGTTGCTAGCTTTCCGTAGTCACCGCAATTGTGGGTTGGATATTCAACCGTTCTCCACACGCCTGTATTTTCTCGTTGAATTGAAGGATGTTTGGAAGTTTCAAAGAAGGGTTTCGATTGACTAGCGAAAGATGGAGTTAAGGAGTCGCGCGCTAGACGAGGGAGAAATATGGGTTGGACATTTAGGGAAGGCTGTTAGACTTATTGACATAGTTGGAAAATATGAAACCGAAGGATTTGACTCTGTTTTGGAGCATGATGAAGTGGTCAGCGGTGAGCACTAGAGTTTCCTTCTTAGACGCCGCGGTGTTTATTGTGGCTGCCTTCCTGAAAGAAAGGCATCATAAGGAAGGCTAAGTGATCTCGGTGTTTTTGGAAAGCAAAATGCATTTTCTGAAAACCAAAGATGAGTCAAAATCTTTCAAGCAACTTGTTTATTCTTTCCTTTAGGGTAATCTCTTGCTCTCTTATGAACTCTCTTCCAGTGAATTCTTTCCAAAGTTTCTTTACTAAACCCTTTTTTATGTCTGCCAAAAAAGAATTCAACCTTTTCTTTATATGTTGATTTAGATTTGATTGCTTGCAATTTGCCCAAAATCTTTTCATATTTAATCTGTTAAATGAGTCGAGAATCATTGCTATTACATCAAAATGATCTCTTGTTCTCTCAGTCATCAGTTTCATTATTAAAATGTCTTCAATCGGTGCTACCGTAGCGCCAACTTTCAAATCCTTATTTTCTTCAAAGGATGCTTTTATGTTTATCTTATTTGCCTTTGTGAAGATGTCTTCTGGCAGTATGTACTCCAAGTTTGTGCTCCAGTCAATTACTTTGTCTACTGAAATTTGAAGCTCGATAGATTCAAGATTGATTTTCTTGCTCCCCTTTACTCCAAAATCTGTCTTTTCAAAGCTGTATTCCAACAGCTCAAAAACGCCACGTAGAGCTGTCAGCTCTCTTCTTGTTGTAATGAAATCGATGTCTTTTGTGAATCTCCAACTTCTTGGATAGGTATAAGCTCTTACTGCATAACCACCAATCAAAATGAGGTCGATTTGAAAGTTCTTTGCTTTTTGGTCTATTCTTTCCAAATCCTTTAAGCTAACCACTTCTATTTTGCTTGCTTCAATTTTTTCCAAGTCTAACACCTAAATCCTCTAACACTTTGCGAACAATGTCTCTAGGTAAGATTATCTGAATGCCCCACTTTTCACTTAATACTTTATAGCCTTCAAACCTTTCCTTCGTTCTTTCAAGTTCTTCTATCTCTTTCCCTGTTAACAGAGCTGAATGCACCAATTTGTTCCTCAGTTCCCGAAATCTTGACAAGGATATCTCGTCCCTTGGGAATATCTCATCGCTCTTTCCTCTCAAGTGTTTCTTTATTTTTTGGATATTTTCTGTCTTAATCAGGGGCTTATGGGATTCAAAGTTTATTGCATCAAGTAAAAATCCAAGTCTTCTGGAAAAACCCAAACCTTTTGCAAGAGTTATGATGCCATTGTTGCCATGCCATCTGAGCTGATCTTTGTTCTGCAAAATAATCGCAATTGATTCTATTATGCTAGTTTGGGTTTGCCTTTTTAAGAGTTCTATCAAAAGAAATTCAGGCTTTTCTATGTAATATCCTTCTTTAGTCTTTGTTTTTATCGAATTGATCGGCTTAGTGGAATGAAGGAGCTTAATATAGTTGTTTATTTTTCTTGTTTCTATTACATCTCCAATAAACACCCGAGTTTTCTCATCTGTCAAGAAAGCGATCCACTTTCCTTCGTCTTTAGGTTCTATTTCTATCTCAAAAACTCTTGCTGGGGTCATATAGCGATGATAGTAATAAGCAGCATTGCTTCCTGTTATTGCATAAGACAGTTTGTCGTTTATGAAAACAAGTTTTTCAATTAAACCCTGCTTTCTAAATTTTTCCTTTTCTACCAAGGAATAAAGTCCAGTAGCAAAGCTGATGTCTTCGGGTGAGATTAGTCGATAAATTCTTGCTCTATAATCGATTTCACTTCTTTCCTTATTTACAAATCCTCTTTGTTCCAATTCCCAAAGTGTTTTGATTGTCATTACTCTACTTGCGCCAAGTTCTTTCGTGCCATCTTTAAACGTAAACGCTTGATTTTTGTATCGCATCCAGAGTTTGTTGTAGTACTTTTTGAGCCATTCTGGCATTTCTTTACGCATAACAATCACTGGTAAACTAACCTAATTATATTACTAAATTAGGTAAACAAATTTAAATAGTTTACCAAAATTATAGAAGGGCATTCCATTATAGTAGGATGAAAACAAATAAATTAGAAGAGAAATTTTAGGGGCAACCTCCGGCTGAAACCGCAGAAGTAGTAGTGCATGGTTTTCCAATTTTTGCTGTACTACTACTTCTAAGGGCGAGAAAAGCGCAGGAGTTGTTGTTCGTTGTTTCTGAACGACAACCTTTTAAGGGCTTGCCCTAGGAAGTCTACCGTAAAACTTTCTGTCTGACCCTACGTTTTTTGCGTCAAGAGTTAACTTTGAATAATAATTTCTGTTTCATAATGCTTTTCTCTGATGGAATTTACAAGTTTATGGGCGTAGATGTAGTTGCGAATCAGGCAGGATCAATGTGGGATCAGTAACGTGATAGTGGTTATGCTCAGCCTAGTAATTCTTGTGATTATATCGGCTAACGTGATACTCTGGAGCTACCAAATGAACCAGCTTGACTGGGAGAGAATACAAGAAAACCTAGAAATTGTTGATATTGCTCGTATTACAAGTTCTTCTTGGTTTGTGACTCAAAGCGAATACATGGTGAACATAGGCAGTCAAATAAATGGCACCTACACGGATACTCAAGCCGTCGACGGTCGGTATGAAAGTTTCAGGGAGGCTTCAAATTGGTGGAATTCAAACTACAGTTATCGAAGGCAGATAGCCATTGTGAACAACGTGGCGTCGACGCTTGATGTGGGCTATTCCGTTTGTGTGACGATGGATACTGCTTCTTTGGTTTCTGCTGGTAAGATGTTATCAAGTGGAAACGATTTGAGAGTTGTTTATCGGAGCACCAGCGGATGGATCGAACTCGACCGCCATCTGACAAATATGAATACCACCTCAACGCAAGTCTGGTTCAGGACCCAAGCTGTAATAGGCGCCTCTCCAGCAACCGACGACAACTACTACATGTACTACGGCAACCCAAGCGCAACGAGTTCGCCAGCGAACAAGAGCAATGTTTATGTTTGGTTTGACGATTTCTCGACAAATACTTTGGCTAATTACGACAAGGCAAAGTGGGTAGACATTCAAGGCGCTGCTAATGAATATGTCTTACCGACCTATGATGCAGTGAATGAGAGAGTGTGGTTTGATACTGGCGATAATTATGCTTCTGATATGTATCCGGTAGGAGTTGCTGAGGCAGATTTCTTGATAGAGGTTGACTTCTGGGCAAACGGAAGCTACCCGACAGATGCCACAATCGCGTTGGTGGGAAGACTTGAAAATCCTGGAACTTCCTCTACGCACTATTACTTGGATTTTTCTCACGGAACATACGACTCTCCGGGAATAACCGTAGACAGCTGGGTGAACGGAGAAAGGAGTAACACTGTATACTCTGAGCCAGCTGATTATTATTGGGGTTTCAACACAGTTCATACCTTCACGTATGCCATATTTGGAAGCACCCACAAGTTTTGGTGGAACAAAGACATTAGTCAACCTGCCGATGTTATAGCTACTGACAGCCTTCATACTGCGGCAGGTAGACTTGGACTAGCACCAGCCCAAGTAAGAGGATGGTGGGACAACCTCAAAATAAGAAAGTACATCGAACCAGAGCCTTCAACTTCTCTTGGCTCGGAAGAGATGCGGAATTGGTGGAATACGGACTATAATTATCGAAGACAAATAACGATCACAAATAACATAGCATCCACGCTTAGTTCTGGCTATTCTGTTCTTTTGACGATGGATACAGTCTCCTTGGTCTCTTCTGGCAAGATACTTTCGACCGGGAATGACCTCAGAGTTGTCTACTGGTCGGGCAGTAGCTGGATTGGGCTAGATAGAGAAGTTCTGAACATGAATACCACTTCCACTCAAGTGTGGTTTAAAACTCAAGCAGTCATAGGCTCCTCAGCAACTGACAGCAACTACTACATTTATTATGGTAATCCAATCTCTGGAAGCCCGCCAACGAACAAGGGCAACATATACCAGTTTTGGGATGACTTCGACGATGGCTTGCTTGGCTCCGAGTGGACTATCGAGAGCATCGGAGGGGGAAGCCACACACTAACAGAGAGCGGTTCTGCATTAAACATTACGTCTCACTACACGGGTGACATGTGGGGTACAAGCGACACCTTCACCTACGTCTATCTCTCCGATTACACAGGCTCCCTAGAAGTCAGCACTTACGTTTCATCGGCAGGAGGTCTTGCAACATGGGTAAAGGTGGGCGGCGTTCATCTAAGAGACGATAACTCCACAGGTGCCAAAAACATGCAGGCCAGCCCAACTGACGTTTACGGGCTTACTAACTCGCACAGAAAGACAACGAGTGGATCAACGGAAGAAGACCTCTATGGTTCGGGGTACATGGTTCCTGAGTACCTCATGTTAAGAAAGAATGGTAATGTTATCACTCCCCTGCGAAGTGAGGATGGGCAGTCTTGGACATCATGGGCTTCCGATATCATAGTATTCACCGAACCCTTCTTAGTAGGTGTACCGGTCTGCTCGATGGGAAGCGCCAACACTTGGGCAGTGATTGAATGGTTCAAAATTCGACTATACGTAGGCCCCGAGCCTTCAACGTCTCTCGGCACGGAAGAGAGCCAAAGCGATAAAAGGCTTGACATTGATAGCACTTTTGTCATAGATGTGTCCACGTATCCTTCAACTTACATTCAGACCGTTGAAATACAAATAAGGTACGGGTCTAGCGACACCGGTGAGAAGTGGTATCTGAAAGCCTATAACTGGTCATCATCAACCTACAGCGACAGCGGTTTCAATTCTACTACAGGTCACACGCCGACAACGGGATGGGGTTATTATGCCGTGAATCTTACGGATAAATGGCGAAGTTACATGCAGGACAATGGCATAATATACGTTAAGTTTGTGGACGAAGGTGTTGATAGTGATCAAACTACCATTGATATTGACTTTCTAGGCGTAAGGGTTGAAATCGATGGGACGCTTTTCACCTTTGAGAACACGGGTTCCTTAACTTCACATCTGGTTTCCTTGTGGGTCACAAATTCCACGCACCATCGACGCTATGACATGGACGTGATTCTGAATTCAGGAGAGAATTTGCCCTACCCTCGCGTCGATATAAACCTACCTACTGAGGAATACAGGGTAAAAGTTGTTACTGAGCGGGGAAACATTGCGGTTTACTCAGAAAGCTAACCTATTCTTTTGGAGGAGTTAAAAACACTTCTTGTACTACTCGAAGAATACTTAAATCTAATAGGGTATGTTTACAAGCTGTCATAGGTACTGAACCCATATGCATAGTACCCTTTTGGAATTATGATTGATTCCTGTTTAAAACTCTCTAAAAGGATTAGCAATGGGGTTAGTTTTCTGTGGTCACCGTGATTATGGGTGGATATTCAACGATCAACCACAAGCCTGTACCATCTTCTTCTTTGTAGATTGGTGTTGTTCCGTCAAATGTGACTACTGCGCCATGCCAAGTTACGTCTAAGGCGTATGTAAAGTTCACTGAAGCTAACTCGCTCACTGGAAGCAGCTCAATGGTTCTTTCAGAAGAGTTTAACACCTTAAGGGCTCCTGTTTTATTTCCTGCAATAGAGTCGAAGAAGTATAGCATCTGGTTGGCACTATCCGTGAACATTATTCCAGCTCCTTTTGTTCCTGAAATAAATTGGCTCCAGTGATGTGCCCAGCTTGAAGCTGAGGAATTGTAGAATAAACCTGTGGTGTTTGAAATGATTGGGTAGCCGTTTGCTGTTCCATTTTCGGTTTGTGGTTGACCAGTTAGATCTGTTACCTTAATTGGGCACAAGTCTGTAATGGTTCTGTCTCGCTGTGATTCTACGAACATGAAGCGTAACTGATATGTGTAATACGTGGCGTTCGCAGGAAGCGTCAAGACTATATGAGCATAAACGTTCGGGCAATCGGGATTCAGAATGCCACCATCCCACTCAACTTCGTGGTGTATGACGGCTCTTACTGTTCCGTTAGTGATTGCATAAGTTGGTTCGGAGTTTCCATAATCAGCAACTTCGTCGTTAATTCGCATGAACTCCGCTGTACTTGTAGATGTTCCAACGGTCGATATGACTTTAAACGAATCTACACCTGCGTGCCAAGAGAAGTCGATTCTTAGGTCCAGAATGCCATTAGTCAAGGTTTTCTGAACAGTGTCGACGGTAAAGTGTCGGTTTGTGTACGCGTACGGTGTTTGAGTGGCTGTGTCGCTTCCGTTCCACCATATTGTGGCTTTTGAAACGTTTGGATTCGCCAAGAAAACGAGCATGGTTCTGCTGTTGAAAACGCTTGCGTTGCTGGTTAAGCCTAGTGGAATTCTGTAGTCAGAAGCCCAGTCTTCTATTTGAAATGGCACTTCACGGTTTATGCCGTTTATTGTTTGGTTGATGTGAATTGCTTTTACTGGGACTGGGGGTATCGGTTTTGCTTGTGTTGTTAATTGTAGGTTTTGTCCCAGCCATCGCATTGTGCCGTTTTGCAGCAGTTCCACAACTACTGTGGCGTCTTGTAATGATAAACTCGTAAAACTTTCTTCTTGGCCGATAGAAGTTGAAGGCTCTGGGTCGGTGATATAACGAATTAAAATATCATCAAAGTAAGCTATGTCATTTGTTCTTGATCCCGCAAAACCGACTTCGCCATAGCTTCTGGCAGTTCCAGCTCCGAAATCACCATCAACTGTCCAAGAGGTGGGCTCGGTTGTTCCGACCTGCCAGACTTTAACTTTCCCAACTTTGCTAGCGGGATCAATCACGGTGAATCTCATGTAATACCATGTGCTTAATGACCAGCTATAAGTTCCCCTTGTACCCCAAGAACGAAGGTCATTTAAAAGGTCTAAGCTGCTTGTATCGTCATGGAACAAACCACAATACCCGCTTCCCCTTGAAGGACCAGTGTCCATGCAGCAGGATAACCCCATTCTACTCAGATCGCCACCTGCAAAAGAAGTCACTTTAATTTTCACGAGCATATCAATATCCCTGGTAACGTTTCCCAGTGCGGTGATAATTAATTTATTTGGGTCTCCAGCAGCCCCAGTATTCTTGAGTTTGTTACTTTCAATCGACCAGCTACCACCTCCAGTCTTGACGCTGTAGGCAACTTCTGTTGTAATGTCTGGATTATCTGCTCTGTTGAAATCATCAAACCATAAGTATATATTGCTTTTGTTTGTTGGCGGGCTTCCAGCACCAGAATATGCATAATACATATAATAGTTATTGTCTGAACCATTTGCCTCAATTGCTGCTTGGGTTTTGAACCAGACTTGCGTCGAGCTGGTATTCATGTCTATAACATCACGATCTAATTCAACCCAAGATGACCCGTTCCAATAAACAATCCTTAGGTCATTCCCACTTGTCAACATTTTCCCAGCAGAAGCTAAAGAGGTGGTATTTACATTTAGACGAACAGAGTAGTCGGAACTAAGTGTGGATGTTATGTTATTCGTGATTGTTATCCGCTTCCGGTAACTGTAGTTTGTGTTCCACCAATTCGAATTCCATGTTAGTGTGCATGTGTAGCGGCTGAACGACGAAGCCACAACTATTAAGCCTCTTGAGTCTTCTACCAGGATAACGTAAGAGTGTTGATCCACTATTTTAGATGGGATGTCTATAATATACGTGCCGTTTGCGAAGGCTATTGGTTCAGTGTCTGGAGTAACTAACTCCCATGTTGAATTCGTGTATCTGTAACGGTAGAATTTGAAGTTTTGTTTCCCAAGATTTATGAGAGGTTCCCCCTCATCCTTCATCACTATTAGCTGTGTCTGATTGCTTGAGATAATACTCTTAACTTGTACCGTTAATCTGCATGAAGTTTCATAGGTTATTCCATAAATTCCGAGGCCTGTTAAGTCGTATGTTATAGCTAGGGTTCCCGTGCTGTAGCTTGTGTTTGTAAACCAGTATGCGTGAAGTTTTGTTTCTGTTTCGTTTAATTTGAAGGATGCTCCCCATTCCGGATGTATGTTCGCTGTATTTATTAATCCGCTGTGGAGATAGTTTATGGCAAGCATTCTTGCGTATGACGAGTTGCCAGTAACCCGCAAAACTGAACAATAATAGCCCACAGTAAAGCCTAGAATCTGTTTAATAGCGAAGTTAGTTTCATCTATTGCACTTAGGATTTGTGGTTGGTCTTGGGTTGGGCTGTTGCGTATTGTAGAGTAGGTAATTATAACAGTGCTTATTAGCACCACTGCAACAAGCAAAGCCGCAATAATTGAAAACTGACCTTTTTCATTCATCTTATACACCACCTACTTGTCCAAGCTGTAAAACAACAAGCCTAGAAGTACCAGCAGCCGTGTACTCCGATCTGAAAAGCCTAGGCTTAAAGTCACATAGGAGACCTAACGCTGTGAGTCTAATGTCCGAAGTTCTTGTCAAACCTAACGCGAAAAATGAGCCTGAAACAGCATGTCTGAAAAACGCACCAGCAATCCAACTGCCTACCTGTTCAAAAGTATATGATGTTACTGCTAAGTTGTATCTGCTCAGTATTGAAAATGGTAAAGCTCTTGTGGCTGTGTGATAGGGAGATGGATAGATGCCATAGTAGTTGCAGTAATAAAGCGCCTCTGGTGAAAGGTGAACGCTTGCTAACTGAGGGTCATTAGAGGGATCCCCTGTGATCCAGTTTCCATTGTACCCATATGACTCACCGTTCAAGCCTCGTAAGAACGCGTTTAATCCTGCTGCTCCAACACATTTCATTCCGTAAATGCCATAATTGTTGTGATTGTTTGGGAAGCGTTCGATGTTCGACACATAATAGAGTGGATAACCTACTATGCTGACCCAAGTCCAATTGTGTTGAGAGACTCTTTTGCCCAGTTGATAACCGTATTCAGCGTACGAGTCGCGATTATACATGTCTGCATAGCTTGAAGGTATGGGCACCGCTTCTCCACATGTGTTTATGACCACCGCATTTTGCAATGTTTCACCTTGCAGTGACGTGCCGTTTAGTATCTGTCCTAGTTGCGTTGTGTTTTGTATCGTCATTGTGTTTTGGAAGTATGGTGAGAGTAGGTTGTACAGGTCTTGTGCCAGGCTTTGGGCTGTATATCCAGTGATCCACCATCCGTTGGCGTCACTGCAATTCAATATATACAAAGTTCCACCAGCCCCATGCTCTCCAATCTTCTCCGGAATCACATTGAAAGTCACGTTGGAAGAAGCAACCAAATAGGAAGCAGCGTCTGACGCTATACCTAAACTTTCAGCGTTAGAGATTGACTTTATAGGAAGGTAGAGCTCTGTTCCACTTCCGCTGGACACTTCGTAAGCAGTTAGGTTGTAAACAATGTTAGGCGGTAGACACGCCGACAGCGCGATTTGTAGTTGTCCCCATGCAAGGTTATTTGACTCATTAAACACTGTTTCACTTAAATCATGATCAACATCCAAAGTTTGAAGCGTTGTCAAAGCCAGTCTTCGAAGGTTTAACGGTGAAACTTGCCGTGGCGAAGGCAAAACAGCAAAAAAAGAGGATATTATGAAGGCTCCAGTAATGATAATGATAACCAAGAATATTTCAATTGTCCGCATCATTAGCCAATCACCCCATAGCCTTCTAAACTCCACAAGGCCAACTTAACTTGATACGCAATTTTGTTAACTATGACTTGACGGATGTCCGTGGCAACCCACTCCTTACCAAACGGGTCATCACCAAAAGTTACTGGAAAAGCCATAGCACTGATTCCCCAAGGCATCATAACAACACCAGTTTCTTGCGCACTCTTTCTGTAACTGATAATCAAAATGCCAGGATTATACGTGGGAATTGTGATGTTCTGGTATGGCTTTCCTTCGCCGTAATTGATCTTGCCGATTTTTCCTGTAGAATTTTCCATAGGCATCTCGCGGAGAGTGTAGTCTTCAGTCAATAGGACGAAAGTTGCGTTGTATGCTATCTCTGCAGGGTTGGATCCACCGTGTACGTCAAAGCTGTGTGCAATAAGCACTCTCCTTTCTTCTAAATCCGCAATGAATGGAACTACATAACTATTCTCGTATGTTGCGTGCTCGTAATAACCTACTCCTTCAAGTCCGCTCAGATAAGCGTATACAATGAGAACATAAGATACATCTGTCGTGACCGACGGGAAGCTTAAAAGAACTGAACCCTTATCGTCAGTAAGGTCAGTTCCGTATTCCAATGTGTAAGATGGATAAGGACCGCCACCTTCAAGAACTGTGAGAAGACAATAGCTTACGTTGGCATTTGCGAGTGGAAAACCCATTCCAGTAACGTTAACGCTTAGAATTAACGGGTTCTTGGGTTGCGTTTCTCCTATTGAAACTGTTACTATTGGCGTTATGGTCAATTGAAATCCATACGTGTTGTTTATTCCAAGCAGTTTTGTCGCTGCCGAATAGTTGACGGCTTCCGAGAAAGGTACTAACAAGAAGCCATATCCCATGGTTATGTTACTGTAATACGAGTCTGTTTTGGAATAATAGACTGGTTCGCCTACGGAAGAACGTAATCTCATAAGGGAAAAGGGACTAAGCTTGTACTGAGTGAATTCTGGGTCTTGCAACCCGAAACCTGTTGGAGTACAGTTCCTTTTTCCCCAATCAAGAGGATAACCAGGATTCAGTAATATGTTGTCAAGTAGGTCGCTGCATTTAGTTGCAAGATGTCTATGACGCTGATATAAGATTGCTGTTTGAATGGTCTGGTTGAAGAGTCCTACAAAAAGCAACAGTGCCCCTAAGAAAACCACCGTGGCAACCATATGGTCGATAGTTGAGCTAACCATTCTATTTCTCTCCTTTTATCCTCCGAAGTACAGGCATATGGTTCCATTTGGAAACTTCTCAGCACTTACACATGCGTGTGTGGAATTGCTTACGAAGGTGGATTCCTGCCACAGAACGTTAGGACCCAAAATAACCGAGGTGGTTGTCGTGATTTGAGTTCTTGCTAACTTGAGTGTTAATTCTAAGACTTTACTTGAATTCAAGGTCGGATCTAAAACTGTCCGCAGGGTTGCGTTTCCTATGTAGTGATGGTTCTCTATAAATGGTGGAAGCCCTGGCAAATAAGTTGCTGTTCCAGCTGATATAGTTTCATGATTTAGCGCGAAATATAATTGTTGTATTGTGCTTCCTAGATGGCTTGTCGCTTCTTGAAGTGCGAGAGTTCTACGTGAATCCACCCAAATGTTCATGAGCCAGCTTGTTGTTAAGGGAAAGAGAAAAATCTGCATTATTAAAATTGGAATCATAATCATATACTCAATAGTTATGTGTGTCATCCCTCAAATCTCCCTAACAGGCTAAGCATACAGCCCTAAAGAAACAATCACCTCACCCGTGTAAAACTCTATAATCGAACCATCTGGAACAACCACCTCTTCGTCTACACTTTCGAAATTGAAAAAATCTTCATCGAATCCTAAGCCGTCTTTAAGGAAAGAAACGTGAATCTTAACGTTGATAACAGAGTCTTCTGTTTCAGCCAAAACTTTGTCAGTCAAAACTTTGTTTCCCGCAAGCGTCACAGATTGTGAGTAACGTGGATGACTCCCCGAGGAAAGCACAGGCAAAAAAAACCGGAAATAATTCTTCGGTTCTCCACCCGTGGATATTGTTGAATTCAGCATCCTTATTGATGGAGCAACAACAACCCTTATGAAATTCCCGTCATTCATAGGCAATTTTTCAATTACATACACGTGGCTTACTGGCGCTGAGGTGCCGACTTGAAGAAAAGAACTGTTTGAAGAAGGAAATATTCGTTCACTATAGTTGTTACTGACAGAGTATTGGCTTATAGGCATGTTAAACAGAAGAATGCCAGTGCTGTAATTAGCGATGCAAATATAGCCTTCACCTGTATCCACAGAAACACTGTATTTCAAAGCCAACGACTCAAAATTAACCTGTCCAGACCTACTTGCGTAACGAATTGTTTGTGCACGCCCAATAGTCCAAGCCACATCATCTATTTGAAGCCCAACCGTTTGCATAAACTGTTTCATAGCGCTGAACTCATTTTCTGCCATCCGCGCGTTCAAGAAGTTGTTTCCAAAAGTAACCGTAACAAGAAGCAAGACTACAACGGCACTTGTTAGTATAACTGTGGAAATTGCTGGACTAACCGCTCTCTCATCCCTTCTCAATCTACGCAACTGAATTTTATCTTTCGTCATTTACCCTCCATTAAAACGATATAAACATAGGCACAAGCTTCGCAGCTGTTACGGCGATCACCACTAGAAGAGCAGCGTGCTTAAAGCCTGCTGCAATGGATTCTTCGCTGATCTTTCCCCCAACTAAGCCTATTAGAAAACTGTGGAAAATACAGGAAGTTGTGAATATTGATATCATCGGGCTTAAATCTTGGGCTGTGCCTGTTTCACCTGCGCCAGCCGCCGCGGGAGCGCCGAGAGTGCCTGCAGTAAAACCTATCATCATCGTCGTTGTTGCCACCAGCAGAATCGCAGCAAAATAAGGCATCAATATATACGGACGCACCGCCATCTTCTTTTCCTTTTCCACCTCTTGGGTCAAGTTGTTAAATCTTGCCAAAGACTCTATCATGGCGATTGTTCCTCCGCCAACATCTATTGTTTCAACAAGTAAGAACATGACGATTTGAGTCATCCAACTCTTTGTTCGTTTCAGAAAATCCAATATCACTTTTCGAATGGAGACACCCCAAGAGATCTCTGAACTTATTTTACGCAGTTCCTTACTGAACACTCCATAATCTCGGTTGGAGAGGCTTTCGATGCACTTTTCCGGAGACAGCCCAGTCTTTCGAACCTCAGTCAAATCTCTTAGAAAACTATTGATACCTTTCTCCATACCTGCTTTTTTCGTTGAGATTCTGTTGTATATGACAGCAGCTGGTCCTGTTGTAATAAAGAGGGTTATGGCTATGGCAATAGGCATGTCAATTATTGTTTGAAGTGAACTGAAGAAAGGAACTTCGATGTAACCCATGAAATTCGTTAAAAGTAGAAACAGTATCGTGCCTATTACACTGCAGAGTCCGAAGACCTTGTATGGACGCATTTCTGTTACTGGAGTCTTGGGCTGCATACTGTGTGCCAAATAA
>Ga0315544_1001762_pt1 | contig 16229 bp, 18 predicted proteins | sample SalMarSW160130MG_2_FD_202543 | JGI IMG/M metagenome (GOLD analysis project Ga0315544, IMG submission 202543) | Salt marsh sediment microbial communities from the Plum Island Ecosystem LTER, Massachusetts, United States - Salt Marsh Sediment SW1601-130 ... | reverse complement strand
CATTCTCGGCAATGAAAAACTAAAGCGATCTATGCAGGAGGAGTCCTACCGAATGGTTCAGGCTCATAGTTTGGAGAGAAGCGTCTCCAGATTGGAAAATATCTACAAATCACTTATAAGTGGTGCTCCAGAACTCCTAAGATATGGAGGTGGATAGTACCAGGAAAGTATTAGTATTCAGGAAATTTATACGCGTATCGAGGGACTTTCCCCGGACCGTAAATATTCAGTCAAGCCCGTTCAAGATTTTCTGAACTTCTTAGTCACCTAAATCCTACGACTTTAATCCTACCATAATCCTTCTGTTCTGGCAAGAAAAGAATTCTTCTGGCTACAATGATACTGCACACTTTTTAATGGAGAATATAATAGAAATTATTACTTAAAGAAAGTAAAAGAGGTCTTGACGACAAGCGGGAAAGGACAAAATCTTGCAGGATTCAAATATTTTGGTATCTTAATACCGAATCTATCTATTAACTCATTAATATCCTTTAACCAAAATATATCCCTGGGGAAGGATAATTGACCTTGGGGTGGAGATGTTTAACCCGACGAGTTCTGCCTGCTTATCCTAAACTTGTCATAGGTTAGCTTTCTATCACAATTTCCCAAAGAGAGGATAAATTCTCAATATGAAGAGTTGAGGAATCCACAATGTGGGAATCTCTTTGGAATATAATTGGTGTAATTGTTCTTTTTGGTTTTCTCATTTTTGCCATCTATTCTGTTATTGCGAGCACTCTCCTGAAGAAAAGAGCGGGATGGCATATTTTTGGAGCTAGTGTTTGTTTAATACTCTTTATAACAAGCACTCTTCTTTTTCCCGGAGAAGAGGAAATTGCCGAGGAAATAGCCAATCCCGCGAAGGTATACCAAAGAGGTATGGAAAATGAAAAAAGAGGGGCTCTTGAAAGGGCAAAAAAAGACTACCAAATAGTTCTACGCCTGGACCCTCAAAATGAAGAGGCCGTGGAAAAACTGCAGCTACTGGAAAGAAGAGAAATTGCTCTGACTTTCCTCCAGGTGGCTAAGAGGTTACGTAGAAGAAGAAAATTGGTCACAGCTTTGATAAAGTTAAAAGTAGCAGAAAAATTAGCCCCACCCTCTGGAGCATTGGAGGATAGCTTTAACCTGAGAAATAAAATAAAAAAAGAGTTAGATATAGTTAAACAGCTTATTGCCGAAAATTCTGAAAGAGGGGGATCTGATTGATATCATTAATAAAAAAGCTAGCAGACTTTGGATGGGAATTATATGAGATTTACATCATAAAACGAGGCAAACAGTTTTTCTTTCTCGTCTTTATTATTTTTTTACTCACCATCCTCCTCTCAAGATGCATAGTAATATGGATTGAGGCGGATAGACCATTTCTTAATTTTTTTAGGGCTTCTGGTTATCACATTCACCATTTTTACCTGGGAATTTTCTTAATTATCCTCGCTAACTCGTTTCTTCTGCTCTGGAGCAAAAAGAAATACATCCAAGAGATTAAGGTGTTAAGCAGTATCCTCTTTGGTGCTGGTCTTGGTTTAATCACTGATGAATTCGGACTTCTTTTAACCATGGAGTTTGACATAAAAGGGGAATACTGGGCATCCCATTCTTACTACCTTATGGGCATAATAAGCGGGATATTTTTAACTGGCATAATTGTCTCCGCACATAAAAAGCGAGCTTGAACTTGCTTCAGTCCAACAGTTCTGCCACATTATTTTTCACCCATTGCTCTTTTGGTTGGACAAAAGTATTAATTTTATTTTAAAACTCTGCTTGTCCTTATCCTCTCATTTGTCATCTTCTCTCTCCAGAAGACACCATCAGAGAATTTTTAAATAAGTGGGGGGTTCGCATCTACACAAGTTATGCGAAAGCTAATTTTGGGATATATATTAAACCATAATCAATAATAGAACTGAGGGAGTATAAGTCATATGCAAAGCAAAATATGCTCTCGAGGCTGCTATCAAGGGAGTGAGGATAGTTCCGGCAAAGCTTAGCGACAATACCGGTGCCCTGGGAGCGGTCGCTACCGTGCCAAAAAGAAAAGGCTGGACATAAGGAAAAAGATGGATTGTAAAAGCAGGCGAGGCAGGGAACACGGGAAAAGAGAAAGTGGGGGAGGTGAGAAGATGGAGATTTTATGCATTTTCCTTTACGAAAGCCGGTATTTGGAGGACTTCATGGATGTTTTAATAGAAGAGGGGGCGGAGGATTTACTGGTAGCTGAGGCGCAAGAACTTAAGGAATTTCTGGCCTTTAAGATGCCACTTTTTAAAGAGTTTCGAACTAGCTTGGGTGGCCCGGCGAAAAGAACCAAAATTGATCTTTGCTCTGGTTAAAGATGAAGGCACGATTGGAAAAATGGTCAAAGCGTGGAAGCAAGATATGGAGCTCGATAAAGAGGAGATAGCTGCTATTTTTAGTTTACCGGTGAAGCTATGGCAAAAGTCACCTCATTTTTATTGAGGGAATAGATTAACGAGAGGGATACTCAAGAATGAATGTACTTTTAGTTGTGGGGATGGCGGTTATTCTAAGCTTTATAGGTGGAAAAATAGTTAGCCGACTTAAAATCCCTGTCATTACGGGCTGGGTAATCATGGGGATTATTTTTGGGGGATCAGTCTTGGGAGTTTTTAGTGAGAGTATTCTTAATAGAGTAGACCTTGTCTCCAACATTGCTTTAGGGCTAATTGCCTTCAGTATCGGAAGGGAGCTACTTATTTCTAATTTAAGACGCCTGGGAAAGTCAATTGGGACAATTGTTATCTGCGAGGCTTTAGGAGCTTTTTTTTCTGGTGATGATCTCTGTGTTTTTATTGACTCATAGACTATACGAGGCATTAGTTCTAGCCGCTGTTTCTTCAGCTACTGCTCCGGCAGCCACCGTCATGGTCCTGGAAGAAACAAGATCAAGAGGAGATCTCACCACTACTATTTTGTCGGTGGTAGCCCTTGATGATGGTATAGCTTTGATTCTTTATGCATTTGCCTCTTCTATAGCGAAAGTCCTTCTTGTTCACAAAGGACGACTCGTGATTCAAACAATTCTAGGAAACTCCGCTCTAGAGATTCTCGGCGCATTATTACTAGGAAGCTCAATTGGTTTAGTACTGAGTTTGGTTGCCCGGCAAACCCGCTCCCGCACCGATGTCTTTGCTCTCACTATTGGAGCAATTCTGGTTTCCATCGGGGCCGGGAAAACCTCTTTAATTAAGAGTCTAATCTTTCATTTTTGGTTAAAGGAGCTTTTTAAGGATACCCCCGCCCGGGGGGCAAAGATTTACATAAAGAAGATTCTCTCGAGAATAAAATGTAAGAAGTGTGAGTATGAGGGCAGTATGAGTCTGAGGGATGATCCTTTTTATCATGTATATTTCCCCCTCAAAGTCCTCACCTCTTTCCCGGCCGTAAGGTGCCGCAGGCATCGAGAAGACGAATCCCGAGATATTTTCGCCGGGCAACAAAAAGAGGATTTTTCAGGAAAAGGGAGGTGGTGCTTTGACGAACGGTGATTTTCTGTTAGAATGAGGAGAGGATAATGTATGAATTGATGATTGAAACTGAATTTGCTGCTGCCCATCAGCTAAAGGAAATAAAGGGAGGCTGTGAGCAACTACACGGGCACACCTGGAAGGTCCAGGTTTTTGTCAAAGGAGAGAGGTTGGATCCTTACGGGATTCTCGTTGACTTTAGAGACGTGAAGAGGATAGTTAAAAAATGGACAGCTCATTTGGATCATCATTATTTAAATGAAGTTTTGGGCAGCACTAATCCCACCACGGAAAATATAGCCAAATATCTTTTTCAAAAACTCGAGAAAGAGGTAAATTTAGAGACCATAAAACTGAGCAAGGTGAGGGTCTGGGAAGCCAGGGATAGCTCGATAACCTATAGCCAGGGAGATAATTGATGGAGCCGTTAGTTCAAATAGCCCTGGATTTTGTGAACCTAAATAGAGCCTTGAGGGTAGCTGAAGCAGCGGCTGCCGGAGGGGCAGACTGGCTTGAAGCAGGTACACCCTTAATTAAAAGTGAGGGTTTGGATTGTCTCCGGGCTCTAAGAAGGGGATTCCCCCAAAAGACTCTGGTAGCCGATATGAAGATTATGGATGTGGGCAGGATTGAATCGGAATCAGCTTTTAAAGCGGGGGCCAACGTGGTTTGTGTTCTTGGGGTAGCCGATGACTCCACTATAAGAGAATGCGTCGAAGCGGCTAAAAATTACGGGGGAAGGGTCATGGTTGATTTGTTAGGACTGAGTGATCCGACAAGACGGGCCAAGGAAGTAGAAAAAATGGGCATAGATTACATAGGAATGCATACCTCAATAGATGAACAAATGAGAGGCAAAGATCCTTTTAGCCAGCTAAGAGAAGTCTCCCGAACGGTAAGTGTTCCGATTGCCGTAGCTGGAGGGATAAATTCTGAGACGGCTGCCAAGGCCATAGATGCAGGAGCCAGTGTGGTTATAGTAGGAGGAGCTGTAATTAAGGCCAAGGATCCCCGGGAAGCCACCAGGCTAATCAAGGAGGCGATCAAGGATAAAAAGGTTATTCCTACTGAGCTTTTCAAGAGAGCAAGGGGTAAGGAAATTGTCCAGATCTTCAAGAAAGTTTCTACTCCCAATCTTTCCGACGCTATGCATCGAGCTGGAGAGATCAAAGGTTTAGTGAAGATCACTCCTTCTGTTAAACTGGTAGGGCCAGCCCTAACAGTGAGGAGTTATCCTGGTGATTGGGCAAAGCCAGTTGAAGCTATTGATATAGCAGAAAAGGGTGAGGTGATAGTCATTGATGCAGGTGGAACGGGACCAGCGGTATGGGGAGAGCTAGCTACCCATTCAGCTATTCAGAAGAAACTGAGTGGAGTGGTAATTGAGGGGGCAATCAGGGACGTTCCAGAGATAGTGAAATTGAAATTCCCTGCCTATGCCAGGCTTATCACACCCACAGCCGGAGAACCACGAGGTTTTGGAGAAATTGGGATCCCCATTCGAATTGGAGGAGTAAGTATATTTACCGGGGACTGGCTGGTAGGAGATGAAGACGGAATTGTGGTTATTCCTCAGAAGAAGGCGGTGGAGATAGCTAACCGGGCCATGGATGTTTTAGAAAGAGAAAATCGCCTTCGAGAGGAAATCCTGGAGGGAGGCACTCTATCCTCGATTACCGAACTCCTTCGATGGGAGAAAGAGTGAGGAGGAGGCGAGAAATCTATGGGAGAAAAAGAGATGAGAGTGGGGGACGTAATGCAGAAGAGGGTGGTGACCGTAAAAAGATCCACCACTTTGAGAGAGTTGATAGAGGTTCTCCGTAAATTTACCTTTCATACCTTACCCGTAGTAGATGAAGATGATAGAGTTGTCGGAATCATCACCCTGGAAGACATTCTGAAGATCTTTCAACCGTATCCTTCCAATATTTTAAACATGCTTGAAAGAATTCCATTTTTAGATGAATATGAAGAAAGGTCTCTTTTGGAGGAAGATATCCCTTCCGAAATGGGAGTACTGTGTGTAGTTGAGGATATGATGAACACCAATATAGTAACCATCTCTGGGGAAGCAACCACTCTGGAAGCTCGTCGTCTGATGAAGCTACACAGATTAAAGAGGATACCGGTCATCGATAAAGAGGGACATTTAGTAGGTATTATTAGTCTATTTGACATAATCTTAGCTGCCTTCAAGAGAAAAGGAATTCTTTGATGAATCCCGTTCTTTCCCTTGGTGTCATTCTGTTAGGTGGTGTTTTAGCAGCTAAGTTCCTGCGGCGAGCAAAATTTCCTATGGTAACTGCTTATCTTTTATTAGGTATTATCATAGGTCCTTATCTCCTCAATCTGGTTCCTGAACAAGTCTTAGGTGCTTCTGGTTTATTTTCTAATATTGTCCTGGGAATAATTGCCTTCACTCTTGGCCAAAATTTCTCTTCCGGCAACCTTCGCAGACTCGGCAAATCTGTCTTCTTAATATCGATTGGAGAAGTGATTGCCTCCTGGGCACTGGTAACTTTTGCTCTTCATTTTATCCTTAAGCAACCTCTCTATCTTTCCTTGCTTTTCGGAGCAATTGCACCAGCCACAGCCCCAGCGGCGATAGTAATGGTTATCAGGGAATATAAGGCTAGGGGTCCTCTGACTAATATGATTTTGGGGGTTGTCGCCATTGATGACGCGTGGGGGTTAATTCTTTTTGCTGTTTCCTTGGCCATTTCCAAAAGTATTTTTCTCCATGCAGTAAGTTCGTTTCCTTTCCTGATAATACTTAAGGCCCTGTTGGAGGTTGGAGGAGCATTTGCGTTAGGCGGTATTATGGGATGGCTACTTTCTTACTTCTCCAGATTTGCTCGCACTCAGGATGAATTACTAATCTTTACTATGGGGTTCATCTTATCAGCCATTGGGTTAGCTATCTACTTTAATCTTTCTGTTCTACTGGCCTGTATGGTTTTAGGCACAGCGGTAATCAATATTAAACCTATCGGTTCTAAGTTTTTTGATATAGTGAAGATGATTGATTCCCCGATTTATCTTGTTTTCTTTGTTTTGATAGGGGCGAGTTTGGAATTGTTTTCTTTGAAAGATTTAGGAATTATAGGTGGCGTTTACTTTATTACGCGTCCTCTGGGTGAATGGATAGGAGCTTATTTAGGGGCTATTGTTTCTAACTCCTCCAGATTAGTAAGAAACTATTTAGGGTTTGCTTTAGTTCCTCAAGCAGGGGTTGCTTTAGGAATGGCTTTATTATGCAAATCTGTCTTCCCTGAAGCAGGTATCATTATCCTTAACGTCATCATTGCCACAACCATAATCTTTGAGCTGGTTGGTCCTTTTTTTACCAAGTTTGCCTTAAGCAAAGCACACGAAATTGAAAAATAAGATAGTTATCGTTAGAAGTTATTCTATGTCATCCTAGGCATCTTTAACGGAAGAGAGATCACTTCGTGGAGGGCTATGGATATCTTGGAGAGGGAAAATCGAATCCGGGAAGAAATTAAAGCTGGTGGGACCCCTATCTTCAGTAACAGAATTTCTTTGTTGAGAGAAGGAATAGAGGTATGAAGGCAAAGGTTAAAGATTTTATGACCAAAGAGGTGGTGACCATCGGCAGGGAAAGCACCATCCAGGAGATAGCTCATATCTTTCTTACTCATACCTTCGATCTCCTCCCGGTAGTGGATAAGGAAAACAATCTCTTGGGGGTTATCGCGAAAAAGGATTTACTTTCTCCTTTTGTGCCTGAGTACTTCGATCTCTTAGAGGACATCGGGTTTATTTCTGATTTTGGCTCCTTAGAGAATGTTCCTGGCGCTATATTAGAAAATTTGCTGCTGGCTGAGGATATAATGAGGGAGAACCCGGTAACTATCGATGGAGAGGCTTCCTGTTTTAAAGTATTAGCCTTGATGGCTTCTCATGATATAAGACACCTTCCGGTGGTAAAAAAGGGAAAATTAATCGGGATAGTGAGCCGCACCGATATTCTCAAGGTAATTTTTCCGCATTAAGATTTCCTATTGGAGTTTCAAGGTTAAAATGAAATAAATTTCTAATCTTCCCTTAAATATTGATTTTCCCCCAACTCACCGCAAAGAGGAAAATTGTGACCAACATTTTGGTAGCTTCGGCGATTTTTGTTATGTGCTTTATTTTTTTTGTCTTTGGTAAACCTCATCGGGCAATTGTGGCTATGGTGGGAGCGGTAGCAATGATGATTGCAGGAATGTCCCTGGGATTTTATACTCAAGAAGAAGCTTTAAAGGCTATAGATTTCAATACAATTGGTTTATTAGCTGGAATGATGGTTATTGTTGGGGTTTTAAGGGGAACAGGTTTTTTTAGATATCTGGCTATAAAGGGAGTAAAATTAGCTAAAGGAGATCCCTGGAAACTTTTGTTATCCCTGGGCCTATTAACCGCCGGTATCTCAATGCTTATAGACAATGTGACTACTATTCTTCTGGTGGCCCCTGTAACTATGCTTATAAGTGACATCCTGGGAATAAATCCTCTGCCTATTCTTCTTGCTGAGGTTTTGCTATCCAATATAGGTGGAGTGGGAACTCTGGTAGGCGATCCTCCCAATATTATAATCGGTTCAGCAGCAGGATTTAGTTTTAACTCCTTCGTTGTTCATTTGATGCCCGTAGTACTGTTAGTTATGGGTATAAGTCTTCTGCTTTTGAGGTTTATTCATCGTAAGACCCTTGCTGATAAATCAAAGAATATAGAGCAAGTTGTGCAGATGAGAGCAGAGGGGGCGGTAAAGGATAAAAGAACCTTGGCTAAATGTTTATTAGCTTTAGGAGTGGTCGTGGTTCTATTTGTCTTAGAGGCTCGTCTTAATCTTAAAACTGCTTTCATCGCTTTTTTGGGAGCTGCTTTTACCTTGGCTATGGTTAGACCAGATTTGAAGGAGACCTTTAATCAAGTGGAGTGGCCGGTATTGTTATTTTTTGTGGGTTTGTTTATTATCGTGGGAGGCTTGGATAAGACCGGTGTCTTGAGGATACTGGGTTACCAACTTGCCCTTTTGTCGTACAACCCTGTCTTGGTTACCCTGCTTATAATCTGGGTTTCTGTTATTTTCTGTTCTTTTGTAAATAATATTGCTTACACTGTGGCTATGGTTCCTGTTATACGGCATATAGCTGCCACGGGGATGAACCCAAATCCTCTATGGTGGGGATTGGCTTTGGGAGCAGGTTTTGGAGGAAACGGAACTCCTATAGGTTCTGCTGCAGGCATGGTGATTATGAGTCTGTCTGAGAAAAGTGCTCGTCCCATAACTTTTGGGAATTGGCTAAAATCAGGAGTAATCGTAACTTTGGTTGCGTGTGGGGTAGCAAGCCTAATAATGGTAGCATTTTTCGGCTGGTTTAAGTAGATGAAGATAGTTTGTATGAACTCATTGGCCCTTTCGGGACAAAATTTGCTCTTTCCAAAGCTGGTGAAATTGGTGATCAGTGAGTTCCTCCTTATATAGGGGAAACAGAGCTCCTGCCGAGATGATGAACTTAAAGGCTTTTTGTATTCCGATGGGCACAGGGATGGTATCTTTCTCCGGAATTAGAGCCAGAAATCCAGTGGTAGGGTTTGGTGTGGTGGGAATGAATATACTTAACATTGTCTGAGATTCACTGTTAGTCGGGTTTTCTATCGCTGTTTCCGCAGTAACAAAGCCAATGCTGTATACTCCTCGTCGAGGGTATTCCACCATTACCACTCTTTTGAAGATATATTTCTTCCCGGTAAAGAATACATCGTTGATTTCTTTGACAGTGCGGTAGATAGTACTCACAAGGGGGATGTTGAAGAATACCCTTTTTTCTAGGAAATCCAGAATTTTTCTTCCCACAACCCATGAGGTGAAAAATCCAAATAGGGTTATAGCCCCTAATATTATTAGAAAAGCAAGTATTTTTATCCCAATGGAGATCAGTCCTCCCGCTTCTGTCATCAAGGAGGGAGGAATCAGGGTCGGTGTGAATAAAGGAATAAGACGGGTTAACAAGCTGTTCAGTTTTTGAAAGACCCAAATCAATATGAATATGGTGATTACTAAAGGAAGTAAGGTAATCAAGCCGGTAATGAAGTAATTTCTTAAACTCTTTCTCATGGAACGTCTTTTTTCTCCTCGGGTTTCTTCCATAGTTTAACTTTTTTCACTCCTTTTTCGTCAGCTTCCACTATGGTGATCTTTAAATTGTTGTATTCGATTACTTCTCCCACGCCTGGGATTCTACCCAACTGATCAAAAATAAATCCGCCTATAGATTCAAAGGCGGCTGTCTTTTCTGGAAGATCAGTGCCCAGTTTTTCATTGATCTCATCGATGTCTGTATCTGCCTTGATCAGGGCGGATCCATCCTTTTGCATAGTTACCTTTTCTTCCTTTCGATCATATTCATCTTCTATTTCTCCCACAATCTCTTCCAGAAGATCCTCCAAAGTGAGCATACCTGCTACTCCCCCGTACTCATCAACCACAATTGCCAGATGGGTTCGCTCTTTCTGGAGTTGATGCAGCAGTTCAGCCAAATGGATGGTGTAGGGGGCAAAAATGGGGGGGTGCATTATATCTTTAACTTTCAGATTTTTACCGGGCTGGTCAAAGAGATTCAATAGATCCTTAGCATAGGCAACTCCGGTGATATTATCCCGGTATTTTCGATATACAGGTATTCTTGAATACCCAACTTTTTTTATCAAATCCACCAGCTCTGAAAGACCAGCCTCTTCGCTAATACAAGCCATTTTTGTGCGCGGAATCATTATCTGTTTAGCCTTGATTTCGTCGAATTCTAGGGCACTATGGACAAGTTTTTCTTCTCGTTTATCCAGAACTCCCTCTTCCTGTCCAATATCAATGAGAGTATGAATTTCCTTCTCTGTAATCAAATGGCTCTTTTTGACTTCTTTTGCGCCAGCAACTTCTAAGATAGTTTGTGTAAAAAAATTCAAGGCTTTAATAATAGGACTCAAAGCTATTGAGAGAAAAAGAATCGGGCCGGCTACCTTCACAGAAATAGTCTCAGCGTGCTGCTGGCAGTATCTTTTAGGAATTATCTCTCCAAAAACCAGGATTATAAAGGTCATTACCCCGGTCACAATTCCTACTGCTTTACCGGGAGCTCCGCTTACTAGTCTTGTCACCAGTAACGTAGCCAGGCTAGCGGCGGCAATGTTAACCAGATTGTTTCCAATGAGAATTGTGATCAACCACTGCGATGGTTTCATTAACAGAGATTCTATAAGCCGTCCTTTTTTCCCCTTTTCTTTAATTAGTCTCTTCACGGTTATCTTGTCCAGGGAGAAAAGGGCGATCTCCGATCCTGAGAAAAAGCTAGACAGTCCAATGCAAATTACTATAAATACGAGTATGATCCACACGTCACTCAAATGGATCTATCTCCTGGAATACTTTTTTTCTATCTCGGCAAGTTTTTTTAGGCGTTCTTGGTGTCTTTCTCCCATAAATTCTGCCGCTAGCCATTCCTCTACTATTTGCAGGGCTAAATCCTTTGCTGTTATTCGTGCTCCCAATGCAAGTATGTTGGAGTTGTTATGTTGTCGAGAAAGACGGGCCGTAAGAATTCCATAACAAGGAGTGGCTCTTATTCCTGGTACCTTATTGGCCACTAAACACATACCCAGCCCGGTCCCGCACACGAGGATTCCTCTTTCAAACTCATTCTTGGCTACCGCCTCGGCAACCTTTATTCCCCAGTCAGTAAAATCAGTAGAGCTAGCATTATAGGTGCCGAAATCGTGGTGATCTATTTTTTCCTGTCTTAAGAAACTTTTTATTTCCTCTTTTAATCTATAGCCAGCGTGATCTGCTCCTAGTGCTATCTTCAATTTTTTACTTTTCTCTTAAATTGGGCCAGTTTATCGGTGAGGGATCTACTTAATCTTACTCCAAGGACAACTTTCCCTTCTAGGTAATTTTTACTTAAGACCTCTCCTTTTGAATGAACAAGCGAGATTAGATCGCTTCTCTGGTAAGGAAAGCTAAACTCTGAATAGACTCTTTCTTTATCCAGAATCTGGGCTATTTCATCAAGTAGTTGATCCAGACCCTGACCCTGCAGGGCTGATATGGTTATGCTGGAATCAAAGGCTCTACAATAACGGGAAAGTAGGTAGCCGTTGTTAACTAAATCTATTTTATTTAAAACATTAATAGCCGGTTTATTTTCTGCCTTTAACTGTTTTAGAACTGAATAAGTAGCCCTATTTTCCTCTTCCAGCTTGGGGTGAGAGGCATCGAGAACATTTATAAGTAAGTCTGCATCCTCAATCTCACTTAAGGTAGCATGAAAGGCAGCTATGAGGTGATGGGGAAGCTTATTAATGAAACCAACCGTATCTGTGAGAAAGAGATTTTCGTGGTTAGGAAGGATTATCTTGCGCGTGATAGGATCTAAAGTGGCAAAAGGTTTATCATCTACCCCTGCCTCTGCTCCGCTAAGTGCATTGAGGAGGGTAGATTTACCTGCATTGGTATAGCCAATAATCGCGGCTGTGTAATAGGCTCTTCTCTTTCTATGTTTTTTTATGATCTTTCTTTGTTGCTCAATTCGCCTTAACTTTCCCTTTAGGTTGATGATTCTTTCTTTGATCCGCCGACGATCAACCTCCAGTTTAGTCTCTCCCGGTCCCCTTGTTCCAATGCCTCCTCCTAAACGGGAAAGAATAATACCTTTTCCTATCAAGCGGGGGAGCAGGTAACTCAGTTGTGCCAGCTCGACCTGGAGCTTACCGGCTGCTGATCTCGCCCTTCTGGCAAAGATATCAAGAATTAGTTGGGTCCGATCAATGATCTTAACTCCTATCTCTTCTTCTAAATTCCGTTGTTGGCTTGGAGTTAGATCATCATCAAAGATAATTAGGTTTGCTGCGCTTTCTCGAGCAAAATTAGCTATTTCAGTGACTTTTCCTTTTCCGATATAAAAGATAGGATCTGGACTGCGACGATTTTGAATAACCTTGAAGATGACTTGAGCCCCGGCCGCTTCTGCAAGAGAGGCCAGTTCTTTTAAAGAATCCTCTACTGTCCAATCAGCTAAAGATCTAGCTTCCTTTTCTCGTAGGGCCACTAAGATGGCCTTCTCCTCCGACCAAAGCTCAGTTTTTCTTAACCTATTTTTTTTCGTAAAAATCTTCCCTCCTCAGATTTTTTATCCTGTCTATCTTAAATTATAGTCATATACACAAGTATGTCAAGAAGCAGGACACATTTTTCGATTTTGCCCTCTCTTTATTCAGGCAAATTTTCCAGAACCTTTACTATAGCCTCGCCGAATTGTTCGGCAGATTGTGGGCCCTCTCCAGTGATAATCTTTCCTTCTACTTGAACAGGTTTTCCCGTATAAGTGGCTCCTTTGGTCTCTAATTTGCTTATCTCTGAAGAGAAGACAGTGGCCTTTTTTCCGGACAGGACTCCTGCATTGGCTAGTGTTACCGGTGCAATGCAGATAGCACAGAGGATTTTACCTTTTTGCACCGCCTTTTGAGCAATTGAATGAGCCAGCGGATCATTCCAGTATTGGCTAGCCCCGCTACCTCCCACAAAGATAATTACATCATAGTCTTGGACCTTGACGCTGCTTAGCAATATGTCTGGCTTAACTGTCGCTCCTAACATACCCCTGGCATTTTGTAAGGACGTAGAGGCAACGGTAACTTTTACTCCCCGGCCCTCCAGTATTTTTTTGGGCTCCAACAGTTCTTCATCGCGAAAGTTTCTTTCCGCTATAATCATTAAAGCCTTCTTTTCTTTAAGTTTGGCCATCTTTTCACCTCCCTCCTAGGACAGTTTCTACCAGGGATTCTATATCTAATCCCTGCATCCTGAAAAGATCTTCTGACAGTCCTGAGCCACCGTAACTGGTTATACCTAATTTTCGAAATCGTGGGACGAGGGAATTCTCAGCCAGAAAGTTGGCCACCAAACTGCCGAGTCCAGTCTTGACGTTATGGTCCTCATAAGTGACCACTATCCCTGTTCCAGCAGCTTCGGTTAAGGTGCTCTCATCTAAATCACTCAGGCAGCTAACGTTTATTATCCGTGCTCGACAGTCTCTTTTTTTTAAAATTTCCCAGGCTTGAACAGCACGGTGGACCATACTCCCGGTGGTGACAATGGCGGCTTGATTTCCCTCTCGTATCACTTCTGCCTTTTCATAGCGAAATTGATAGTCACCAGCAAAGAACGGACTGCCGTCCTCTCTTAGAATTACGGGAAACTTTGAGCGACCTACTCCCACAAAGAAATTGCCGGGTTGGCTGGCAATGTAGCGAATAACCCGATCGGTCTGATTAGGGTCGGCAGGGATAATGATTTTGTATCCGTAGAGATTGTTGATTATGCCCACGTAGTCGATGCACTGGTGGGTTTTTCCATCCTGACCCACATCAATACCATTGTGAGTGCAGACAAGTTTGAGATTGGTCTGGTTAAGATCGTTTAGTCGATGCTGGTTATAGGTTTCATCAACACCGAAGACTCCGAAGTCAGCAAAGAAAGTGACAATCCCCTGAGTGGAGAGAGCACCGGCCACCGTAGCGGTATTATGCTCCTGAATCCCAGCTTGAAAAAAATGGTCTGGATGATCTTGAGCAAATTTTTGGGTTTTGACTGAACCTACCAGATCACAGTCCAGCACAGCTAGAGGACTTCTACCAGGCCGATTGGAATTGAGCTCGCCTAGATCTCTGAGGGCCTGACCAAATGCACTGCGGTTGTCAGTTATTTCGTCTGACCCATAACTACGAGGCTGGCCACTATCTATCTTGATTTTCTCAGATGGTCGTTTTTTCTGCGGTTTCTTTTCCCGAATTTTATTTCTTAGGTGAAGATATCTCTCCATATCGTTCTCAAGGCCAAGTTCTGAAAGAGCAGCAGCACACTCATCAGAGGTTAAAGGCATACCATGAAATTCAAATTTGTTTTCCATAAAGGAGACACCTTTCCCCATAAGAGTCTTGGCCATGATGGCTGTCGGAGATTGGGTATTTTTTACCGAAGTTTGGATGGCTTGATAAACTTGCTGATAATCGTGTCCATCCACTTCGAGAATTTCCCATCCATCAGCAAGGTAGTTTTCTTTAATATTCTGAGGCATAATCTCATTAAGAGGACCGCTCAGTTGAAGTCGGTTGTAGTCGATGATTACCGTGAGATTGTTTAAGCCATATTTTTTGGCAAAGCGTCTTGCTTCTCCCACCTGACCTTTTGTCTGCTCACCATCGCTCATAACTACGAAAACCTGATAGTTCCGGTGAAGAAGTTTGGAGGCCAAAGCAAAGCCGCAGCCAGCAGAAAGACCCTGACCCAGATTACCACTGCTCCATTCCACCCCAGGAATTCCTCGCTCTACATGTCCCTCGAAGATAGTTCCGGCTTTGCGGAATCCGGTGATGGCACTATCCACCTCAAAAAAACCCACCCGAGCTAAGGCAGCGTAAACTCCGGGGGAAGTGTGTCCGTGACTTATTACGATGCGGTCACGCTCAGCCCAGTAAGGATGAGCAGGATCCACATTGGCACAGGAGTACAAAACCAGATAAATGTCAATGCTGGACATCGATCCTCCAGGATGACCTGATTTAGCCAGAGTGGTCATCTTCAGGATGTCTCCCCGGGCAAGATTTGCCAACTCTTTCAGTTTAGCTATTTTCTCCTCACTCAGTTTTTCACTATCAAATCCCCATGACATTCTTTTTCGCCTTTCAAGGGACTTCCAGTCCTTTTCCCCTATATAAATTAATCTAGTTTTCTTCTACCTCGATGGCCTCGGATGGACATCCCTCGGCCGCTTCTTTTATTTCATCCTCAAAGTCATTAAAATCGGTATCTTCCTTTATCACGGCCACATCATTAACTTCAAACACCTCAGGGCAGGTCTCTTCGCAGATTCCGCAGGCAGTACACGCCTCTTCATCAATCCGGACGTGTATAATCATTATAAACCCCTCCTTTTTGCTCTTCATGGTAGTAAAACTACCTTAAATGTCAAATTCTCCCCCTGCTAATCCATAGGATGAGAGATCCTATCCCTAATATCCAGCAATAGTAGGAGAATAGAGAAAGCTTGCCCTTGACAACAGTCTTTCGAAGAAGAACCAGAGAAAGATATCCGGCAGCAAAGGCAGATAGGGCTCCCACTATCCAGGGAAGTGGGTGAGAAGGGAAAATTTTTTCTATTAAGGCATCTTTTAAGGAAAGAGTTAAGGCCCCCAGAATAGTAGGAATAGAAAGGAGGAAGGAATAGCGAAAGGAAAACTCCTTATTGATTCCCCTTAAAAGAGCGGTGGATATGGTGGCCCCTGAGCGAGATATGCCTGGGACTATAGCTATCCCCTGCATCAATCCTATTAAGAAGGCATCCATTATACCCATCTCTTTTATCCCTCTGCCGGTTCTCTTTGTTTTTTCCCCCACGCGGAGAATGATTCCTGTGATGATGAGCATAACGGAGGTAAGGCCCATCCTGGTGCACAATAAATCCGCCCAAACCCGTAGAATTAGCCCCAGAATCACAGTAGGTATGGTGCCCACCATGATAAGATAGAAGATCTTGCGTTCCAGTATTCCTTGAGAATGGTGTATCTTTAATTTTGTGAACGAGCCTATTATGCTGCTTAGATCACCTCGGAAGTAAATTAGAACTACTACCAGGGTTGCCGTATGCAAAGCCACGTCAAACAATACCA
>Ga0315544_1001754_pt1 | contig 16259 bp, 15 predicted proteins | sample SalMarSW160130MG_2_FD_202543 | JGI IMG/M metagenome (GOLD analysis project Ga0315544, IMG submission 202543) | Salt marsh sediment microbial communities from the Plum Island Ecosystem LTER, Massachusetts, United States - Salt Marsh Sediment SW1601-130 ... | reverse complement strand
CATTTGTCAATGTCCCTGACATATGTAGCACAGCGGATCATATCCACAAGGCTTTTTTCTCTGGGAAGCAGGTCGTCTATGGAGCTTTTGTGCGCATCCATCATAACTGCGATCTTGGTGTCCGGATATTTATTATCGCCGACAACTTTTTTAATCATTTCGTCGTCGCAGAAACGCCATGCACCGTATTTGTCCGGATCGAACATCTTGCGGCTGTTCCGGTAACCCAGCTCTACAATATGAATACCTGCTTCGCAAATTGCTTTATATACAGCCCGTACACAATCCAATGTGAACTGAGAATTATTCATCAATCCACCGTCGCGGATAGTACAATCCAAAACCGTAATCTGCGGCCTGAACATTTTTAATTCCTTTCAATAATACAATTGATAAAGTATAAGGAAAATTCAACACTAAATAAAGGCGGGAAAGAAGAGACAGTCCGATATTCGTGATTTTTACCAGTAATACTCAAGATTGATCAAATCACACAATCTCCCAATCACCAAATCACTAAATCACCAAATCACTAAATTCCCATCATTGTCTATAATGACAACCGACGCTCGTTTTATTTTCCCAAGCTGCTATAGTAACAATGATAGCGGCGCGGACGGCATTACGCAATCCGATAATTCCGTCTGTTAATTTAACTGCCCTGTAAAAGCGTTCAATCTCTGATTCAAGGTGACGCAGTTCGCGCAATGCGCGCTGCAAGCGCTCGGTGGTGCGTATCAGTCCGGTATAATTCCACATGATATTTTTAATGACACTCATATCCTGACTGATCAGTGCGGAATCCGGAATTTCTACACCGGTCTCGATCCAGGGCGGAATATCATCAGCATTCGGTTTCGGATGTTCATTTATAGTATGCAGAATATGTTCTGCGGCGCGGCTGCCCCAGACGACGCCCTCCAGCAGCGATGTGCTTGCAAGACGGTTCGCACCATGAAGTCCGGTGCAGGCAACCTCGCCGACGGCATAAAGATGATTTAATGTTGTTCTTCCCCAGAGATCGACCCAGACACCTCCGCAAAAATAATGTGCTGCCGGTATTATTGGAATAAGTTCTTGTGTAATATCGACGTTATATTCAAGACAATTTTTATAGATAAAAGGAAAACGGTTTTTGATATCATTTGCCGGCAGATAGGATGCGATATCGAGAAAAACGTGTGTCGCACCGCTGGCCAGCATTTCCTGATGAATACTCCGCGCAACCACATCACGCGGAGCAAGATCTTTCCATTTAGAATCGTATTTTTGCATGAATAAATTGCCGCGGGAATCAACCAGTTTCGCACCTGCTCCGCGCATCGCCTCGGTAATAAGAAAACACGGCGCGCCCTGCTGATAAAATGCCGTCGGATGGAACTGCATGAATTCGCAATTAAGCACTCTGGCGCCGGCACGGTACGCCATCGCCAATCCATCGCCCCGCGCCCCTGCCGGATTCGTTGTCCGCAGATAAACCTGGCCCAATCCGCCCGATGCCAGTATGGTCGTACGGGCAAGCACCCGCTGTACTTGTCCTGTTGTCTGATTGAGAAGAAATGCTCCATTGCATGAAAGCGGATCGTATACGGCAAGCCGGTTCAATGAATGGTGAGCAGGAGTAAGCAAGTCCACCGCCGTTGTATCGGTCAATAATGTAATATTAGATTTTTGTTTCAGCGCCTTGATAAGGTACCGTTCGATAAGGCTTCCGGTGGAATCTGCCGCATGAAGAATGCGTGCTACCGTATGTCCGCCTTCGAGCGCGAGGGAGAGTTCTCCTTCCGAAGTTCGGTCGAAAGGAATCGAAAGTTTTTCCAGAATAAGCGATCGAACAAGCCTTGGCGCTTCTTTTGCAAGAAGCTCCACTGCCTGCGGATTGCAGTACCCTGCACCTGCATTGAAGATATCTTTAGCGAGAAGCTCCGGCGAATCACCTTTTCCTTCATACACAATTCCGCCCTGCGCATAGTATGTGTTGGATTCCTCAGGATTCGATGAGCGTGTCGCAACAACAACGTGAATACCTGCATCAGCAAGCTGCAATGCAGCAATACTGCCCGCAACCCCGCATCCGATAATAAGTACATCACACTGAATATTTTCTTGCATGGTTTATCCGATAATTAATCTGTTGCTGCCGGAATAATTTCCAGCATACGTGCGACTGCGCTCAGAGCACGCACTCGGATTTCTTCCGGTACCTCTACGACATACCTGGTTTGCTTAAGCGCCTCCAGTGTGTCTTCCATTGTAATCTCATTCATATGCGGGCACCGTATGCTGCACATGCGAAGCATATTCTTTTCCGGATTGGCAGCCATAATGTTGTCGCCCATCGAACATTCTGTAAGCAAAAGATAACGAGCCGCATTAGTACGCTGGATGTGCCGAATCATCTGCGTCGTACTTCCGGAGAAATCCGATGCTGCAACGACTTCCGGGCTGCATTCAGGGTGAGAGAGAATAACCACATCGGAAAACTGCCTGCGTATATTTCTAATATCCTCGATTCTAAATTTCTCATGCACCTCGCACCGTGCTTTCCAGCCGATGATTGGTTTCTCTAAAAGCGTGTCGCTTTCCGGATCGCCGCCTGTCAATGTGGGAAAAATAATATGCCTTCTCGTGGCATGAGCCACATTGCGTGCCAGATATTCATCCGGAAGAAAAATAACCGTTTCGCTCTTAAGCGACTGTACTACAGCAACTGCATTGCTCGATGTACAGCATATATCCGATTCCGCTTTGACATCTGCATTTGTATTAACATAGGTTACAACCGGAACACCCGGATATTTGGCTTTCAATCGACGCACATCTTCTGCAGTAATTCCGTCTGCGAGTGAACAACCTGCTTTCTTCGCCGGAATTAGAACGGTCTTTTGCGGCGACAAGATCTTGGCTGTCTCCGCCATAAACCGCACACCGCAGAACACGATAATATCTTTATCGGTTTTTGAGGCTACACGGCTCAACTCAAGAGAGTCACCGGAATAATCCGGGATAGATTGAAACAAAGCCGGCTCCATATAATTATGGCCGAGAATGACGGCGTTGCGCTGGGCTTTAAGCTTGTTGATTTCAAATGCAAGCTCGGATTTCAACCGCAGCTCCGCATCCGGCACAACATCATGCAGCTTAGCTTTTAAATCTTGATATATTTCTTCTGCAGACATTATTTATTGCTTTATCTTAAAACTAATATCCATTGCACGCACAGAATGTGTCAGTGCGCCGACGGAAATCATATCTACTCCGGTTGCCGCTATCGCAGCGACATTCTTTAGCGTCACGTTTCCTGATGCTTCCAGCGGAACGCGTCCGGCAGTAAAACGAACTGCTTCGCGGATAGCTTTTATACTCATATTATCGAGCAGTATACGATCGACTTTCAATGAAATCGCTTCACGAAGTTCCTCAAAATTCTTTACTTCAACTTCGATCAACCGCTTCATTTTATCCCGTGCCCATACTTGCGTCACCGCCTGAGTAATTCCTCCGGCGGCTGCAATATGATTATCCTTTATCATTACCATATCAAACAATCCGAATCGATGATTAGCTCCCCCGCCGAGAAGAACCGCTTGTTTATCGAGCAACCTGTTGCCCGGTGATGTTTTACGGGTATCGAGAATAACGGCATTTGTGCCTTTGACAGCATCAACATAAGCGCGGGTCATTGTTGCAATTCCCGACATTCTTTGCAGGAAATTTAAAGCCGTTCGCTCGACAGTCAATAATATTCGGCCGTTGCCGCGCACCGTAGCGAGCACAGTTTCTTTGGCAACTCGTCTGCCGTCCGTAACTTTCGGAGAAAAGGTTACATTTTTATCCAAATATTTCAGCGTTTCACGAACTACTTCCAATCCGGCTATTACTCCGGATTCCTTTGCAATGAACGTTCCTTTCAGCACGGATTTTGCCGGTACAGTGCTCAGGGTTGTTATATCGCCGCTGCCGATATCCTCCTCAAGCGCGCAGTGAATTATTGCATGAAGATTTTCAAGTTTTATTTTATTCATATTGAAATATACTGATACTTTCGTAAAGTAACAGCGGCTAAAAGAGATACTTTACGAAAGTGGACAGGGAAAATTACAAATCACCCTGATATAGTTCAATACATTATAGTAATTCTTGATTAAAACTCTAAATTAGGATACCGGCGTCTATTATTTGCTTTTAAACAGTTTTTCACTATTTTCCATAAAGTATAACAATACGAATATTCCGTGGATAATTATGCGGTATGTATTTTTTTTACTTCTTGCATTTACATTTCTCTCTTGTAAACAGGACATCACGGATTCGCATCCTGAATGGTACGAGTTAAAACAAAACTGGCCTAATCCATTTAAAGACACGACATATATCTGTTACGGCATTCCTTCAGTCAATAACTATTCCGGTCCTCACGTTCGTCTGATCATCTATGACCGTTTTAAAAATATAGAGGCAAAACTTGTCGACCGGTTCAATCACCCCGCTTCGACAGACACGGTCATGTGGAACGGACGTAACTCCAATTACGAAAAATCCCCGGCAGGAATCTACTATATTGAGCTTCAAACCATTGACGATAATAGTACAACTGTGTGTGTTCGTATCGCAGCATTAAAACAATAATGGGAGAACAATTGCCTTGATACGAATTGCCGTTATTCTCTGTTTGTGCTTCTCAATAATCCGTGCGCAGGATACATCCGCAATTACGACGGAATACAAGATAACAGTGACATATGGAATTAACATCATACGGCCGGATGAAATCAATGACAACATAAGAGTTTCCGGCGATGCGCTGGGAAGTTCGGCTAATATCATTAAGCATATACCGGAAGCCGCCGTTTCATTTTCCACTCGATTGACGGGAGGCCCTCAAATCATTACAGCACGCATCGGCCGGATGTATATTTCTCGAATGCATGATGTGAGCATTCCGGAGACAACAACATCTCCGGATATTACCGGGTACACGAGCGGAACAATCGAGGAAATATACACATTTTATCCGTTGTCAGCCGGTATCGGATGGGCATCAAAATCTTTTGGATCTCAACTGCAAATCGAATTTGTTTATGCTTTGGGTTACATCGATGAGGACCAATCGTATATCTCTTCAGCCGGTGCACGTACCGCATATTCACGTACACTGTCAAGTCCTGCATACGGCTTCAGACTTGCCGGTAATACAACCGTTGCGTTTTCGGAACGAATTGGACTGACATTCGAAGCAAGCTACCGTTACATTGTATTCGATGATTATTCTGACGAGAGAACGGGCAAGGGAAAAAAAATAGAGTTCTCTGCATACGGATTGGGCGGTGCCGTCGGATTATCGATTCTCTTTTGATACTTTCGTTGACCCAAGTAACTTTCGTAAAGTTACTAGGTCTAAGTAGTGTAACTTTACGAAAGTGGCTGTTACTTCCCCAGCACTTTCAGCAATTCCCCTGCAACAAGATGGTTACCTCAATCATTACATGAAAGAATCGAAAGAAATGGAATTTAAAAAAGCTGCCATTTCATTTTTTTTCCTTTCTAAATAAAACAATTCGATTGGAATTAGTCCCTTTCTCATTATTATCTATACCCCAGATATTTGAAGTCTTGGTGAAGTGTTGTTCATTAATAATGACGCCGATGCACTTAAATCCTGCTTTGACACCGAGCGGAACTACATGCTCATCCAAATTTATTTTTTTATTCCGCACTTCTCCGACTTCGAACGCCACGAAGCCGCGAGGTTTAGTGACGCGGTACAGCTCGCGAAAAACCCCGAACATGACAGCCGACCAGTCTTCCAGAGTCCGTGCCATCGTAATTTTTTTAGAAGTCTCTGCAGCATCAAGATCATTGAACCAGCACCGCAGCCAGTTGTCCTGCACGTAATCTACAACATCGAGAAATGGAGGAGATGTTACGGTAAGCTGAATAGAGTCGGCAGCTATAGCTTTCGTTTCCCGTGCATCGGATGTGAGAAAGCGCCCATTTCCGCCCGTTTGCTGAAGAAGAGCGCGTTCTTCTGTCGTCACATTGCTTAAAAGCGTGCGCGATTTTTTATATATGATAACACGTGTGTCTCTGTGCTCCGGAGTCTGTTTCATTCTTAAATTTATTTTCCGCTGACTGTCGGCGCTTACTGCCTGATTCGGGGGCAGTGTGTATACGGAAAAGAAACCCTTCGAATGCCCCGTCAGCCGGTTTGTTGCGACCATTCGTATCCACCTGTCGATATCGTCTTCCTCACCGCTTTCATGGCGTGCGGCGAGATAATTTTTCATGGACACAATTTCCGCTTCGGTCTTCGGATGAAAGAACATCGAGAGATCGATTTCGGCATCCTCGTTCTCAATCATCGGAATACTGTCCAGCCGTTTCATCAATTCCTCAAGCAGCGGCGGAAAGAAACGCGGTTTACTGAGAAGAGAACTCAAAGGATTGATATCGTTCGCAATAATATTTCTTTCCATGAATCCTGCTTCCAGCACCGTTGTGCCCCGCCCGCTGAACGGGTCATACACTTTATCGTTTTCTCTGGTCAAATATTCAATAAAAAAATGCGGGAGCTGAGGTTTGAAGCATGCCCTGTACGATATTTCGTGCAGCGAGTGTGCTTGCCGCTGTTTCGATGTCCAGAATTCTCCCGTATAACGCGGTATAGACTGACCGGCTGCATCGATGTCCTCCACTTTAGAAATTCTATAACGGATTTCGTCCAGCAGGCGGTCGAGGTACGGGCGTTCTTCTTTCGGTATTTTTGATTTTATAGGCGACATTTATTGCAGTCCGGAAGGCAATCGCGGTGATGAAATAAGTTTTGTAAATTCTTCCCAACGCTTTGCAGGCTTGTTTTCTGTTCCGCCATGGCGCTCGATGTACTGACGAACTAAATCCAGGCCGAAATTATAATTAATGACATAACTGCGGTACTGGTCAAAGAAACGCGTTCGCTGCTGCGCGTGTTCCGGCGACATTAGTGCATAATTGACAAGCCATTGGGCGGCTTCATCGCGCGATATCTCTGCGTTCAGATAGCGGCGCGCCGCTTCGTTGCCGGCATAACTGAGTTTTGCTGCAAGTGTCTGCACCCTGGAATAATTCTCAGATTGACTTTTATCCAGCCCGGCAAACGGAAAGAGCACGGAGCGCTCGAATTCCATCCGCTCCCTGCCCGGGAATGCGACTTCTATGCCGAAGTTAGCAGTTCCTTCGGCAATAAGCGACTGTGAACTGAAAAGCGGATAAACGGAAAATTCAACCCAGCCGAATTTACGTGCGAATGCCGTCTCTAATAAACAATTATATACATGATGGCCCGGGTATCCTTCATGTGCAGCGAGGTCGACGGCACGTTCCAAAAATATCGGCAGGTCTGTGTTAATTTGAATCAGGCTTTCATTATTTCCTTTGTACCAATTATACCCGCTCCAAGATTTGTTGCGGACATATTCCAACCGGAACATTTCATTTTCGGGAAGATCGATATATTTCTTTGTCCGCCTGCGGCATTCGTCAATAGCAGCACTAAATACGCCGTTAAGCTTATCCTGAGTAATGATGAATTGCCTCCTGTAAATCCCGACACGTTCCGGAACTTTACCTTTGCCCGGAACTATTGAATCCAATTCATTCACGAGCTTACGGAAATGCTCTTCCGGAAAAGACGGCGGCTCGACATCGTAATATGCTTTCGCTTCCTCATCAAAGGATAACTTTTTACCGTTCAGCGCTTCAACATGCGCAATAAGCGATTTAATCTGCTTCTGTAAATATTGATGACGGAGGCGGAGAATTTCTTTGCTGCGGGAAGAATTAATTTTATCAAGCCTCGTTTTGAGTAAGAGAGCTTCCTCTTTGATTATATTCAGCGGCTTCTTTTCGGTTTTTGCTTCCTCAGCCCATTCCTCCGGACCGTAGTATGCATCAACATAATCGGTATCATGCTGACCGACAGCGAGGACAAGTTTCGCGTAAGGTTCTGCAATATTATTGAGTTCTTTGTTGAGATTCTGAGGCATGTATTTTCGTTAGTTTATTTAAAAGAAATATCATTCCCCGCTACGATGCGGTATGCAGGCCTGTACTCTTCATGAACAATCTTGGAATGATGCAAGACAGGAAATCCCTCAAGTTCTTTTGTACGAAAATAGTCTTTTACATCTTCTTTTTTAAAAGGAATACAGCCGTCTTCCGCCAATTTTTCCACATCGCTCCAGAATTGACGGAGTAATTCCGTAGACTGTTTAACAGAAGAAGCGGAAAGTATCATCATATTAAAAAGTTTTTCCGAATTTATTTTTTGCTTTTTCATTGCACGGAGATTCACACGCGCTATGGAACTATCGGATACGATATACTCGATCAACGGCTCGTCGTACAGCGTATCGACGGCGGCGAGTTCATCCTCAAGATATTTTCGCGCTGCAGCGGTATCGGACATGAGATGTTCGTTACCCATTGCTGCCTGATAAGCAAGCTTATATAAATCCTGAATTTGTAGTTTCGGATACTTTTTCACTTCTGCAAGGACCGCACTGCGGATGTTTTTAGTCTCTTTGCCGCAGCAGATACAAAGAGCAAGAATATTTAATACCAGAATAATGCAACAATATGATTTCATGATTTTCTACCGATACAGTGAGAATTTTTATTGTTATATCTCTTAAACTTCTTACAGTATACCGCTGCATCGCGCCTGCATGCACCGACAGCATCCGATTTAGCAAAATTCGCATGCATACAAGAAAAATCGCAATACAACGGCAATAAAGCCGCCGGCACAGTTACCTTTTTCCCTTTCTTATTATTCTTCATCTTTTCCTGATTTCTTTTCAGGTTTCTTTGTAAATCGCGCTGTAAATTTCGTGGAAACTTCCATCATCGGTTTTAACTCTTTCAACCACACATCGCCTTTATAATAGACCCGCTCAAGGAACAATCCGGACGGCGGCGCCGTCATTTTTGCCGGCAAATTTGATTTAGTATGGAGAAATTTCTTCACATCGTTTATCGGCATCGCTCCGCATCCTACTTCAGCCAGTACACCGATGATTTGCCGCACCATCTTCCAGATAAAATGTGATCCTACAACGCGGATAAGAATTAGATCCCCCGATTCCTGCACATCAATCGAATTGATATGTACTTTAGTCGATTTTTCTTCCGGATCGTCGGTTGTAAAAGACCGAAAATCTTTGAGTCCCTTAAACAATTCAGCTGTTTGCCGCATTTTTACGACATCGAGCGGATCTTTGACCCACCAGACAAACTTTTTACCGAACGCCGTACGTCTCCGTGAAATCTGGTAGAGATAACTTCGAGCAAGGGCATCATGACGGGCATGAAAATCAGGACGTACTTTCTCCACTTCAATAATATTGATATCGGCAGGCAGTCCGTCATTCAGCTTTAACCGGATAATTTCCGGCGCGAGCACGGTTTTAAAGTCGAGGTGCGCAACCTGCTGTAACGCATGAACGCCTGCGTCGGTACGGCCTGAACCGTAGAATTCAAAATTGTGAGTGCCGAAAATCTTGCCGATGGCTGCATTGATTTCTCCCTGAACCGTACGCGCATTTTTCTGCACCTGCCAGCCGCTGAAACGCGTGCCTTCATATTCGATTGTAAGCCTAAATCTTGCCATACTTTTATAAGATACGGATTTGTTGACTGGGAAGCTAAATTGAGATAATATCGAAAACACTTGCAATTAAAACTTGAACTCATTAAAATCTTCTATCCACCAATATCAAAGAATCAGGCATTAAAAATGAACAAGCCCCTAGAACCTATTCTAATCTCCCATCTTTTCAATAAGATTGAGAATCTCCTAATTGGATTATTGCGTTCATTAAACGCAGAAGACTGGAGGGAACAAACAATAGCCCGAAAATGGAAGGTCAAAGATGTTGCAGCGCATCTTCTTGACACACAACTCCGAAAGCTGTCTATAGTCAGAGATGGATTCGTTGCCGAGATTCCAATTATTAAATCGAACGCAGATCTTATTGCTTTCATTAACCGCTTGAATCATGAAGGAGTAATGATTTACAGGCGCTTAAGTCCGAATATATTGATAGAAATAATGGAAACTGCATCAAAGGAGTTTGCAGAATTTCACAGCTCTCTGGATCCATATGCTAAAGCTGCATTTGCGGTAAGCTGGGCTGGAGAACGGGTATCGGAGAATTGGTTCGATACTGCCCGGGAATACGCTGAAAGATGGCTGCATCAGCAGCAAATAAGACTCGCTGTAGATAAACCGGGAATAATGACGCATGAGCTTTATTTTCCGGTGCTGGATACATTTATGAGAGCACTTCCGCATCATTACAGGGATATTAAGAGTAAAACTGATAAAATGATTCAGTTTAACGTTATAGGTGAATGCGGCGGATCATGGTATCTTTACCGTGACAAGGCAAAGTGGGCACTGATTAAATCTCCAAATGGTGAAAAGATTTCTGAAGTTTCTATTCCGGAAGAAATTGCATGGCGTATTTTTACCAAAGGCATAGATAAACAAAGCGCCGAAAAATTAATAAGCTGTGATGGAGAAAAAGAAATCGGACTTCATATACTTGGAATGTTAACCATTGTGGGATAATAACATAACATGATAAAAATACTTACGTTTGAAGTAGTTCTAACAACTGAAGTTGAAATTATGTATCTTCTATAAGAAAATGGCAACGCATCATAAAATCATAATTGGCGATTCTCGAAAGATGATAGAGCTTCCCGATGAATCTGTTCATCTTGTTATTACTTCGCCACCATACTGGCAGCTCAAGGACTATGGAAATGAGAATCAAATAGGTTTCCATGATACTTATGAAGGCTACATTAATAATCTTAACCTCGTTTGGAAGGAATGTTTTCGAGTTCTTCAAAATGGCTGCCGTCTTTGTATCAATATTGGTGATCAATTTGCACGCTCAATTTATTATGGGCGTTATAAAGTTATTCCCATCAGGACAGAAATCATTAAGTTCTGTGAAACTATTGGGATGGATTATATGGGTGCCATTATCTGGCAAAAGGTTACAACGACTAATACTACTGGCGGTGCTTCAATCATGGGTTCTTTTCCGTATCCAAGAAACGGTATATTAAAAATTGACTATGAATTTATTCTGATATTTAAGAAGTTAGGTGATCCACCGAAAGTTAGTAAAGAGATCAAAGAACTTTCAAAGCTCACAACTGATGAATGGAACACCTACTTCTCGGGGCACTGGAACTTCGCTGGAGAAAAGCAAGACAAACACCTTGCCATGTTTCCCGAGGAACTTCCCCGTCGATTGATTCGAATGTTCTCTTTTGTAGGCGATACAGTTCTAGATCCATTTATTGGCAGTGGGACAACATCTCTTGCGGCGAAAAATTTAAGTAGAAATTCGATCGGCTACGAAATAGGCCAAACATTCATTCCAATCATTAAGAATAAGCTGAATATTTCTGAACGAGATATTTTTGGTGATTCCACATACGAATTCGTCTCACAGAAAAAACAAGATGAGAATTTATCCAAGGACATTGAATCGTTGCCTTATAAATTCAAAGACCCAAATCAATTGAACAAAAATATCGATCCACGAAAATTAAAATTTGGTTCAAAAGTCGAAAACGGTGACAACGGAGAGAGGTTTGAATTATACAGTGTTAAAGAAGTTTTAAGTCCTGAGCTTTTACGTCTTGACAACGGTATAACAATTAGACTTATCGGAGTGGCGGAAGAAACAATACATCGAGAACAAGCCATCCAATTTCTTGATTCGAAGACTAATGGTCAGAGAGTATTCTTAAAGTTTGATAAAATTAAACATGACGAAAATGGCAATCTGCTTACCTACGTTTATCTAAAGAATAGAACATTTATCAATGCACATTTAATTAAAAGTGGACTTGTATCTGTTGATATTATACGAGAGTATAAGTATCGTCAAAAATTCGAGAACCTACTTAATCACGCAAATGCCTAAAGAATGGATTCTTAATAGTGCTACAAATCGCTTTCAACTCAACTTTAAAAGAAATGTTGGTGCTGTCTCCGAAGCGATTCGTAAATGTGCACCTAAAACTGTCGATGAATGGAAAAGATACTATTTTTCCCAAGTCCGCAGTAAACAACACGTCGAGGATCTTGGAAAAAAACTCTATGTGAAAATAACGGAGGTTATTGCTTCTGAGGTGGAGGAAATCACTGAAGAGGATTGTATCCACTGCATGATTCAATTAGTCATTGATCGCACTTTCGATGGTTATACAACCGAAATTCGAACAGTTTATGGACAGCTTCAAAATCTGCTCGGTGTCAAAATCGAGCCTGCGCCAGACGTGTGGGATAGACTTTTTAATGTAGACTTCTTTGTCAAGATAAAGGATAAATACATAGGCCTACAGATCAAACCTGCCAGTGGTGTTTCTCACATTCCTGAAATCTTCAAGGAACGAAATCAGCAAGCCGTAACACATCAAAAATTTACGGAGCAATACAGTGGTAAAGTGTTCTATATTATTTCTATGAAAGAGGGAAAGAACAAAGTTATTCAAAACAAGGAAGTCATCGAAGAAATCCAAGAAGAAATACGACGCTTAAGCGGATAGACGCCACCATAATTGCCTGATAACAAAAACAACGCATAAACACTAAATCGTTATTCCCCTCCCACATGAATAATATCCTTCCCGAACTTTTTACGAATCTGATCAACTGTTTTTAAAATAGCCTGTTTCTTTTCCTTATCGGGCGAGAGTGAAAGCTCCATCTGTTCTTCCTCCTCAAAATTAGTCAGGCGCACTCCAATTAACCGGATTGGAAGTTTTCCCGTGTAAGAAGAACGAAGAAGTTCACGCGCTATTCGTGCAACAACCGTATCGTCATTTGTAGGTTCGATACTCTTTCCTCTTGTGATTGTCTTGAAGTCGGATGTTCGCAATTTTAATGCAACTGTTCGCGCTTTCCAATTGTTAGCGCGGAGCTGGCGGCATACATCTTCCGTCAGCTCAAATATTACTTTTTCAAGCACCTTTCGATCGGAAATATCTTTTGCGAAAGTCTCCTCGCGTGAAATACTTTTAGCATCGCATTCTTCTCCGATCACATCCGAACCCTGCCCACTTGCAGCGTGAAGGACCCAGCTTCCATGCTTGCCGAGAATCGAAATCAGTTCGCTTTCAGATTTTGCCTGTATATCGGCTACTTTGTTAAAACCCTTACTTCGCAAAAACTCTTCAGTTTTTTTCCCGATACCGGGTATGACACTTATATCGAGCGGCGCCAGATATTCGGCTTCCTTTCCATGCGGGACGAATATAATTCCTGCCGGCTTAACTTGATTTGCGGCAATTTTTGCCAGCGTGGCATTGGAAGCGAGTCCGATTGTGCATGGAAGCCTGAATTCATCCAAAACAATCTTCTGAATAGTTTTCATAAAGCCGGGAAGGTCGTTATTGTAGAGATTTTCGCAGCCTGTGAAATCCATGTTCACCTCATCGATTGAAGCACGCTCGACAATTGGTGCAATTTCACATATACGTTTGTACAGTTTATCTGACATACGGCTGTATTCGCTGTGACGGCCGCGGATGATGATAAGTTTCGGACACAGTTTTTGAGCACGCACTGTCGGCATTGCAGAATGGATGCCGAACTTTCTGGCTTCGTACGACGCCGCCGCAACAACGCCTCGTTCTTCTGTCCTGCCTCCGACAATAACCGGCTTGCCGATAAGCGAAGGATCTTTTATCCGCTCGACGGATACGAAGAAACAGTCGAGATCGAGATGCGCAATATATTTTTTTGAAGAAGGCAAGATTTACCGATCCTGCGGCAGCCTCGATAAATCGCGTGCAAATTATTTTGGCAGCGCAAGGTACCGCTTGATTTTTTGAGTAGTCGTTTTTTCGAATTCCTGTTCGCGCACAATGAACTTTTTTATCTGCTTGAAACTCGAAAGTTCCGCATTCGCTTTTTTAACTTCTTCGCCGAGTATTTCATTAATCAGCTCAGGTGTAATCTGTTTATTTCGCGATTCGGATAATTCTATGAATGCTTCTGCATCAACAACAATCTGTGCACATATTATTTCATCCTGTTTAGGATCGTTTTCGCCGTACACGAGACATTCCTGAACAAACGGACTGCGCTTTAGTATGTCTTCAATTTCTTCAGGAAATACGTTCTTCCCGCTGCGTGATATGATTACGTTTTTCTTTCGCCCGCATATATGCAGGAAGCCGTCGCTGTCAATAAATCCGAGATCACCTGTTTTAAACCACCCATCCTCGAACGCTTCTTTTGTGGCGCTATCTTTTTTATAAAAGCCCATCATTACGTTCGCACCTTTTGCCAGCACCTCGCCAACGCCGTCTTCGTTCTTCGAATCGATGCGAAGTTCCACGCCTGGCAACGGCAATCCGGCTGCATCGTCCTTAAAATTCTCAAGCTGATTAAGTGTCAGGATCGGAGATGTTTCTGTTAAGCCGTACCCCTGTACGAATGTAAATCCAAGGTCCCGTAAACCTTTTGCCACCATCGGATCGGGCGCTGCACCGCCTGCGATGAATGCACGAATATGCCCGCCGAATTTTTCATGGACTTCCGAGAAAATCGCTCTCTTAGCACTTTTCCAGCCGAACCGTGCAGCGACGTCGGTCAATTTTATCAACGGCGGAACAATAATGGATTTAATGCGCTTTTCTTTAATGGCATGGTAGATCCGCTTAAACATTTTATCAAACAACAAAGGAACGCCAAGCAGCATCGTTGCTTTCACCTGCTGCAGGTCGTCGACAACAGTTTTGAGCGAACGAGCATAATGTGCAGATGCACCTGAATAAAGCGGGCAAAGAAATCCGCAAGTGCATTCATATGTGTGATGAATAGGCAGTACAGAAAGGAACCGATCTTCCGGATGAATCATCATCATACTTACCATTGCAATAAGGTTAGCTGCAATATTATGCTGACTCAGCATAACGCCTTTTGCCCTTCCCAGTGTGCCCGATGTAAAGATAATAACAGACATAGCTTTGGGATCCAGTCTCGGCAGCTCATCGGCCGCACAACCACGGCTGTTACTGATAAGCTCTACCATAGAATGGAAATCATCTTTTCTCGCTCGAAGATCCATGCTGATGTAATACCGCAGATGTTTTAAAGCGCGTTTTTCTTCACGAAGCATTGCATCGAATGATTCGGAAAAGACGATAGCGGTCGCATCCGATTCGTGGATGATATTCAGGATTTCGTTGGTGCTTAATTTTGCATCGATCGGCACAACGACATAGTTGAAGCACATAGCTGTCAGGTAAGTAATTCCCCACTGCACGCGGTTTTCTCCGACGACTGCAATATGGCTCCGCTCTTTAAGTCCGAGTCCGCGAAGCGCCATACCGAATTTCAAAACATTTTTCAACAGTGAATAATAACTTACCCGCGGAATGGGCGTATCTTTTAAGTCTTCCAATGCAAGTTTCTCGCCATATTTGATTGCGGACTTGACGAGCATGTCCTGAATGGAATCGATTTGATGAACTTTAAACAGTTTCGGAGTGCGCCTCATTAAAGCCTCGACATCTTGATTTGTCTGCCGTTCATTTTGTCATGCAGCTCATAGAGCGCATTCTTGAATACTGAACGGCTGGTATTCACATTTTTGAGAATTGAAGAAAATAAGAAACGATCAAATGTCATCCAAATTCACATAAATTGCAAGTACCTGCACCTGTCAGAAACTTTTTATAGATTTTCGATTGTTTAGGAAGGAAAGGAGAACATTCAATGGCACATTTAGAATCGGTAGACATTCCGCTCGGTACAAAAATGCCGAAATTCATTTTAAAGGATCCTGACGGTGTTATTCATACAAGCGATTATGAGTCAGGGAAAAAAGGATTACTGGTTATTTTTACATGCAATCATTGTCCTTATGCAAAAGCCGTATGGCCGCGAATCATTCGCCTCGGCAGATATGCGATGGAGCGAGAGATCAATGTTCTGGCAATTAATCCGAATATCAATTCCAAGTATCCGGAAGACGCACCGGATGAAATGCAGAAAAAAAATAAAGAGTGGGGAATTCCATTTCCCTATCTTATCGATAATACTCAAAAGACTGCCCGCGATTTCGATGCGCAATGCACACCGGATATTTATCTTTTCGATACCGAACAAAGACTTGTATATCACGGACGCGTGGATGATAACTGGCAGGAAGAGTCGAAAGTAACGAAGGAAGAATTGAAGG
>Ga0315544_1001753_pt1 | contig 16259 bp, 9 predicted proteins | sample SalMarSW160130MG_2_FD_202543 | JGI IMG/M metagenome (GOLD analysis project Ga0315544, IMG submission 202543) | Salt marsh sediment microbial communities from the Plum Island Ecosystem LTER, Massachusetts, United States - Salt Marsh Sediment SW1601-130 ... | reverse complement strand
TTAGATAAAATAGAAAATCATCTCAAGAGCGCGTATCTTATCCTGGACCTTGCGGGGTTAAGCGAAGAAGACATAACCGGTGTGAAAAAAGTCTTCAACGAACATTCGGGAAAGATACCTCTTACGATACTATGCAGAAACGACTATGAAGAAATACGTCTAAGGTCTAAGGATATAAGAATAAAACCGGATGAGCAGATGATACAAAAAATTAACAATATAATCGGTGAAGGGAGCATTCGTTTTACTATATAAAGGAGGTTAAATGATTCTTTTGATTTTATCTGTCATCTCTACTTATCAAGAACCGATAACAGGAATTGATAATCCATTACCCGTTCTTCTTTATCACGGAGAAGTTATTATCCATATAAAAGAAGAACCTATCGATAAATTGAGAGCCAAAATTTGTGTCGGAATATGGAACGGCATTATTTTGGGCACAAGCTTTGGAGGAACAAATATTGTGGGATATGGAGATACGGAGTGGGAGAGTAGACCTGCTATAGATCTGCGAATACGGCTATTCAGCAACGGCATGATAGAAAGCGTTTTTGGATACAACGACGAACCTATCGAGAATTACGCTAAAAAATACATGTTTGCAACCATAGGAACTCGACTATTGCCCGGTTTAATGGTCTCCGGAGGAGTTAATTATAACTATGAAGAAGATCAAGGCGCAGATCTTTTTGGAAATGCGTTTATAAATGTAGACGAAGCCAACACATTTCACTTAGAATACATAATGGGGGTTAACGACGAGGATAAAAACCGATTCAATCTTGCCTACAAACTACAATCCGGAAACCTGGGTATTCAATTCGATCTAAAGAACCTCTTTTCAGGAGATGTTGGAAGACAAATCCAGATATTATACAGGGAAAGTTTCTGATGGCGGGTAAGATCAAATACGGAAATGCTGCCCTGATAGGGCTTCAATGGGGTGACGAAGGGAAAGGAAAACTAATTGACAACCTCTGCGGTTCGTTCGATGCGGTTTGCCGATATCAAGGCGGCGCGAATGCCGGACATACAGTGTTCTACAAAGATGAAAAATTATCTCTGCATCTTATCCCATCAGGTATCTTTCATCAGGACAAAATATCAATAATAGGAAACGGAGTGGTAATTGATATTGTTCAATTAATGAAAGAAATTGAAGAATTAAAACGGAGGGGAATAGAATTAAAAAACAATCTAAAAATAAGCAAAAGATGTCATTTAATACTTCCCTCTTATTTCGAAGAAGAAAAAGAAATGAAAGAAGTGATCGGTACGACTGGAAGAGCGATAGGACCGGCTTATGCCAATAAAATACTAAGGAAAGGAATCAGGATGGGAGATATTTTCTCTCCGGATTATTTATCTAAATTCAATCTACCGCCTGAATACCTCAGAACTTTAGAATCCTTCAGGAAAAATTACGGAGAAATAATAACTGATACGGTAGAACTTCTTCGTAAACTCCTAAAAGATAATAGAAAAATACTATTCGAAGGTGCACAGGGAGTACTTTTAGATATCGACTTCGGAACCTACCCTTACGTTACCTCCTCCAACCCCACACCCGGAGGAATCCTAACAGGAAGCGGTATACCTCCAAACTTGATTTCCAATATCATCGGGGTTACAAAAGCATATACCACAAGGGTGGGTAAAGGCCCCTTTCCCAGCAGGATGAAAAAAGAAACAGAAGAACTTATTCGAAAAGACGGTCAAGAATTTGGGGCAACCACGGGAAGACCGAGAAACTGCGGCTGGTTGGACCTTGTCGCATCAAAATTCGCCTGTTGGATAACAGGAACAACCGAAATAGCTATTACCAAAATCGACGTATTAGATAACCTACCCGAGGTCAAGATCGCAACCGCATACGAAATCGATGGAGAAAAACTTGAATGGTTTCCATCTGAAGTTTGGAAATTAGAGAAAGCTAAACCAATTTACAAAAGCTTTCCGGGCTGGAGCAATACGAAATTAGCCAAAGATTATAATTCTTTACCCGAAGAAACAAAAAGCTTTATAAAGTTTATTGAGGATTCTCTGGAAGTAAAGATAGGTTATATATCAACAGGCAGAGAAAGAGGTGACTTAATTCGTGTTTAGAGTCTTGAAAAAAATTATCCCATCTCATAATGAAAGAGTTTTGAATAGGCTTCATCCTCTCATAGATGAAATAAACAGCAAATTCAAAGAGTACCAGAAAATCCAGGAGAACGACCTGCCAAAAATTACCGAAGAATTCAAAGCAAGGTTGAAAGAAGGCGAAATTCTCGACGATTTAATGGTGGAAAGTTTTGCCCTGGTAAAAAGGACATGCGAACTTCTATTGGGTAAAAGATGGAGCGTAACCGACCTGGAATGGGAATGGGAAATGGTGCCTTACGATGTACAAATAGTAGGCGCCATCGCTATGCATCAGGGAAATATTGCCGAAATGAAAACGGGTGAAGGAAAAACTCTCGTAGCTACAATGCCTTTATATCTCAACGCCCTTTCCGGAAAAGGAGCCCATCTTGTTACGGTAAATGACTACCTCGCTAGAAGAGATAAAGAATGGATGGGACCGATATACGAAAGTCTCGGTCTTTCAGTAGGTGTAATAATATCAGATATGAATCCGGAGGAACGAATAAAAGAATACAACTGTGATATAACTTACGGGACAAACAACGAATTCGGATTCGATTATCTACGCGACAACATGGCGGTTATCCCCGAACACAGGGTTCAGAGAGGACATAATTATGCTATAGTAGACGAAGTAGATTCCGTGCTTATAGACGAAGCGCGAACCCCTCTCATCATATCCGGACCGGTTCAACATTCAGTCACAAAACAGTACGGTGAGCTTAAACCCGCCGTGCAAAATTTGGTAAATAAACAGACTCTTCTGGTAAATAGAACCGTTGCAGAAGGAAAAAATTTACTGGACGAGGGCAAAAGAGAAGAGGCTGGAGAAAAACTACTCATAGCCAAAAGAGGAAACCCAAAAAACAAACAGCTGTTGAAATTACTGCAAAGCGGAGAAGTAGAGTATCTCCTGCAGGAAACAGAATCCCGCTTCATGAAAGAAAAAAAACTGCATGAAATAGACGAAAAGCTATATTTTGCGATAGATGAAAGAGAAAATTCAACAAATATTTCCGAAATGGGACAGGAAATAATTATAAAGAGAGAATCCGCAAATTTCTTCCAGCTTCCCGATCTCTCAATCGCTCTGGATAAAATCGAAAAAGACAACTCTCTATCGAGCAGAGAAAAAATGGTGCAAAAAGAAGCAATTGAAAGAGACTACGCGGAAAAGTCAGAAAGAATACACGCGGCGAATCAACTTATAAAAGCTTACACACTTTTTGAGAAAGATGTCGAATATATAGTAAGGCAGGGCAGGGTTGTGATAGTGGATGAATTTACCGGACGCCTGATGCCCGGAAGAAGATATTCAGACGGTCTGCATCAGGCATTAGAAGCAAAAGAAGATGTGGAAGTCGAAAGAGAGACCCAGACTTTCGCGACAATAACCCTTCAAAATTATTTTAAAATGTACGATAAACTTGCCGGAATGACAGGAACAGCCGCCACAGAAGCGGAAGAATTCGCTCAAATATATGACTTAGATGTCATTCAGATACCAACCAATAAACCGGTGAGAAGAATCGACTATGACGATTTAATATACAGAACAAAAAGAGAAAAATACAACGCGATAATTAAAAGAATTAAGGAACTGCATAACAATGGCTTACCCGTTCTCGTGGGTACAGTCTCCGTCGATATATCCGAACTGATATCCAGAATGCTTAACAGCGAAGGTATCCCTCACCAGGTTCTAAACGCGAAACAGCACGAAAAGGAATCAAAAATCATATCCCATGCAGGAGAAAAAGGGCAAGTTACAATCGCAACCAACATGGCCGGTAGAGGTACAGACATAAAACCGGCAAGAGAAATAATTAAGTGTAAAGAATGTTGTATAATAAAAGACAAAAATCAGAAAGAATGCGAAAAAACAGATATTGAAAAATGCAAAGATGATGTACCCTGCGGATTTCAGGTTATAGGAACGGCGAGGCACGAAGCAAGAAGAATAGATAACCAGCTAAGAGGAAGATCGGGACGTCAGGGAGATCCCGGCGCATCCCGCTTTTATATATCACTGGAAGATGATTTGATGAGGGTTTTCGCAACGGAAAGAATAGCCGGCGCGATGGACAGGATGGGTATCGAGGACGGAGATTCCGTTAAGCATCCTTTAATCTCGCGAGCCATAGAAAATGCTCAGAGACGGGTCGAACGAATGAACTTTGACATTCGAAAAAGACTGCTGGAATACGACGACGTAATGAACAAACAAAGGGAAGTTATTTACGACATCAGAAATAGTATTTTAGACGGAGAGAACTTAAAAGACAGAGTTATGGATTGGACCGACGATACGCTCGATGTAATATTTGATTCCTATCTTATCGGCAGGTATTCCGAGGAATGGGATATCGATGGACTCCGGTCTGATTTAATCGAATTTTTCCTTATAGATCTCGATAAAGAAAAAAGCAAAATAGAGGAAATTAAAAGAAACGAATTTGAGGAAAATATAAGAAAAATAGCAAAATCGAGATACGAATCAAAAGAAGAAATTGTCGGGCAAGAAAACATGAGACAGTTCGAGAGAATGATAATATTAAGAATAATAGATGACGAATGGCGAAATCACTTATACGAGTTAGACGCCCTTAGAGAAGGCATCAACTTAAGAAGTTTCGCTCAAAAAGACCCGCTTGTAGAATACAAAAGAGAATCTTATGGTATGTTTGAAGAACTTCTTTATAATATCGGAAAGAATGCTGTCAGATTGCTCTATCGTTTCATTCCGGAAGCCGTAAAGGCACCCGAAGAAATCCGGGGAGAAGAAGTGAAAGAACAATTTAAAGGTGTAGAACAGGCACCAAAACAAACTGAAAATAAGAAAATCATAACGCCGAAAATAGAAATACCGACAATAGGAAAACCTAAACTGGATAAAAAATTCAGGGAGGAGGTTGCCAAATTGCAAAAAGAGGGTAAAAATATAAAAGATATAGGAAGAAATGACAAATGCCCATGCGGAAGCGGAAAGAAGTTTAAAAAATGTCACGGGAAGTGGCTAAAATGACAGACAAACAAAAAATATGGAAAGAAGTTAAATCCTGGATTATAGCAATAGGCATAATTCTTTTTCTACGCGGTTTTGTGGTTCAAACCTTCAATGTGCCTACCGGCTCGATGAAAGATACTATTCTTATCGGCGATTTTTTAATCGTAAATAGACTCAAGTACGGTATAAAACTACCCTTTACAGACAAATATTTACTCAGAATAAATAACCCAAAAAAAGGCGAAATTATTGTATTCCGCTATCCCCTGGGCGGTGACGGCATATTTAAAAACACGAATTTCGTAAAAAGATGTGCCGCCGTAGAAGGAGATACGGTTTACATAGAACACAAAACTCTTTTCATAAACGGCGAAGACATAAACGCGGATTATATCTCTCACAGGGATCCAAAAGAATATCCCCCTCTTACTATAGAAAATGCACAACTTCAAAATTTATGGGAAGAAAGAAAATTAATGAATTATCCCTATGTAAGGGATAATTTTGGGCCCATAGTCGTCCCAGAGGGATATATTTTCGCTATGGGCGATAACAGAGATGAATCCGATGATTCGAGATTCTGGGGACCGGTATCAATCGACAACATATCCGGAACTCCTCTATTAATTTACTGGTCATGGAAATCCGAAGTTCCTATAATTTCATTCTTCAGAAAAGTCCGTTGGAAACGGATTGGGAAGGTTTACTAACACCCCAAACAAAAAACACAAAGATAATCGGCTATCCGCTGACCGCTGAGGCTGTGACAAAAGTCCAAAATTAACGAATTTGCAAAAAATAAGTTTTTGAAAAGCAATAACTTAATTTTCTGCGATTTGCAAAAAAGGGGGTTTTGGCACAGCCTCCGCTTTCCGCTAAACCCAACCCATCTCAAAGACAGGAACAACAAATAGCACAAATCACACAAATATTTTTTAGTTATGTGCGGTAGGGCAAGGTATTATTTTAAATTTTTATCTGTCATTTTGCTTTTTACTTTTTGATATTTTATTTACTTCAAATGGAATTACACGAATAGCACGAATTTTTTCTTTTTTGCCTGCCTTAAGCCATCGGCGATCCTTCGACCGACCTATTACTTTACTTTTCCGGCTTATTAATCATTTTCGAAAGAGTTCTTTCAGCTTCTTCAATAAATTCTGCAGCTCTTTCCAACTGCAAAATCGCGTCATCTTTAGTAATATTTATAAAATCAACGTAATCAGCGTCTTCTCTTAAATCTTTGGCTTTTGGCAAATATTTACTAAGTTTTTTAGGAAATAAATCGTTTTTAATGATATACCTGCTAAATAAAGAAATGACCCCGGAACGTTTTGAGGAATCTTTTTCTTTTAATGCAAGTAAAGCTTTTGCTGCAGTAAACATTGCGTAGTAACTTCTGTTAACAGAAAGTTTATAGTGCTTCTGTTTAAGAGTATCTTTTGCTTCTACCAATATTTCCTTCGCTCTTTCGATTCTATAATCAGCTAAGGCTTTTCGACTCACAAAAGAATTCCTTCTTTTTCTATCTCTTCAAAGAAAAACGAACCCAATTCCTTATTCTTCTGATATTCTGATAAACTATAAACCACAGGCGAGATAGGAATCTCGTATCTAAAGAAATATTCAGCAGCTATATCACTTATTTTATCCCGTATATCTTTTTTGTCTTTGACGAGGATAAATATATCTATATCCGAATACTCCTCAAAATCACCCCGGACTTTAGACCCAAAAAGCCGCACTTTAATTATATAATCTCCTAATTCTCTCCTCAAATCTTCAATGAAAGAGTTTACTGTTTCTTTTTCCTTTTTATTTAAGTAATCTAAATGTTTATCCATTTAATTACAAAATAACTAAATATATTACAATGTCAAGAATACTATATTCAAACTACTACCATTGTTTAACCACAGAGCGAAAAAACCAATCTATTTAACCACTAAATACACTAAACTTTTTATTATGTTTTTTAAAAACCCAACCCATCCCAAAGATAGGAACAACAAATCTCACGAATAGCACAAATGAATTGGGACGCAGATGAACACAGATTAACAGGATATTTTTACTGTTTAAAACCCACCCCCACAAACGAATTAGAAAAATTGAAAAATGGGAAATGGGAAATAATTCAACTATTTTCCTATTCAACAATTCAACTTGGATTCGAAGAATCTATTATATTGCCATGGATTTACACGGATAAACACGGATTCTTTTGTTGTTTTTGACCAGTGACTAGCGACCAATGAGGCTGTGCCAAAAGTCCAAATTTAACGGATTTCTAAAAAATAAGCCTTTGAAAAACAAGAACTTAGTTTTCTGCAAATTGCGAAAAAGAGGGTTTTGGCACAGCCTCCAATGACTTATGACTAAATTATTCACAACCTTGAGTAAACTACCATCCACAAATATCGGCTTTTTATATAACAAAAATTTTTATATTGACATTATACTCTATTTTTCTTATACTAAAAAAAGACTATTGTTGTTAGGTTAAATTAATACTCAAAACAAAAAAGGAGGAAAAGTATGAAAAAATTAAGTGTTGTAGTACTCGTATTGTTGTTGGTTAGTATGGTCAGTTATGGAGAGAACGGCTGGACTGACGATGGTTCTAAAGTAAGATTAACAACAAGTTCGGATAAGGTCGGTGTCGGAGTAACGAATCCAAACAGCAAATTGCATGTACAATGGAGCGCAGCTGGACCAACGGAGGAGGAGAATCGATCTGCCATTTACGGTTATAACACTAAAACCGATTCTTACTATGAAGATAATTCAATTGGCGTATATGGAAGAGTAAAAACAAGTAACGGCATGGCTCTTTTTGGAAAAAGTGAAAATTCAAATGGATATGGTGGTTATTTCGTTGGAAAAGGTTATTTTTCCGGCAATGTAGGTATCGGAACGGATGATCCTACGGAACAATTACACGTTGCGGGAAATTCTATAATAACAGGCAAAGTCGGCATCGGGACGACGGATCCCGAAAAGAAACTGGAAGTGAACGGCGATATAAAAATTCCTCTTAATAATAGAATGTACTTTGGAAGCGCATCAATACAAGGATATCAGGCTGGTTATGGTGGTCTAAAATTTTATGGGACTGGAGGAGGATTCGACCGACTTGCCATTACTGTGGACCCGGCAGGTCGTGTCGGTATCGGGACAACGAATCCAGTTGAAAAATTACACGTCGAAGGTAATTCTATAATAACAGGCAACGTCGGTATCGGAACTACAAATCCTCAATCCAAACTTGCCGTCAACGGGACAATAACAGCTAAGGAAATGAAAGTTCAGACGGGAGGTTGGCCGGATTTTGTTTTCGAAGATAATTACAAATTAATGTCTCTTAATAAACTCGAAAAACATATCAAAAGAGAAAAAAGCCTACCCGGCATTCCTACTAATGAGGAAGTAATAGAAGAGGGGATAAAATTAGGCGAAATGCAGGCAAAACTTCTCGAAAAAGTCGAAGAATTGACTTTGTATGTTATTGAACTCAATAAGAAAGTTGAAAATTTAAGAAAAGAAAATAAAGAATTGAGGCAAAAAAATACACGCAGTAACTAAATAACCACGGATGAATACTGATACTTTCACCTGTAAAATAGAGAAATTGCGAAATAGTGAAATAGTTTTTCCCATTTATCCATTTTGCTATTTTTCTTTTTGTAGGTTTTTGCTTTTTAAATTTTAATATTTGATTTTTCAAGAAGGGAGGTATTTCCAAGATGAGTTTATTAATGTTGATGTTTTTAATTAATAGCGCCGGGGTTTCCGGGGATAAACCTAACAGCGGTTGCGCCGGTTGCGATTCGCTGAGGGTTAAGCCCAGGGTTGAAACCACTTTAGAGGAGCCGAGAGGAGAAATGTTACAATATACTTTTGGCATGGATGCTTATAATGTGGGGTTTAACAAAAGTTCTATCTCGACTAATATTCTTGAAGAACAGATAAATACATCGAACGGTAACCTGGAATTAAAAATAAAACTTTTAAGTCTTCCCATGAGGGGAAATAAGGATTATGATTTGTACCTTACCTACAGGGGTTCGCCCTTATCCATGCCAGGTGTGCTGGTAAACCGTACTCGCGACTTCTTCCAGGGGGGGACTTTTTTTAGGCTTCATCTGTATGGATACAATTTGCCAAATGGATATGTTGAAGAGTGGTTATATGAGCGCGGAGATAGCAACACTTATTTGGTTACAGCGGATATGGGTAACTGTGGCTTGGGATGGAATGTGACGCCGGGTGAGGTGTCGCTTAATGCAAACTGGCAAGCTCACAATGTGACCTGTGGTAGTACAGTAATATGTAAAGACCTCGATCCTACAGCCCGAAAAGATGGTTTTATTAACTTGAATGGGCAGAGTTACAATATATATAGTGTAAATTGGGGGACAAGTTGGAATGTTAAAGGTAAGAGGAATTGGAAGTTTAAAAGGAATAAACTTTATACCCCAGATTATACTTATGAAACTGATCTTATTTCAGTACTTTATCCAAATCCTCGTTTTGTAGAGAGTACCAGTCGGCGGGAGTTATGTTTATTAAGTAAAATGACAGACCGTAATGGCAATTATGTAGAGTTTGAGTGGTATGAGGAAGTATACGCTCCTCCGGGTGCCAGGATACCGAAGAAAATATGTACGCCTACGGACACATGTTATATTTACATAGATTCAATACCTGTAGATACAAATGAGAGATTGGAGGAGAATCCAGATGCGGTATATCCATATTGTCTATGGGATTTTTATGTAATCGATTCCATCGTCAAAAATGTAAACGGAGAAAAATTCAAGGTCAATTTTTACTATCACCAGGAATGGTATAGGGCGGTAATGGAGTACTGGTATGGGCACGCTTTCGTGCTTTTAGATTCGATAGAATTTTTAAAAGATGGGGATAGAATCAAGCCGCCTTACCGATTCAAATATTCAAATTCTACAACTTCTCCTTCGCATAGACAGGGAGAACTTATAGAGATGGTTGCTCCTGATAGCGCTAAATATGAGTATTTTTACAACGAAAAAAAATACTTTCGTACTGATAACTATGGGGATGACACCCTTACCACTTGGTATCCCTATCTATCAAAATACAGGGTGGTTGATCGGAAAGTTGTTACGCTGCCTGACGCTGCTCATATAGAGTCCGGAAACGGTTCCAATATTTATGAATATAATTATACTTATGGTAAGTCAGTGGGACCTAATTTTGGAGAGTGGCTTTCTCCAATCGGAATGGGGGGTTATATCTTATATTCGAAGTCTTATTTTCCGATTTATGATTTCTGCAGAATCGATATGCCCGATACCGGAAGCATAACTTACTTTAATGTCGATTCTACATATGTAGACAATCTTTTAAAGATTAATTATCGAAATTGGACTGTTGTAGTTGACGGTTGGCCATTACCTCGTAATTGTGCCGAAGAAGAAGATGTAATTTTGCCGTTTGAGAGGGAAGAATTTTACGGCAGACCTTATAAGATTGTTACCAGTAACAGTCGTAATATGCGGGATGGTAATAATTATAGATTGAAAGCGGAACATTTTTATTGGACTATAAGCGAGGAAGTTCTTCCTTGCGGTTTTACTTTGGAACGGCCTCTGCATCCTTTTTTAAGATACAAAGCGGTGCAGTTGGATCCGGATGGTGACAGTATCGAGGTAGGAGAGAAGGCATATGTTTACCACTACGAGGAATATGACCAGTATGATAATCAAAAGAAAGTTTGTTTTTTGGGAGAGGCAACGTTAACAGGCACATCTTCTTATACTATGCAATTTGTTGATGATGTAGATTTGAAGCAGAGCTGGGAAATCTTAGGTATGCCCGAGTGGTCAGATAATCCTTCGGATAATTGGGAGGTGAGGAAAGATTATGTCTATGAGCAGGATAGCGATTATGCGGATTCTTTACTTTATAATCTTGTAGATTCAGCTTTTAAATCTGATTATAATGGAAATCTTGTTCAAAAGACGAAATTCGAATATGATAATCCATCTCACTTAGTAAATATTGATCCTAATCCTCTTTGTCATGATCCCGGATATGGCACATCCCGTACTATTCGCGGGAATCTTACAAAAAAGACCGAATGGATAAATGAGAATGAAACCCGCTCCCAGCAATACTGGTATGATATATGCGGGAATCTGGTAGAGATGAAAGATTATATGGGTGAAGAATATGGATTCGAATATGATAATAAGGCTGTATTCCCGGAAAGAAAAATATACCCGGATAATTCAAATGAGCATTTTAATTTTGACAGAAAAGGTAATCTTCGGTCCTTTACAGATAGAAGCTCTATAGTTAGCGAATTTAAATATGATATTTACGGAAGAATATCTGAGGTAAAGAAAGGTATTCACGCACCTCCCATAGGCATGTGCCTGCTTGGAAAATATCAATACGATGATTTCAACAGAAAGGCGAAGGAAATAACATATAAATCTACCGGTTCTTCGGATACTACCATCTACTCGTATGACGGGTTGGGGAGACTTATTAATTTTAAAAAATGCGCTCCTACTTCTGTAGTTGTGGATTATATATATAACGGCGATGGTCAGTTGATTAAAGAAACACTGCCTAGATTTAGTGACGTGTCTCTTTATGATGCCGATTATACGATTAAAACATTCGATGGACTTGGTAGAGTCACAGAAATAGAATATCCAAAAAGTTCTTCCGAATCTGGAGTTGAGGTTGTTACCTATGAATACAGAGGAAACACGACAGAGGTAATTGATGAAAAGCTTAATCATACTACGTTAATCAATGACGCATCTGGTAATTTAATCACAGTTGAAGATGCGCTTGGCTATTATACCGATTATTATTATGATGTAAACGGGAAACTGTTAGAGATAGAAGATGCAGATGTACCAAGAAAACACACTTACTTCGAATATGACTGGTTAGGGAATTTGATTGGAAGGGAAGGGCCGGATAGAGGAGAAAACACATTCGAATATTATCCTGATGGGCAGGTCGAGCTTCATGTAAATAATTCAGGTGATTCTATCTTCTATGGTTATGATGAATTAGGCAGGATTACAACTAAAGGAGGTCCGGGTTTATATGACCCGCCCCCGGTTTACATAACAGATACTTTATTCTATGATACCGAAACCGGATTTATTAAACCTGATTCTGTATTTGGTAATTCGATAGAGTGGGATTTAAATATGGATGTATCTCAGTGGGGGAATGTGAACATAAGTTTTGAGACGAAATGCGGTTATAAACCTTATGGTGGCGCCTATCAGGTTGAAGGGAAATGCTCGTTATATGTATATTTTGAAGATCCAGACACCTTTTTTGTGCGGAGGTTTGAAATATTCGAAGGATCCACTGGGGCGAACTCCTGGAACTATCCTCCCCATATTTTTCCTGTTGACCCTGTGGATTATGGAAATATTATTTCAGGTATAAAAATTAAACATACGGGAAAAGCAAAAGGGAGTTTTCCGTGCGGGTATCCCTGCAACCCTTATTGGGCGGATTCGATAAAGAATGTTACGGTAGAAGTAGGCGTTTTAGATTCATTACCTTATACAGTACTTGGAGATACCCTGGAGGAATATTTTTATGATAATTATACTATAAAGGGCACGACCTACACACCTCCTTCAGGTTTAACATATTCCCGGGGAAGACTTACGGGTTTTGAGAATGAAAATATACGTGAAGTGTACTTTTATGATCAATTCAGCAATTTACGCGAAAAATTGGTGATACCCTTTAAAGCAGATAACGTAGTAGCTCGGGAATTCGAATATTCTTATGACTTGCAGGGAAGATTGACAAGGTTAGATTTTCCGAGTCATGGGGTTGAGTACGAATATGACAAATTGGGCAATATTTTATCTGTAGAGATTAATGGTAATGAAACGATAAATCTTTCATCCACGGCAGCAGGACTTTTAAGCGGTATTGATTTTCCCGGAGGTGTTACAGATACATTTAGTTATCTACCAAGGAACTGGATGGATAGTATGGGGATAGTAAAAGGTGCTAGTATACTACACGCAGTTGATTTTACATATAACAAACGAGGAGAACTCTTGGAAGAGAAGAGATATGCTCCTTCCCCGCAAATCACGGTAGCAGAATATACTTATGATCCTCTTGGGCGACTTATAGAGGAAGATAGAGAGGGTACTGAGAACGACTACAGTTTCACCTATGATGCGGTCGGAAATAGAAATGTTGTTGACGGTATCACTTATCAGTATATTTATCAGACTAACAAGTTGATATATGATGGACCAAATACATACGATTATAACGATATTGGGTGTATAAAATCAAAATCCGATGTAAATGGTGAGGTAAACTTTTACTACGATTCGAAAGGCAGACTTACAGGAGTTTGCGATGAAGACGGTAACGGATACAAGTATTATTACAAAGGGAGTCAGAGGATAAGAGAGGAAAAGTTATCGGATATTGATTTAGATATAGAAGGTTTTTCTTATTACTGTGAATTACAATGGGATAAACTTCCGGAAGGTGAACTTAGAGCGATTTTCCTCGATGAAAACAATGATTCAATCGGCAGTCAAAAATTAGAGGAGTTTTGGGGTCCCTATACCTATGATTGGCAGGAATTTTCCGGTCAGGGAAGTGTACCTCCAGGTACTTTTGCCGTGCAATTGAGTGTAAAAATAGTGGAGCCGAGCGGAGAAGAGCACGTATGGGTTAACGATATGTATACAGAAGGAATATGGAGTGATGATATAAGCGGAACTCCCGAAGAGGAGTACAACTATTTCTACGACAATGCCGGAAACCTAGTAATGATTGAAGATGAAAATGGAGGACTCTATAATAAAACACAATATATCTACGCGGGGAATCGTCTTATTGCAAAACTGGAAGGTTCCAATGTACCCTTTTTCTACCATCTTGACAGAATAGGTTCTCCCATTATGATTACGGATGTGAATGGAAATGTGGTGAAACAGAAAAAATATGAAGCGTTTGGGAATTTAGTTTGGGCAAGTGGAACACATGATGACAAAAGAGAATTCACGGGTAAAGAGAAGGACCCGACAGGTTTCCATTATTTCGGTGCGAGGTATTATTCCGGAGATATCGGAAGATTCCTGACCCCTGATCCACATACGGTAGGTCCGGGAAATTTGAATTTAAGGGACCCGCAAACATTGAATCCTTATGTTTATTGTACGAATGACCCGCTAATCCTAATTGATCCAAATGGATTGCAAAGCTTTGATCCAATGATATACTATAATGCCATGACCCATGAGTTTGAATCAGCAGTTAATCAATTAATTAGCGCGGGTAAAGTAGTGATAGGACTTCCTGGGAAAGCAGCCAATGATTTAGTAGGATCGGAAGTAGTTAGTGCTGTTAGCGGTTCCAGCGGACTTGGCTTTGGGTATACGCTAACGAGTGCTGCCTTTGCATTAGAGGGTGGATTGACAAAAGCGGAGGCGTTTGGAATAGCTGCTAGTTTTTCTGCAACTACTGGCTCTGCGTTGATAAAACTTGGGACACTGACAGGTCCAGGGTCTGAAGGATATGGGGCTATTCTCGGTTATGGTGGAGGTATAATATTTTATGGGATCGCTGGGGGTTTTGAAATATTAGCTACCAAAGCACGCTTAGCGGAAATTAATGGGGAGATATATATAATATGGCCCAAGGAGAGAGAACCCATAGAGGAGGAAAACCTCAGGTTGGAATTCAATCCAGATGATATTGATTTCAACAGTGATAATAACAGCCATTTTAACCGTAGCATTGATGTTAACTGGGATCCCTTTTATTTTGATCCAAAGCGCGATAATGCTGGCTCATGTGAATATTGGCAATAAATAGTTTATTGAGTTGATTATTTTGAACTGTTCTTTTAGTAAAATACATAAATCCGTATGTATATTGTAAAAATAATTCAACGCCCCCTTCTTCTTATGCCTTTATTTCATCTGGATTGGCAAAATTTTCTTTGACACCCGGCCGTGTAAAATAATATATTATACTTCCGGATAAGAGAAATTCTACTGCGGAAATAACCATCACGTGGAAACTTTCTACAGTGGGGGATGTAATTCTTGACCATAATCCTATAAGTCCAAGAAATATATAAAAAGAATGCATAAATACTACTGTACTCCTCATTGATTCGAACAAAAAAAGTAACCCTAACCCGAAAATAACCCACATAAAGCTCCATACTATTATAATTGTCAATAGGATTCTAAATATACCTCCCTCATCATTAGCGTTTAATAAAAAGAACAATAAAGATAAACTTAACAGTCCTATAATTATATGAAGCCAACCAAAAAAAGTGATACCTTTCAATCTATAAGTAGAACGAGGGATATATTTAAAATATCCATTTTTCCCAAAAAACACGGTTAATAAAACCAGAAAAATCAAACCTCCTATTAAAGGATACATGATCGATTGTGTGATTATAAAAAATAAGAATCCTATTAAAGCAGGCCATGGGAACCACAATGTCTGCAGAGAAATTTGTCTTCTTACTTTTGTAGTTAAATCTAATTCTGCTAAAGTACTATATTTGTTTTTGAAGTAAAAAGAGAAAATTATAAGATAAATAAGAAATAAAATAAAACCAATAGCTATGGGTTGGCTGTACTCTGCAATTTTATTCTTTATTTTCTCATAAGAACACAATATAGATGCGAGAGGAAACGCGAGGGGAGTCAAATATTGTACAGCTATAGTAAATATGACTTTCCTTTTATTTATTTCTTGTTCACCTTTTACTTTTTTATCTTTTTCCATTGGTTATAAATATAGAAATCTTCCAGAATTAGTCAAGGGAAAAAAGTATAAACGGTGGGAGAGTTCATATCAACGGGGTCAAGCCTTCTTTGTATCAACGGGGTCAGACCTTGAAATGTGAAAAGGTTGACAAATTGAGTTGAGGGAGTAATATCTTGATATGGCAAGACCATATCGATTGCAGGGAGAAGGGTATTTATATCATATTACGAGTAGGGGTGATGACAGGAAAAGGGTATACGTCAGTGAATATGATTACGAGAAGTTTTTAGAATACCTTCTTAAAGCAAAAGAAAAATAC
>Ga0315544_1001751_pt1 | contig 16261 bp, 32 predicted proteins | sample SalMarSW160130MG_2_FD_202543 | JGI IMG/M metagenome (GOLD analysis project Ga0315544, IMG submission 202543) | Salt marsh sediment microbial communities from the Plum Island Ecosystem LTER, Massachusetts, United States - Salt Marsh Sediment SW1601-130 ... | reverse complement strand
CATATTCGTATATGTCACCCTTGCGCTCTCCATCGGGTAATCATCCTCGGTCAAGTCATAAGTATCCCTGAAATTCTGTATGGCATCAATTATCGGCATCTGATACTGCTGCAAAGCGGTGACATGAGCAAACAGCATGATATCTATCGCCTGCTTCCGGTAAAAAGCCGGTATCTTCTTCATATATGGCTTAACCCTTGGCATATTTCAAAAATCTTTTCCTTTGTTTCAGCCCATTATCAAAACGCTTGTGCATAATATCAGAATATCCCGGCCGCTGGCAGGCGAATATAGGATTAATAATAAAACATTTGAATTGCGGCTGTACTTTACTTACCATAAACTTATCATATCTTATTATCTCATCGCGGTGTTCAAGGATATATTTCGGCACTATGTCATTGCGGTAAATAATGGCCGTGTTGCTATATCCGCCCTGTAAATGATATAGATTCTTGGAATATTGTTCAAGTTTCTTTGTCAATGTGGCACCGAGATAAAGCACATCCCAGTCAGCCGGTAATTGATGAAGTGCATTGCCAAGCAGTTTCCAGGGCTGCATAAACAGACAATCATCTTCTGCAATTAACGTTACATCTTTAACGAAATTCAGGGCCTTGAGATGCGATTCGCGACAACCTATCCACCCGGGGTTAGTATCAATACCTGCGATACGCTCCCATTCAATTACCCCGCCCTGTTGCAAAAACAGTTTTTTGCGGTCTTCGCGTTTGTTAAGATTTATGTAATAACCCTTCATTTGCCAAACATCCCCTTTATTCGTTTAACAATATTGCCATCTTCTGTAATCTCGCATTCATATACTTCATTTGATTTATATCCATTGCTTATTCTGTATTGTATCTGACCATGACAATCAATAATAATATGTGTTACAATCCATTTGGTACTATCGCAAACAAGATAAACAGCCTGGTTATGTTCAAATTTCGCTATTTGTAAATCTTCGCTCATAACTCTATTATGCACATTTTCTGAATACCAAAATCCCCGCCCTGCAATTCATTCGATAAATTAAAGAACATCGCATTTATCGGATTAGTGTAACTCTTATAATCGCAAATTATCTCACGCACGAAACGAGTGCCGAGATAATAAACGGAAGAAAAATTACTGATTGTAAAGTTATAATCTTTTAATAACATACGCAATTTATCCTCTTTGATATACCTGTTGAAATCATGCTCCACAAGCAAGTCAAGCCCTGCAATCTGCCTGATAGCATTAAGCCGTTGCAATGGTTCGTAAAAAGCCTCGGAGAAAATAACCCGTTTATTAGCCACCCTCAGACATTCGTTTATCGCCTGGCATTGCTCTTCCCAGTTCGGCAAGTTAATAAGGCAGCGCACCGTATAAACGATATCGAATAAATCATCATCAAAATCAATCGCGCGCGCATCACCAATAAAGAATTTTATATCACTGTTTTCTCGCGCCTTTCCTATCATCGGTTCGGAAAAATCTATTCCTACGCGCCTGCGCGCTTCAAGACGGCTCAATAAAGCCCCGTCACCGCAACCTACATCAAGAACAGAATCATCAGGAGTTACATATTTTGACAGCTCCTTATATTCAAGCTCCATCATGTATTTATCGCCCCACGAAGGACCGGCGACATTATCCCAGTATTTTTTTATGAAAGTCATAGATTAATATCATTTGTTTGCCAGAATCGTTCATTTTGCCATTCCGACCCTACTGTGTGCGAATCCCACCCCTGCTGCATTGTGCCTATTTTTTCGGCCTCCTGGTTTATAAGCCTGATAATATCCTCATCATCTTCGTAAGGCATGATGAAAGGGTAATTGAACTTTGTATTCATTATTGTTTTGCGTCCCATCATTGCCATCTCGCGAGCCGTAGTAAGACCGCCACCGCCTGAACGGTTGAGATTGATATTAACAAAGCAGTTATCATAATATTTTTCCTTGACATATTCGATAGAATGTTCATTCTTAGCCATGATAATACCATACGATATCTTATCCTGTATTCTCCATAAATGGTTATATCCATATTTATGCTTTTGCGTGTCATTACCGATATAGCTGTATATCTTATCACCAAGTTTTGACGGCTTGAATATTGAAAAATCCCGAATCTCAAACGGTGTTGAGCAGCCCGCATTCTTTACCTGTATCCCTTCAGGCACATCCAGGAAATCATTATATATGACTACTAAATCTTTGACTCCGATAAAAGACTTTATAAATTCATTGCCACGGGCATTAGCAAAGAATATCAATTTAAAACCTTTGTGGTTCTTTACAGCGTCAATATCTTCTTTGCCGTTTATGTTGAAAAACAGACATGGAGCATCTTTGTCGTGGTAATCTTTCAAATCCCACCGCTTCATTATGCCAGGTTTGAACCGTCGCAGTCCGTGTGATACTCTTACTTGTTTAATCATGGATTTATCCAATTTATATTCTTGATGACAAGTCTTTTCTCATTTGCGAGATAAAAACAATCTAATTTATTCCATATACCTTCACTTTTCATCCTGCGAATAAACGTATCCTGACTTACAACAATAACAGCCTCAAATTCATTATCAGTTAATAAATTTTTGTCTTTTTTTAAGAGCTCCGAATCAAAATAAAACCCATTGATGTATTTTTTTTCCATCAATGTCCGGGATAGCTGTGAGTAATCTTTTTTCTTCTTCGCAAAGTTCATAGTAATTGTTTGCAAGAACATAAGGGGTTGCCGCAATAACGACCACGCCTGTACTTAATGTCTTTAAAAAATCTCTTCTTTTCATTTCTTTTCACTTCTTTTTCTTTTTTGCTATATCTTTTTTCGGTATCATTCCTTTGTGATTGCGCGAACCCTGTGTGCGTGTCAGTATTTTATCTATCCATTTCACCTCAAGGAAGTCAGCAAAATGTTTAATAACCCGGTGATCGCTGGCGTGTCCTGCGTCCCAGGGAGCGGGCAAATGTTTACTATGAAAAGCAAAGCCAATGCCTGATATATGGCCCTGTTTTATTGTGCGCCCGAAATAACAATCGGCCGGGACTATTATCTTGCCTATTTTAACGCGCCACAAAAGCAATTGATCGTCATGGTCTATTTCTGACATTATTTCGGCGGCTGATGTTTCAGTCATAAACTTATCATCATCATCTAAGTACATTATCCATCCGTCAACAACCCAAACAGCTAATTCATGCATATAGAGATTAACAGAGCGTTTTGTTGTTTTAGGTGTTATGAATACTATTGCATCATTGTGATAAACACACGGAATAGCACTGCCTACGATATGATTGATATTATCGTATGTCTGTGATAATATACTTTGCCTGCAATCTTTGAATGATACAGGACGCTTGTATGTTCGTGTTAATATGTTAAGAGTCGGATTCATTTCAATTTTCTATATACAAAACTTGCAACTGGGTCTATAATATAATTGTTTGTTTTTTCACCCCCTAAAATTAATAATGACCAACCAACTGTAAATATCCAAAATGTAGCCCCAAGTATAAAAACAATTAACCAAAAAAATCTTTTTATTATTTTCATGACATATCATTTATTTGTTTAACAATATCCAAAGGCAATATATCTTCAAGTTTTTTGTCAGTCTTATAAAACGGATGTTCAAAATCGCGCATCATTTTGCCGCGCGCGCCTGTTATATTATTAAAACCATTAGTAATGAGATTCGTTAAATGGTCCTTTGCTACTTTCACTTTCTTTGGCTTGCAATGATTATAAACCCACGTATTAAGCAGCTTATGTACTTTGGCGCGCGGCAATTTGCGCATAAGTTCAGTTGAATAACATATCTGAAAACCTGTCCTCCCATCAGGCTTATCATATTTTACTAACAATTTATTAACAAAATCATAAGCATAGCCCTGTTTGTCTGTCAGGAAATCGTAACCTTCGATCCATGCCGTATAAGCATCTTTTATCATATATTTCTGATAGTAATTATCGGCATCGCATACACAAAACATTTTGCTGCGCTTATCGGCTGCGCGGCCAAGTGTAGCCCATTTTGCAGATAATGCTTTTTTATCATTACAAGTAATATAATTAAAACTTATGCACCCGGCCTTCTCCAGTCGTTTCACATAAGAACGGAAATAATCAGCGCTGCAAGCCTCACGGTGTTTTTCTTCGTAAACAATCAATTCCCAGGGCAAGTCTGTTTTCTGACGGCAGAAACTCTCCATCGCAAGCCATACTATCTCGCGGCTATTCCATATTGGCACTCCTATTGTTATCATGATTTTCTTGTTGTATCTTGTTCGCCCATTCATTTTCTTTTATTCTATCTTTATAGTCCTGGCTTGTTTTTTTAATATCTGCAAATAACCCCCAAATTTCTTCAGTTATCTTTTTTGTCTCATTTAATAATCCAGAATAATATTTATGAGATATTCTATTTTCATCAATCTCGTCAAATCTATCATCACTCGTTATTGCTATATTCCTAACATTCCACAAATCCCCCCTCCATATTGCAATCATCCATGCATCATCTAATTTTACCCAATAATAACCCTGCTCTCTTTTCATGATTTATATTTTTTAAGCATTTCTAAAAATGATTCGTCTATTTCTTTATAAGGTTTCGAGCGGGCTAAGATTCCAGGATGATGACCGCCGACAAGATTATTAACATCAATAACAACTTTGCGCCCTTCATCTATCAATAAATCAAGCTCTCCGAAATCAATACCAAAGATACGACATTTTTCGAGAATATCAATCGTCTCGCTACCGGTAAAAAACTTATCGGGCGCGATATTCTCAACCCTCACAGTGCTTGTATTGAACCTATCCTTCTCATATCGCTTGTTGACATGAGTAATAACACCGCCCATCAAAAAGATGCGATAGCGGATAAAAAGACCCTCCTCTGTATCATCTATATATTTCTGGTAAATATATCCGTTGCGCGGCTCGGTAGGACATTCAACAATACTATGAAATTTATGGCCTCCCTGATATTCGCGTTTCTCAACACAATTGCCCTGATGTTTGCGCGGATCCACGCTTATATCATTGAATATGTCGTTTACTTTTTGCTTGCTTATATCCCAGCATCCGCGATTCAGGACTGTCTTATCGCTCAGTGTCAATTTTGGCGGCGTTATTTGTTTACGCGTGTAGCTCCAGAAGATATGCAGGTCGTAAGGCTTGCCGGGATTATTATGAAACTTCACCCAATCGCAATTCTCCAGAATACGAAGCACGCGCGAATAACGATTGTAGTTATCCAGTCTGTCAGGATAAAATAGTATATTCATTTATCATTTCCCTTTCTTTATCTGATAATAAGCTCATAATACTATCATCAACAGGCACGGTGCGGTAAATCCCAAGTCCGCAAATATTCTGTCTGCTTTTCAAATCAACAGCGAGTGCACCAATATCCTTAAGCCTCATAACAACAGGGCGCACCCTTATCCGTTTCAGCCTTTGTGTCATTGTCCAGTCAAGTCCTTTGTTTATGCCATTCATCCATAATTGCCACTGCAGCCGCTCAATAACATCACGCTTTATGCATCGGGCCAATCCCAGCGGCTCCCCCTTGCGGTGTTTATCCTGCGGCTTTAGCCCGTAACCCGAAAGATAATGCAACTGCTTTTTCAGTATGTCGTAAAAATAAATATCCAGAATACCGATAACATCCTTGCGCTTCTCCATAAACGGCATATATGCTTCGATAAGATTATTCGAGATAAGATCATCACTTCCCATTATCATTATATAATCAACATCTATGTTTTTGAATGCCCGCAAGCCTTCGTTAAATTTCCTGCCCAATGGCTCATTTGGCCTTTCAAGATATATGAATCCATATTCGCGGCATAGAGACATACTCGTTTCGCCCTCGCTACCAACGACAACAGGCACGATATCGAATTGCTTTTGCAGTCGCTTAATGCCTTCAGCGAATATTCTTGTTATCTCAGGCCGTTTCCAAATGGCTGTTAGTATTCCTATTTTCATATTTACCTGGTTTTGCTGGCATAATTATCAATTTCGCTTATAATATCACTTGTAAGGTTGGGATATTTATCGTGTGCAATATCAAAAAAGATTGAACAAAATGAAAAATCACTACGCGATATTCTTTCATCTGTCCTTGAATTTGCATAAGGGACAGTGTTGTTTTTCATTAACCATCTCAATAAACGATTGCGTTTTCTAATAATGTATTTATTCCGCTGCCTTAAAATAATTTTTTTAATTGTTTTCATAATTTCCGTTTTTTAATATATTTCTTACGTGATTTAATATAATTTTTTCGTTGTTTGCGCATCAGGTCGCGTCCGTTGCGGTCAGTACGAAGCGTGCGACTCCCGAGATGCCTGACGAAACTGTGATTAACAAGTATATGCTTAATGCCCTGCGCGCGCAGCTGGTCGGCATAGATATCATCCGAATACCAGAATTTGACACCTTCATCCAGTTTGCCTATCTTATCCAGCACAGCGCGATTAATAACAATACACCATCCGTTAAGTTGTTTTGCTATCTCGTAGCCCTCGACAATACCCTTGCGCTGGCCATATCGCGACGGTGATGCACTAAGATAAGTATTACCCATAGCGGCAATAATGTTCTCAGCCCAAAAGGGACGAAAATCAAGGTCATTATTACACAGAGCAACATATTTGGTTGTAGAATGTTTCAATCCCAGGTTAAGGCAACGATTATAATTAAATTCAAAATCATAATGTATTGTCCTTGTTCGCGGTATCTTGTAAACAACGTGCTTGGCTTGCTCAATAATGATGAAATTGAATGTTATGAGCGAGCTACTCATTACGCAGGTATCTATCCCGTGCTTTGTCACCGTGCGCAGATAACCATTGCGGCCATTGCTCACAATGATTATATCCATCAGATTTTCTCCCATATTTGCGGGTTTTTCGGTGAATATAATTTTCGCTGCGTCTGCGAATCTATTTCCCGGCACGGCACGTTCAGTACTTTTCCTATTTGTCGTTTTGCGAGGCTTGCTATCATGTATTTGCTTCGCATACCATTTTTTGGCAGTATTTTTTTGCAACATAAATCATAGAATTGTTTACTCATCATAAAACAGGCGACGGCGCGCTCAACACGGGCAATTAAATAACCCTCGACATTTATTGGCTCGGTCAATGGTCTTAATTTCCACAATACATTATCGCGCCTTAACATTATTACCTGGTATTCTGTATTCTCAAGGATTGTGCGCATGGCAGTCAGCCAATTAGGAGGTACTAACATATCATTGTCGAGCTGAACAACATAATCGCAGTCTTTAGTGAACGGTTGAGCAACTATCATCCCGCCCCAGTCACCTTGATTTTTGTCGTAACGATAATATTCGCAATGATTGAGAATGTCTGTGTTTTTTGAGATCCATCGGAACCATTCGAGAGTGCCATCATCACTTGCATTATCAATGATGATATGTTTATACTCCTCACCCTCAGTTTGTCTCACTGAATGGACTGTGCGGATTGTATATTCAAGCCTGTTGCGGCACCTGGTTATTATTGCTATCATCTATACCCACTTGAATAAGCAGCGCGCCCCTGCGCATCAGCTTTTTTCTTAGCCCTTGCAGCAGCAGCTTTATCGCCACATTTGTAATAGTATTTCTTTTGATGTCCCCACCGATAATAACAACCTTTTTTATCTTTTCCTGGTTTTGATGGCATGATTAAGTAATTTTAAATATTCTTCAATATGTTTTTTATATTCGATAAACTCAAATATAGAAATGGATTTACCAAAATGATTTAATGTATCGCCTTCTTTTATAAGAAAAATTCTTGGCATGATTTCTAATTTATATGATCGTTTAAAAATACAAGTATCACAAGAAAATGATTCGCCTTGCTCTCGACGCGGAAAATACCATCAGGCATCAACTCTTCCCGGTATATGGCAAACCACATATTCTCCAGCCATGATTTTTCTATTGTTTCGGCTGGCTGTGCGTAAATTCCTGATAAATCTCCAGTCATGTGCATAACTACCTTTTTCGTCCCAAAGAGCTATCTTGCGGTGAATGACATTTGACGTTCCGCATTTGCCCATCGACAGAGCGCAAGGGCGGCGGCGCAATTTGCCCTCACGATTAACAATCCAGTCATCAAACCACAGCCAATCATCTTTACTTGTTATATTCTTTGCTATCCCTGCAATATGGCCTGGCTTGAAATAATCATCCACATCAAGATAACAGATCCATTCGCCTGTTGCTTTCCTGATGCCTGTATTTCTCGGCACCCCGCTCCATTTTTTTTGCTTCTCAATTAAATAGCCCTTTATTTTGTCATTGTAAAGATACGAATTTTTTATTATATCTACTGTCTTTTGACAACCATCTGCTATGATAATCAACTCAATATCTTTGTATGTCTGCGCCAGTACACTATCAACAGCCCGCAGTATTTTCTTATCACGGTTCTTTGCCGCTTTCGGATAGTCACCAAGATAAGATGCCATAACTATTGATATTTTCAATATAATCAAGTATTAAATTTTAATATCTCTATACATAGATATAAGACTGACATTATCCATGATGGCAAACATATAATTAATATTATCAAATTTGTAGCGAGAATAAAAAGCAAAAACTGCATCTAAAGAGGTTTTAAAAATAATATCAATATCAAAACCAGACAGAATTAAATATCTTACTATTAAGGCTGATTCTTCTCTTAATAATAAAATAGTCTTTTTATATAATTCCCACTTTTCTGGTATTAATAAACTTTTAATCTCATTTGTTAAATTTGATTCAGACATTTCGTTTTTTAAATGTCTCCAGGAACAATAAACTTTTTCTGTCTCCATGATTTTATTATTTTGATTAATAACAACAAAGATACAAAAAATTATTTATTCCTTAGTCAATTTAATACCTTTTCTTAATGAAGGCCGCAACCTGAATGCCAAATCATCACTTATGTATTTAATCGAATGACGGCAATTATAGCGTCCCCTTTCAATTAGTGGAACATACCCGGCAGCGTTGCCTATCAAATCAGGGTCGTTCTTCCATTTTAACGTTTCTTTAACACTGAATACCTTACCCGCCCGCTTGCGACAAAAGGCCCGTGATGTGTCAATAATAGAGCCATGATAAATAAAATACTTGAATCCTACATTCTCGGCGAACTGCTTATTAACAGCAGCATCAACATTGTTGAAAGTATCATAGGCATATTGCCGGTAATATTTCTGCAGGACACCTTCCGTCTCATCCGTGCCGCGTATCATGTCTTTTATCCCTGATAAATACGATTGATAAGAATTATTACCCGACACATTAGATAGTACAAAACTGCGTACCTTATCGCGTACCTCAGGCATCTCGGAGAGGTTATCAAGAAATGAGCCTTTTATTATCTTATCGCCCTTTATGCCTATCATCTGCTCAACAAAGCCGATATTCTCGCCGAGTGAATCAATAGTCTTTTTCGCCAGCCCCGGAAATGCAGCGTAATATTCTTTTGAGAATGTCGTGGTCTTTAACATATCCTGGCCGTACTTCAGATTGAGCTTTGCGGCTGTTTTCTCAAAATCGTCAAATTGTTTCTCAAGCTGGTTGATGAGCGACATATTATGAGTATTATTTAATAGCTTGCCGCCCTTGGTATCGAATTTGCCGAGATAGTCTTTTATCAATTGACTCAACAAATAATCGGCCATTCTGTTGACAGACTTCTCCATTGATGAGAGCTTCGTATTAATGAAATTCTCTTTGCGCTGCCATAGCTTATTGATGCGATCGAATAGCTGTTGAGTCTCTTTGTCCATTATTCAGAAATATCGAAACCATTTTTTATTATGCTATCAAGAAAATCCTTCAAATATTTAATATCTATTCCGGACAACATAAAAAATATTTCTAATCCATTAAATGAATCAATATGCAATGTAATATTATTTTCATCAAATAATTTAGTAATTCTAAATGTACCCCCGGTATTATATTCCCTCGCCTCTAATCTTTCTATGATTTTCTTTATTCTATCTGGTTCATCAACCCCAATATAAAGATTGTCAGATAAATCAAAATTAAATTCAATGACTTCTGATTGTTTTTCCATGATTTAAAATTATTAATTAATAATAACAAAGATACAAAAAATTATTCAAATTCAGGCGGTTTCGTCTGTGTTTTATTCTTGTCTATCTCGGCAATATATTCATCGACAAACTTATAGACAATCTGCATACGCTTATCCTTTGTCATCTCAAAGAATCCCGGCTCTTTTGTTACAATCTCGTCATAGATAAAGCCATAACAGGAATAAAGAACAATCTGTCGACGCGGCACATTGCCGGAGGTGATAATGAATTGTATCTCGCTTTCCGACTTGCCCTCAAAGGGATTAAGGTCTGTTATCACTTCGTAACGCCTGAAATCATCCGGGTTATCAGCCGTATCGATGCGTTTTATCTCGCGGTCTATCTCTGCAAGCACTTCAGTCGGGGCTTGCGCATCAACAGCCATCTTACGCTCTATGATATAATCGTCCTTGCTCTTAAAGCGAAAATCCTTGCTGAACGAGTGAACGACAACAAGCCCCTCTTCGCGGTCTATCAGCTTGGCAATAGCGCGGACACCGAATTTATATGTAGCTGAATATTTAACGCTCATAGGGAACAAGGTATCATAGACATTATCAAGGTCGATGCGTTTTTCTGTTGCTGTCTCTGCTATCTCCGAGCGCGTGAATATATCACTGTTATAAACAACCTGGATGCAACGCTGCGTCATCTTATCAATATATTCATCCTGGAAGCGCGGCAGATCAATGGGCGGATAGATATAACGCACAATATCATCAAGCGACAATTGCTCTTCGCCGGTCTTTGGCAATGGCACGGCAATAATATCCTGCGCCGAGCGATGTATCTGCAGGCCTGACCCTTCGCATACCGGGCATTGCTGTTTCTGTCCGTCGGGCAGAGTAATAACACCTCCGAAACATTTTTCATTATCACACTTGCGCACACTGACAACTTTCTGCGGGAACACGTGAAGGGCCATCGTAAGGTCAAGCTCACTGTTCGCCTTGACTATCTTCTCAAGATAAGGGAGCGAGGCGTGCCAGGGAGCGATATAAGTAGCCCCGCGGGTGGCAGGGTCGCGCTTCCACCCCACGCGAAAAGCAGGAACATAACCCTGATTATGGGGCTTCGGATATTCAACACGGAACAGGCGATTTTCTATTCTCAATATCTGCTCGCCGTTAATATCGCGCATCTGCCCGTCGACACTTTGATTAAGATAGCTCTCATTCCAGACCTCGGTGATGATGATTGTTTCTTTTGGCAGATAGATGATGTATTTCTCACCGTCCTTTGGCTTCGCTTTCTCATTCTGCTCATCAGGCATCTCAATAATGAACATGGCAGTCATGTATTGCAGGATATTATTCTTATACAGAAAGTCAATGGCTTCATGTGAATCTATCTCGAAAGGATAGGGCTGCAAAAGCTCTTTCACCGGGTTAAAGTCGCCCCATTCGAGAGTAACGAAAGTATTAGGATCAAGGTCGTTCAGCTCAACCCATCGCACTTCCATATATCTGTCCCATGAAGCATCACCCCAGAATTTGCCGAGAATTTTCTCAAGCTCTTTAAGCTTCACATCATTGATTTTGCCTTCTTTGTAGGTTATTGCCTTTGTTATCCCATTTGAGCGCGGCACTTTCTTTTCAACACTTGTCACGTTCCAGGCAACAGAGGTAACAATATGCTTAGTTATCTTCTTGCGCTGTGTAAATAGTTCATCTTCTTCGCGCGGCGTGAATTGCTGAAGCTCATTATCAAGATCCTTGCCGGTGTAATATATCTCGTATTTATCGGCCAGCCTGGTGACATGATCGTAATTCTCATGTCGTAGTTTTTCTTTTATCACCTTAATGATGTAAGGTATAATTTCTTCTTTAGTCATTTAATTTATGATATTTTTTTATTAGTTTTTTGAATATTCTATATTCTTTTTTATTCATTCTTGCCCCACAATTAATTATTTCAACTATTGTTCCTAATAATACGTTGTCCACTTCTTTAATAGCATCTTCAAGTCGTTCATTAAGTCTCTTTTTCATTATTTTTGTTTATTTAATTTTTCTCTATATTTCTTAATTAACGAGTTGTCTTATTTAAGTTTCTTTTGCAAGTTATATTATTTCCGTGTATTATCCATTTAACAGGCGTTCCTTTTAACATAAATGTCTTTTCAGCTATTCGCCACAGTTGATTATGCTTCTTGCTGAAGATATTATATTCGGGTGTTTTCTGACACAAAGATACAAACATTGATGTATTATTGCAACGATATTTACGCATTTCGTATTCGCGGTTAGTTAAAATGTTGAGCTGCACGGGCTGGGCGTGAATAACAAACCTATTAAGCGAGCCGATAACCTGCTTATATAATGCTTGTATCATCTCAATGTAATTCTCACTCATCCAGTCGTCAATATCATGGCGCGTCTGAATATTGTAACCAACCATTATTTTTGCAAGTTCTTCGCGATTCTGTATTATCTCAAAGGGATAATAAAGTTGTTCTTCAATATATCTTGTATCTGCTTTGTTGCCGATAATAAACCAGTCAAACGGTGCTTTCTGCTTCTGTAATTGCGGCACAAGATACTCGGCGGATACTGCAAGATATTTATCCATTAATTCGCGAATCGCGAATCGGCATCTTGATATAACTGCGTGTTTCATTAATATAATTTATCAAATATCGCTTCAAAATATGCACATAAAAAGTAGTCAAGTGCATCACTCGTATGGCCCCATTTTTGATACCTCTGCTTACTCACGGGGTCAGTAGCCTCCTCTTTCATCTTGCGCCCCTCCTGATCCTCCTTAACAAATTCAAGGTCCTGGATGAGGTGTTTGCAGTTATTATCAATCAATATCTCCATGCTGTGTTTACTTTCAAGCAGGGCATTAACAAAATCCCGGCGCGGAATAACCGGGGGATTGCGTTTCGGCACCCTGTCGGAATAGTTATGCAGGAGATTCTGAAGGACGCGCTGCACAATATCGTAATTATGAAAACTCGCCCGCGGATCCCTCGCCTTACCTGTTGCATCACCGTAATAGTAAAGGCCGTGTTTCATGTAATCGTAATAATCACGCATCGCCTCTGTTGTTATCGCCTCCGTTGTGTTCTTTGGCGACGGCAGGCAATATTCCTTAAAGCAGCGCACCTGAGTTTTCTTATTAGGCGTTTCAACTATCTGGAACAGCAAAAGTGTCATATAAGGAACAACATTAAAGTCATAGCTGATATGAACCGGGGTATTATCAAGCGGCGGCACTTCATCAACATGAACAAGACGATTGAATGAAGTATAAAACTCGCCGCCCGTTGTAGTGAACGGATTGGCATAGACAATGCTTTTGCCCCGTTCCTTGCTGTTATTGTCAAGTAAATTCTGTATGTAATTCTCACCGACATTCTGCACATTATGATAAGACGAAGCGATTATCACTTTACGGTTATTTATTATCTTCTCAAAAAAGTCTGTCCGGCTATATATTCTGCTCGCTATCTCGGCGGCATAATCATCAAGACCGAACCATTCGTTTATCCAGTCCACTTTAGCCGGTGATGTTGTTACATAAAGCGGGTTATATTGCTGCTTCGGTAATCCCTCATTCTTTAGTTCGCCATCCACGAGATAAATGCCTTTCTCGCGTAGCCTGGCGAGTATTATTTCTTTAACATCTTCTTCACGGGTGTCTTTTGTCTCATCAAGTATAGCCCAGGCAAATTCTTTGCCCTCATGTGACTTGGCATTCTCAAGCGAGCCGATGAATATTATCGCTCCGTTGCTGAATGAAACAATATTGTAATATTTGTCGAAGTTATGATGTTCTTTGTTGAAATGTGAGGGCGGCGCAATACCGATAACATAATGACCGGCCGGATTGGCCTTTGAATATTCAACAATGCCAACCGATTTCCAGTATTCGCGAATACGGAACATTGTCGAAGTATTCAGCTGGTCGTATGTATTAGCACCAATAAAGCCCTTGACATTCGGGAACTGTTTGATTAATTGCAATGACTTGATGCCGTTGAAATGACTTTTACCGCCGCCCTTGCCCGATAAGAATAATGTTATCGGCTGTACACTTAATAGTGCCGACATTTGCGGCTGGCTGACTTCACTTATTATTGCTGTCTCTGGCATTGATTATAACATCGGGTAATTCTGCTAATTGTGGAATGCTAAGCTCTCTCTTTTCCTGCTGACCGAGATATTGCTTGCCGAGCCATACAAGCATACTGCTATTCCCGCTCATTGCAAGGTCAAACTGTTTCTTTCTTATCAGTTCGATACCTTCGGACTTTTTTATAGCGGAATAAGCGGAAAAAGTCATATTAAACTTGTTCTTGCAGGCTAGGTAAAGAGTATCGGCCGCAATGCCGAGAACATTGGCTATCCCGGTCCCGTCGCAGTGCGCCCGCAAATAGTCATCAACCAAACCCCAGTCTATTTCTTTTCTCGGCCTTCCCATATTACTGTTTTTGCAAAGATAAAATAAATTTCTGATAAATACAATAGCAAAAGCCGCCCCCGAATGAGAGCGGCCCCACTAACCTAAAACCTAATCCATGAAAAAAACCTATTGCAAATATAAGCAAAAATTATTAAATATCATCTTCCCCTTCTGTTTCCAGGTAATAGGCAAGTATTTTTCTTGCTTCTTCTAGCCTTGATTGCTCAAGTTTTTTCCTTTTTCTTGCTAAAGCAATATTTTCTTCAGAATATTTAATAGTCCATTCACAAGAAGCAATATCTAATTCAAGTTGTGCCATATGTACTTTCATTGCTTTTACATAATTTTTGTCCATAATTTCTTTTTTTAAATTGGTATGTTAATATAAATATCAGTGTCTGAAGGCTCGTTTTTCGCCACTATTGCCCGGATAGTAGTTTTTGATACTTCCACAATATAATAATGCTGAATCTTGTGATAAAGATTGCCGTTCCAGTCTATTAATGCAAGATCGCCTGGTTTAAGATCAATCATTTCCATTTTCGCCGGTTATTTCTTTAATGGTTTGACCATTCAATTCGTTACTTATGGTCTTAAGGTGCATAAGCACGGTTTTCATTGCAGGGTATTGTTCCTTCACTGTTGCCATCATTTGTAGTGCCTGATGGTTAAGTTTATAACTTGTCAGTTCTTCTATTTTCATGTTATTCTCCTTTCTCTGTTAGTTTGGATTTGATGTGGTTGATATATTGATCGGCATAGTCCATAGCTGTGTCAAAACCAGTTATAAATTCTGCACTAAGATATTTATTCTCTTTATTCAATTCTTCCCACATTTTATCCGTAAATTTTTCAAGCCCATTACTCGGCAGCAGTTCGTCTATCTTTTGTTTCAAATATTCTGTTTCTGATACATGACTTACATTGGCCGAATTATCAGTATATTCATATATCTGAATTGTGACTATTTTTATTGTCTTTTGTCCCATGATTATATAAATTCTGATTTCCCGTTTATAGTAAAATACACTCTTGCATCATCGGCAATATATTCCCATGCTGCTTTAAGTTCATTTCTAAATGTTTCTAAATCTTCAGGATCAATAAATACAGGTTGTTCAATAGTCCACATTGATGAAAATATACCAACACTTTCATCTCCTTTGCTATAAATATCAATTTTTTGTATTTCTAATTGTTCACTCATGGTCTTGGTGTTTGTTGTCACGGTAAATTTTTATTAAAGAGAGTAAAAGAAAAAACATTATTCCCGTAAATAGCAAAATAAATAAATTTCCACCTGCAATATAAGATGCCGTCCCAAGAATACAGATTAAAACAAAAAGTATAATAAGATTTCTCATAGCTTTATTGTTTATTGGCTTGGTCTAAAAATATATTATCTATATAATCAGAAAATTCACCCCATTCCATGTGCTGTGCGGCATCATAAATATTTCTAAAATCAGGTAATTTTAATCGATTCTCCTCACAGTATTGCTCTGCAAAATGAGCCACTTCCTGATTACCTGTCGGATAAAATTTACTAAAGTCAGCTATCTTATTATCCTTAATCTTTTCTTCTAATGTTTTTATTGCTGTTTTCATATCTCTATTGTTTATTGGTTAATATATCGTATTCCAAAGTATAAAGTCACTTTTGTTAATCATATAAACGAGTTAGGTGTTATTGCCTACGCTTCATTAATTCCCTACAATT
>Ga0315544_1001745_pt1 | contig 16295 bp, 17 predicted proteins | sample SalMarSW160130MG_2_FD_202543 | JGI IMG/M metagenome (GOLD analysis project Ga0315544, IMG submission 202543) | Salt marsh sediment microbial communities from the Plum Island Ecosystem LTER, Massachusetts, United States - Salt Marsh Sediment SW1601-130 ... | reverse complement strand
GAAATCGTGTAGTTGATGTATTCTTCAGCCATGTTAAGCGAATAAACTGGAGTGGGATTCGCCGCTGCAAATCGGACAAACTGTGATCCAGCAATCGCTAATATTAGGCACACGAAAACTGTGGAAAACAAATGTGCTTGCATACCCGTTTTCCTCGAGTTTTTCAATTATTTCTTCTCTAACAGTTCATGTTTACAGCTCATACGTTTTTTGTTCCTTAGTTTTCTTAGTCTTCGTTTGTAGATGGTTACGGCAACTGTAAACACTGCGAAAATTAGTAGCATTGGAGTCCATCTTGGGAACTCCGGTAGTATGTCCGGTATCTCAGTTTCGGAGATTTCGATGGGTTTCATTAATGGATAATTATCTTGATTGTTCGCATCTATTACGTAGGGTGTATCTCCTATGCCGTCACCATCATTGTCTATGCCGTTGTAGTCGCTCCAGTAATTGCCTGTAACACCATAGTTCCAAATGTTCTCTGAGGGAGACGCTGAATCGGGAAACTCTTCAATGGTATCGTAAATCTGTATCGTGTTATTGATGAAGTTATTCTTGTAAATGTTGTTGTTTGAAGAGTGGCTGGAGTATATGCCCTTATCGTTGTTTGTTATGTTGTTTTCAACTATGTTATTGTACTTGCCAGCTCCTAAACTGATGCCTTCATTGTTGTTTGCAATGTTATTTTCAACTATTGTGTTATATTGACAGGAAGACCCGGAAAGAACGATACCATAATAGTTGTTTTCTATGCTGTTTCCCTCTATGCGGAGATTAGAGGAGCTGCGAAATAGGCTGCCAAATTTTTTGTTTTCTGATATGTTGTTTCCAATTATGTTGTTGTAACTAGAGGGATTAGGACTGCGCTCGGACCAGATGCCATTTCCGTTGTTTGTTATGGTGTTTCCAATTATGCTATTGTGATTAGAGGCGTTATAGAGTAGAATGGCTAGGCTGCTTCCTGATATTTTGTTGCCTTCTATGCTGTTTGTAGAACAAGAATGGAGTGTGATTCCATTCCCGGTGCTTGTCAGGTTGTTTCCAGTGATGGTGATGTTTGAAGAACTGAACATGTTGATGCCTGTGGCGAATTGTTTGAGTTCTAGATTCTTGATTGTTACGCCGGTTCTGTTTTTCAGTCTTATTCCTGTTCCGCTTCCATTTCCTTGTAGAGTGTAACCTGTCCCGTCAACAACAATGTTATCACGCTGAACATCAAGAGTATAATTGGCAATGTTCCCTGTGAAAGTGTAAACCTCTCCAACTCGCTGAATAGGCGCTGAAGGATAAACCCTCCCATCCTTTATGATACAAATACTCGGCAGACTTGGTTGAGGCGGAAGAAAATTTGCTTCTGCCAAATTAACGAACTGAACTCCAATTAATGTTGAGAACAAGAGCACCGCAATAAAGGCTGTAGTTACTTTTGTTTTTCTTGTTTGTTTGCTGTCACCCACCTTTTGGTGCTTAAAGAACAGCAAGCATCCAGCTATTGCTACAAGAACTGTTGTTACAGTGGCTATTGTGTAAACGTGTTCCATTTTTGAACCTGAAGCAAAGTAACCCAAGAAAAATGATAATATTACTAAAGGAAGTATTAATGCGTATTTGTTCATGTTGGATTCTCCAACAATTCATTTATTGTCGGATAGAAAATAAAAGATTTTTTGTAAAGGTTTCTTGACCTATCAAATGATACAGAAAAAATGGTTTAGTCAAGGTTTCTTGACCAAAAATCTTTTTGCTTTTCTGCAGACAAAGTTGATGTTGTGTCGGCTATGAAGAAAAAGGGGGTAGTTCTCATTGTGTCGCTGCTTCTTTCTTTTTCAGCAGTTTCTTTTCAGATAATAGGGATAGTGAAAGCAGAGACCAACATTTACATCAAAGCTGACGGAAGTGTTAAAGGAACAGACAAAATTCAACGAGACGGAAACGTCTACACCCTCACTGGCAACATTGATGTCTACAAAGGTTCTGTTCCCTTTGGTGCTGGGATTAAGGTTCAACGGGATAATGTTGTAGTTGATGGAGCTGGATACTCAATTCAAGCATGGGAATATGTGTACAGTGGAATAGACTTGGCGGGAAGAAGCAACGTCACAATCAAGAATATGCAGATAAGAGGTTTCAATAATGGATTTTACCTCGATGAATCTTCTGGCAACACTATTTCTGGAAATGGCATATCAGGACTCGACAATAACGGTTATCTTACCGGTTTCTGGGTTTGGAATTCTTCAAATAACAACATTATTGGAAACAAAATAAGCGACCACAACGAATACGGCATCATATTCCAATTTTCGAACAGCAACATTGTTTCTGATAACAACATAACAAACAACAACTGCGGCATCTATTTCGAGCACTCCTCAAACAATGTGCTCAGAAACAACCGTTTGAATGCAAACAATGAAACCATTCACCTCACATTTCATGTCCTTTCAGACGTTGTCAACGACATTGACACCTCAAACACAGTTGACGGCAAACCTGTCTATTGTTGGGTTAACCAGCAAAACAAGGAGGTTCCTACTGACGCCGGGTTTGTAGGACTCATAAGCTGCACAAACATAACTGTTCAAAACCTAGACATCACTAACAGCCCTCAAGGCATACTGCTGGTCTCCACAACAGACTCGATAATAGCACACAATAACATAGAGAACCATGGAACTGGACTCTCCATTAAAAATTCTCAAAATGTCACCGTTATCGGAAACCATGTGACAGGCATCTCAGTCGTGGGGTCTAACAGTATTGCAATTATCCGAAATGATGTTGCAAACAGCAGAGGAGTTGGCATCAGTTTAACTAATTCAAAAGGTGTCATTGTCTCTGGAAATAACATAACGGCAAACAGTAATGGTGGCGTAGAACTTCTGTACTCAAACGGCAACAATGTATCCCATAACTATATAGCGGACAATCACTACGCAGGCATCAATATCCTTGGCCACAATAACATTGATTGCGACGAAAACCGTTTTGTTGGAAATACATTAATTGAAAACAACGGCTGGGGCATACGGCTATCTGGCGCTGAAAACAACAGTTTTTACCACAACAATTTCATTGACAACAAAGTGGCGGATGCGCTTCAGGTTTCTAATCCTTGGTTTTGGGGGCGTCCTGAGCCGAATGTTTGGGATAATGGTGTTGAAGGAAACTACTGGAGCGATTATACGTTAAGGTATTCGAACGCTACAGAGATAGACGGTTCAGGAATAGGTGACACACCTTTCGTCATCAACGAAGTTAACATGGATCGTTATCCGCTTATGGGTCCAATCAAATTCTTTGACGCTGGCGTATGGGAGTGGACTAGCTACTTCGTTGGTGTCGCCAGCAACTCTTCGGTTTCAGACTTCTACTTTAATCCCGCTGAGGGCTCTTTTCTGCGTTTTAATGTGACAGCTTCACAGGGTACATCATATTTTTGTAGAGTTACTGTTCCTAGAGGGCTTTTATGGGCTTCTGACGTTTGGACGGTTAAAGTAAATGATCAGACAGTTACACCAACCGTCATGCAAGACACTGAGAACACATATCTTTTCTTCACCTACAACCGCAGCGCAAAGACCGTTGAGATCAGAGGAACAGATGCAATCCCAGAGTTTCTATCATGGATTCTTCTGCCATTATTTACGACAGCAACCTTGGCGGTCATAATCTGCAAGAAGAAAACTGGAAGGCTTTCGGCATGAAAAAGCGGAAAAAGCGTTATGGAAACGAATTTCTGAAAAAGCTGATTTTCAACAATCTGCTGTTATTAGTCTCCTAATAAAAGGTATTTACATTACTGTAATAATAGTTAAATAATGGTTCTCATATAGTAAAAAACACTGTGAGACACTTGAAACGAAAAGATTTGTTAAAGTTTGAGAGTGTAAAAAACTGGTTCGACAGTTTAGAAAGCAATGCTAAAATGCAAGGCAGAAAAGGGCTTTCAAAAAGTGTCAAATCAATGCGACTTGGCAGACTTTGGGAGCTCACAAACAAAGGTGAAATTAGCCCAGATGAGTTGCTAGAGGAGGCTAAGGAAGACATTGAAAAAACAGGCAAACGACTTGAAGATTACTTTACTGCAAAAAGTGAAGTCACATCCCATAACACAGCAGTGACCTGTATTGGTTACTTGAGAGGTTTCTATTCGCACAACAACATCACATTTCCTAAAAAAATTAGAATGCCGAGTAAAGTTGAAGCACCAATTACAAACCATGACGCAAAGGTTTCATTTTACGACTTTGATGAAGAGACAAAAGAGTTTGTGTTCAAGAATGACAAAATCAGACATTTCATTCAACACTTACCTTTCCGAGACCAAGTGATTGCATTGTGTTTACTGTCAAGTGGAGCTGACACTCGAGACTTGCTAAACTTGAATGTTGGTTTTGTTAAAGATGCAAAAGGAAGAATGTGTGATAAGAAACGCTTCTTTTGGAGTGGCAACAGGTTAAAAACACGCCAGCCTTTCCGAACTTTCTTTAGTGCTGAGGCAACCAAATATTTAAAACGATACGTGGAACAGGAAAGGGCTAACGCGAAGGATAATGAGCCATTATTTGTTGGAACGGAACGTGAATACACAATTTCTAAAGGGGAACACAAAGGAAAGCATGTTGAAATCAATCAACGTGTGACGACTAATGCAGTTTCAATGAGTTTTAGGACAGCGGCACAGACTATGGGTTATGCTAAGAAAAAAGGTGAACCAAATCCGTTTAGACCTAAACGTTTCCGACACTTGTTCAGGACTGCCTGTGCAATTGCTGAGATAGATAATGGCTACGTCAAGGCAATGATGGGACACACTGACATGACTACACTTTACGTAGAAAAGGATATTCCCCTGTTCAAGAAAGTCTACCTCAAAGCCGAACCATTTCTCACAGTTTTTCCTGGTGTTAATAACGAAACTAGAATGGAGATTAAGGACATGAGAGAGGACATCGTTACACAGGCAAGAGAAACAACCAAACTGAAAAAGGAGGTTACAGACCTAAAGGAACAACTCAAGCAAGCAGTCAAACAAATCTATTCGTTTGAACCTTTACTGGATACGTTCAGTGCAATCGCGGACACAAAGGAAGGACAGGAACTTATACAGAAAATTAAGGAAGCTAAATTGAAACAAGAATATTCAGAAGCCAGAAAAGATGATGAAGAAATAACTAAGTCAAATCCGATACCAAAGAAAACTAAGAGTGAATAACTCACTCATTTTTTCCATTTTTTAGGTCAATTTAATCACAAAAACTAAATGGGAATTTCGTTAATTGTTTAGTGTGTGACATGGAATGAGCTTTATTCGGCAACCACTGCTGAAACCTGAAGTTGAAGAGCAACTCAAAGATGAGCTCTCACAGCTTTGGTTAATGGGCATGAAAGGTAAGGACATTGCTCAAGAATTGCAGTTTGGAATTGAAGGCACAGACTATGAAAAACTGAAGCCTCATTACGTTTACTACTACCGACAGAAATTTGCTGAAGATGAACCAGACCTTTTTCCACGACGTAATAAGCCTCCTTTTGCTAAGGATGAAAGCCGCTACAAGCACCCACCTGAAGAACTCGGCATCATGGAACCTGAGGAATTCATTGAAACGCTAGATGAAAAACTGCCACTCATTGACACCTTTTACGCTAAACGTGCCAGAAGTTTTTTGATTGTTCTTTTTTACACGCCATTAAGGTCAAGTGAAATCTATGAAAGGACGATAGAAGACTTTGAGATAACTAAAACAAAAATTACTATACATCTACTTAGGAAGAAGAAACGTCACAAGCCCACTGACAAGGATGAACCCATTGACATTCCACGTGCATTTCCGCTCGTTGATGAAGTTGTTGATTGGCTTGAAGGTGAAGAATGGAAGAAAAAAAAGGTAAACAGAAAAGGTGAAGTTACTTTCAATTTGCGTCCATGGGCGATAAGTCATGACACTGCCCGCAACTACGTCAAGGACGTCTTTGAAAATGCTTATCCCCATTGGTTTAGGTTCAATTTTCTGACAACTGAAGCTAATTATCCGGAGACAACAATTGCTGAACTTAAATCAAAATCACGCTTGACTCTTTCTGCGCTTGAAAAGTATGTCATGGCTCCTAAGGTTGTTGAACGGAAGCTGGATAGACGTAGAATAAAACGATTCAAAGATAGGGGGTTGATAAAATGACTGGAAAAGAACCACTAATTCCACCTGAATGGGAAGAATATTGGCGAGATGAATTCACGTGGCACTGGAACGAAGGACACCCTGCTAAGGAAATCTTTGAAGAAATGCAGTTTGATGATCCAAAGAACACACCGTGGAAGCCGCTGAAACTGTGGCATGTCTACTATTTTGCTGAAAAATATGGGTTGAAGAAACGTCACAAAGCGCGTAAAAGAAGGGCTACTCAAGAGGAAACTTGAATCAAGACGTGATTTCAACGATTTCAAGAGTGTTCTCAACGGTTCCTTGAATGGATTTCATGACTGTACACATGGAAGAAAAAACGCCAAATTACCTTTATTTTGTAAAAACAACGGATTTTTAAAGTTTTTTGGACGTATTTTGTGTATAGTCGTATAAATTAACACTTATACGAATAACATCCATTTTTCCATTCAATATAAGAGGAAACGCCAAAACATAATATATAGAATTAATAATATCTAATTTTTCCATGTTTTTCCGTACTTTCCAAGGAAAAACCGCAGAAAATAGTGGGTTCTCTACGGAAAAGTGATTATCCAAACATCCCAGTGTCAAAACAGTGCGCGTCCCTGTCGAATAGGGTGTTAAAAGGTCTTCTCCTACAATTCTTAAGTTAGCTATTCATATTCAGCAAGCTCCCACTCAGTAGGTTCTTTCTTTGACTTGTCAGGTTTAACAAAAGTAATTTTGGCTTCAAGTCCTATAAAGTCTGGGTCACAAGTTGTTTGAATTCTCCCCCGTTTATACTTCCCTTTCAAGTGTGGCTTTATTTTTACAGTTTTTGTATAAGTTTCTTCACCTGCAACCCACCCTACTTTCCATCCTCCTTTGACTGTTTCCATTTCTTTCTCTTCAACAATTCTGTCAATGGTTTCTTCGTCATATCCCTTCTCAATTAAACTATTAATTAAATTTTGAATTTCTACCTCTTTTGCCCTGTCCTCAATTTCAAAAAGGGTTTGCTCAAACCAAACGTACTCAGGGTTTCCGTTTGCCATGTCACGGTAGTTCTCATTGAAAGTTTGGTCATAATCCATACAGTCCCAATCAAGATATTCGGGGTCAGCGTCAGGGTTCAACTTATTGAACTTTTTTAGTAATGTGTACTTTTGCAGTCCCAAAGGCATAACTCTATTTCTTCTCATAGAACACTTGTGTGTTGAGTTGTGCATATAATTTTTACTAAAATCTTTGAACACTTCTATTCAGTAATAAGTTACAAATACTGAAAGCATTAATTCTTAACCCATGTATAACCTCTTACCCGAAGAAAAAGTTGCTCAACTCAAAGCTAGACTAACAGCTTTGAAACGTGCAGTTAACAGCTATACTGTCTGGGAAATGGTGGACCCTCCACTCAAGTCCGAGGAAGAAATCAAGAAGATAAAAGAAAACGAAAAGGCTGAAATTGAAACTATCACAAAAATACTCAAGGAGAACACTAGAAAAAAGAGGGAAGCAACTAGGCTGAAAAATCAACGCGTACGAATGCAAGGAAAATAGTTACCTTCCAACAACTATTTTTCCAGACCATAGTCAGCTTTTATCTCTTCTGTCATTCGTTTCTCATATTCGTCTGGAAATTTCTCTACGTAACAAGACGAGTGATAAACGCCGTTTTTAGTAATGTAAATTTGACCTTCATTATAATTGACAAATTTGTGACAAACTGGACATTTCAAAACAACTTTAGCATGTGCAATTAAGAAAAACTCTTCTAATCTATCATTCATCTTAAATTCTCCTCTGTCAATTTTGAGTTTACCACATTACTGAGTTTTATAAATTCGTCCGTAAAACAACAGGAAGTGTCTTCAGTATCTTCGTGACTTACAAGCATGCCTAAACTTTCCATTTTCTCTACTTCCTGTTTCACTGTTTTGAAGTTCAGCTTACTTGTTCCTGCAAGTAACGAAATTATTGCCGAACAATTATGCTTAATCAATGCCTCAACTACTCTCTGTCTTTTAGGAATGCCCGTGTCACGTGAAACACGTTTGATAGTTTCTAAATCATCATCTTCAATTTTGTCATGCCCTCTTACTACTGCAAGTAGATTAGCCAACTTGGTCAATTGCTTGACTACTCTTGTAGGTGACTCAGGGTCGGCAGGATTAATCTCTATAATTTCTCCTCTGTAGCCATACTTCACATAAACCCAAGTTCGCATTAAACTGATGTATGTTGCACAGTCAACAATGACTTTTCTTTGTTCTTCAGTTAACTCAATTTTCTTTGGTCTCAAATCCATTAAAAATTGTTTTACAGCACGACCAATTTCTTTTCTCATTTCAACTTCGTGACCCGTATTTCTTGATGCTTTTAATACTCCAAGTTTGTCAATAGTGTGCATCCGAACTTTCAAAAAACGTTCACCTAAAGTAGTCTGAATTTTTTGATAATGGTCTATTGCAGGTGTAACTCCAGCAATTAAGCCCATCTTACACTTTATTCTAATCGGCTCTGGAAAGTTGCCAAACGCCTTTTCTATATATCCATCATAAATATCACGAAATTGAGCAAATATCTCACTTCTTTCAGCGGATGGTAAGTCAAGGATTATAGTAAAATCCTTTATCAACAGCACGGTGCAGTCTAACTTTTGAGCTAAGCCAAAAACTTTGATTTCTGTGTCTCCCTCTTTGCTTTTGAATATTTTTCCGCTAATCAGTGTTTTACTTGTTAATGAGCTTAAGCTGTACGTTCCAGGAAAGTTTTTCACACTTCTAATAAGCTCACTTTTTGTTCCGCCACTCGGTGCAACTATAAATAGCCATATCGGGTCACCTAGTATTTTTCTGTCAAGAACTGAAGCAATAAAAATGTCAATTACTTCATAGTCTGAGTCCTTAAGGTAAAGCCACTTACCTAGGACTTTGTAAACGTCTTCCTTTTTACTTAAAATAGGAGTGAGCGTATTGTTCTTACTTAAAGTAGGAGTAGGCATGTCCTTTATTTTTTTATACGGACTAGTAGTACTTTTAGTAAAATTGTCCTCTTTACGGCTCAACTGTTGTCACCCCCGTCAATTAATGTTAACAACATAAATCACTCAAGCTCAACAACTTTCTCAACAGGGTCTTTGATGATGCAAAATTTTGAACCGTTTTTTCGTGTTTGGATAACAGCGTATTGGTTTCCAATGTGGACTATTTTTTTCTGCTCAATTAGAAACTTCAAGTTGTCTGATATGGGTTTTTGACTGTGAAGCCAGTTGTTTTTTGCTAACGCTCTAAAAATCTCTGAAAAGCGCATCCCTACTCCTTTGTTTTGCTTAAGAACATGTGATATTCTCCTAGCGACAATTCTATCTCCCTTTCTTGTCATCTAATTTCACTATATAACAAGTAACAAGAAGTAACTTATTAACTTTTTTGTAAATTGTGACGAATCAGATTCATATGAATTAACCAAATTTGAATTCAAAATAATTTAAGGAAAAAATCTACTATATAATGTGTAGATAGTTAGGAGGTGAAATTGTTTGCAAGTGTGTAGTCTTTTTACTAAAAAAGACCAACACAAAGCCTTTGTGTAGCACGATTTCCCAAAAGCGCTTTTTTAGTTGGTGTGCGCGCGCAAATTGGTGCATAACTACTGGTTCGTGTTTTCTTTATGAACTTTGACGGCATACTTTTCATTAATCTTTGCAAAAGATTTGAACTTGAGCAATTGTGGTATGACCATGAAATGAATTATGTAGTTATTTGTTGTCTCAGAAGAGTATTACTTAGTCATTTCTATGACTTGGGTTCTTCAATATTCTAATTGCTTTTAATATCTTAACTGTCTTGGGATTGTCGCTGTTTAGTTTGATGATTCTCATACGGCCATAGTAGTTGGAGCTGACAATGCCTTCCTGCTCCAAAATCTGAACGTTTCTATTCACTTGACTGTAAGTGCTGTTAACCTTACGTACAAGATTCATGATGTGAGTTTGTTTCACCTTTGATAGTGTTTCCAGAATCTTTTGTCTGCAGGAAGAGCTAATTAGCAGAGTGAGGTCCAAAGTAATTACCACGTAATTTTGGCTGGAATCTTCCTTTAAAAGCTGCGAAAAAACTGACAGCGAAAAAGGAGAGAGAAGACTGAAACTAAATTCTGGAATACTTTCACGTACCTCTGTATTTCCCAAATATTTCGTCTTGCTTAAAACTCAACACATAGAGTAGTGGTATCGGTAAGGTTGACCTGATTGGTTGAACATTACCTAAAACCCGAGGCTAACTGACTCGGAGGCGTGTCACCGCCTAGCCCTAAGTGAAGGGCAGAAAGAGAACATATGAAAATGAGGGATATACAAATGAAAAAGGTTATTTCCATAATAGCTACGCTATCTTTAATCATCACTTTGATGCCGCTAATAATCTCAGAGGTTAATGCAGATGATTATGATGCCACGGATAATTCTTGCACTCACTTGCATTATTTGGGTCAAAGTCTAGAGTGGACACTCTATGATGAGGCTACAGCCGTAGGCATAGGCGCTAATTGGTCAGGTGGCGAGTATGGTTCAGAACATTTCTTCTTTAGAAGGGTCATTGGATATGGATTAGGAGTTGGTTATGCATCCGGCTACTTGGAATGCTACATGTGGATGGAAGGAGGATATAATGACTGGCCCTACCATTACACCAACCCCTCTTGGACGTATGGATGGATAGCTAACCAGGACCCACCCCCCTCGGGACAAACCTATTACCGTCAAGATTACTCGCGTGAGGAAACTTATGCAACAAGCGAAATTTGGGCCGCAGCAGAATCATGGTTTTTCGATCCATACGAAACTGAATGGTGGGATTGCTTTGCTTATGCCCATTTGGAATACTAGGAGTAGAAACATGATTCCGCTCAAAAAGTTGTTTAAGAATCGCAAAAAACTTGGAAATTCCAATAAACTACGGAAACATCGATCTTTTGCAGTGTGTATCTTAGTCACAGCTATACTTATAATCGCTTCACTTTCTTTCATTTCAAATGTCGCTCCCACTCAATCGTCGACGGTCGCACTTGCAACAGATGAAAGGCAAGTGAATGCTATAGATGTGACTACTCAGACAGTTCCATCTGCTTCGAAGCTATTTACTCAGCAACAATTTCAATGTGATGTAGTCTATGCCTATGTTGGCAAAAGTAATTCCAGCAATGTCTTCGGTGATTTTAATGGACTTCTAGAATATCCATTGAGTCAATATCCTTCCGCCGTCTACCTTAACTTCACACGTGTTTCAAATGCTTCAACTGAGTTTTGTGACACAAAATTCGAGGTCTATCTGATTGAAATAACTACTGACAAAGGTCCAGCAGAAAAATACATTTGGCTCGAAGGAACAAATTACAACCATACATTCTCTGACTTCAATAAAGTACAATCGGCCGCTACACACGTTGACGATTTGATTGACCGTCGTACTCTTACTGGACAGGGAGGACATTTCAAATTCAATTGGACCACTGCGACATCAGTAGTAGGAGGCTGCATAGGATCAATTGCACGTTATACAAGCAACCCTAGCAAACTAGGATTATGGAGTGCTGGGCAACCAGATACCGTTACAGTAAATATCCGCATATTAGGTTGGATAACAATAAATGGCGATTCCATCTCAACTACTACAAACGCTGCAAATACCAACAATATCCTGGAAATCCAACTACAAAATCTTGAAAACGGATTTATTTACAACAAACTAGTGCCAGACGATCAACTTTCGCAAATGGACCTATTCAATCCAACAGTCCGCTGATTTCAGAAAGATATCATAGTCCCACCATAACATGATAACATAAAAAACAAATAAAATCCCCCCTTTTTTTGCCGTAAGCTATTTTGCTGGAAATGTTTTTGGCACAGAACTTTTAGACCTTAAACCAAAAAGGGTTCCCATCAAATCACCGAAAAAGGATCAAAAATCCTAAAAGAAAAACCTCACAAAATCGATGTCATATATCTAAAGCGATTCCCAGAATTTGCGAAGTTTAGAGAATCAAAGGAAGAAAAAAAGAAAAAGCGACTTTTGGGTGAGGCGTGGTCTTCTTGGCTGCGTCGAATTTGAGTTCCGCAAGGAGGGAGAAGGCGTAACAAGGTGGCTGTAGGGGAACCTGCGGCCGGATCACCTCCTATGTCCGCCAAAACTGGCTGGAGCTGGGAAAAAAGCGCCAAAGTCGATTAAAAAGCTATTTTTAGAAGAGCACACTTTCGTTTTGCCGCTTGTTGATGCGGCGTATTTTGTTTTTTATGCAGTTGCTGGTTTTTTGTGGGCAGTTTTTTATGTGCTGTTGACTGCTGAAAGCGCCAATAGGACCCTTGCCCCTATAGGTTTCTGCATAATATTTCTAATAGGATCCAAGTATCAACAAGAGATAAATGGAAGTTTAACGTATTATTATTTGGTGCTGTTATGAAGAGAACAGCATTAACACTCATACTTATTGTGATGTTCTCAACCTTAGTTGTTATTGGAGCACAGCGTATCGAGTTTGGTAGGGCAGATTCTGTTCAAGTGCAGACTTTACAATCGTCAACTCTTGAACCTCAATTCGATGTTGATTTAGTGTACACTTATGTTCAAGGTGGCTCTTATGGAACTTTTGTTTTCAACGTAACGCGTGTTTCTGACCTGCCACTTTCTTCAGAATCTACGACTGAGGTGTATAAAGTAGAGATTTTTTCAGACGGACAACTTATAGGCAGCAAAGCGGTTGGGTGGTCCATCGGCAAGAGCATGTCCATGGATATTGCGATGGGTTTCACCATGAGTCTACATTCTTTTTATACTTCCAAAATGTATGGGTTGCAGCGTGTATCAATTTTCTTTGAACCCCTTAATCCTAACTTGGTTGAACCTATTTCCTTGAGCATAAAGAGACTAGGGTGGATCACAGTTGATGGCGACTCTGTACGTAGTAATTTGTTAGGTGCCGAAGTCATCCAGCAGTTTCAGCTTGAAAAGTTTGAAAACGGATTTCTTTATAACGTTTTAGTGCCTACAGACCAACTGTCGCAAATCGACCTGTTACAACCATTAAATTCATCTAACCTAAATTCACCTTCACCAAGCCCATCTCCCTCTCAAGAACCTACATCGTCATCAGAACCACCGCCCGAGCCTTTCCCAACAACATTAGTCGTGGCTCTTATGGCTTCAGTGGCTGTTGCTAGTGCAGGTCTACTGGTCTACCTCAGGAAACGCAAGCATTAAACCGAGAAATAATAGTGAGAGAAATCTTGGAGATCTAGTCATTCTACTTCCTCTCTCGTCCATTATCAAGTTTTTGTTTATATATGGCAATGATTACCAAAAATGATATAACTGACAACATTATCAATGAAGAGAATTCTGAGATAATAATTGGTTCTAATAATGGGAAGCGGTCAATGTTGTTTTCATTAATATAAAACGGCGTGTCTCCTATTCCCAAACCATCTATTTGGGCAGCGTTTGGATACCTAATAAAATAGTCACTCCAATAGTTACCTGAAGTACCATTATCCCAAACATTACCACGCCCCGGCAACCACTCAATTGGGTCACCAAAGCCCATATAAGCTGGAATGGACACCTGCAAGAATTCCAGTGTAACGGGCATCGCTTCGTTTGATAGCAATAAAAACATCGTCAATACGCTTTATGCCTCTGAAAATCTTCATCAGTATATTCTGCGACTTTGTTGATATCAAAATTTGAAAAAGCCTTCTTAATATGAGGTAATTTACTGGTAACTACTTTTGCTTTCATTCCTGCGTTGTGGATATCCCGTACCAAGTTTTCAAAAAAATACTCGTCAGGCAGGTTTTTGTTAAAAACTCTTGTGCGCCGTTCAGTTATCTCTCTTACGAAATTGTCACCAATTGATATAGTTTCCAATTTCTTAAAAACCAAATCAAAAATGGTTTTCAACTGTTCTTCGTCCCGAATTTTCTTGCCATTTTTCATTTTTTGGAAATCCCATAATTATTGTCTTAACCGAACTCGTAAAAGAAATTTGTCCTTACAGATTATTTTGCTTCTACATACACTCTTGCGTGCGCAAAGTCAAAGATTATAATTGATGTGAAAGAATAGACAAGTAATGTGTATGGTGATGTTGCTTTGGAGGAATGGAGAGATTACATTGAATCAGAGATTGATAGAATGTTACAAGAACAGATTGTTGGAGATGTTGAATGGGTTCAGAAAGAAACTGCAATGTCACGATTACTAGTTATCATGCACCGTTCACCAGTAGCGGCTTCAAAGGTTGGATAAACTACATTGTGATAGGTATTGGAAATCAAACCTTTGATAATAATTACAATAAGATAGAAAGCAGGGAAATTAACAACTACACAGTGATTATTGACGGAATTGTCAGAAAGCAAAACGATGGCTGGACCATTAACGATGATGGCTGGATAACAGTTACAGGCGCCACATCAAATGCAACAATTCTTTTTGAGTACATACAAGATGGCGAATCTCCACCTGAACCCGGACCTCCTTTGCCCGATGGAATAGATTCAGAGGAGACTTTATTATTGTTTAACGTACCTTTAGTAACAATATTGGCATTAGCAGCAGCTATTGTAGCAATCGTGATAGTGACTGTGGTCGCCTTCAAACTAGTAAGACGTAAAGCATTATCTGGAACAGGAAAATAACCAAGACAACTATCCATTAATGGAGCCTATCGAAATTTCAGAGTTTCCCTCATGGACCATTATTCTGCCAATTATCTTAGCTTTCACACTGTTTTCTATAATTGTCAAAAGAAAGCTATACGCTGTTAAGGTCTCTTAATGAAGCTAAATTGTTGCTTGGCTCAGTCAAAGAGTTTAATAAATTAATGCGCGTGCGCAAAAAAGTTTAACGGTGAGGAAAAAAAGGTAAAAAAGTTAATAGTAAGAAATCCATGTATCTACCTTAGTAGTAGTCTCCTAATATGAAAACAAAAAGAGAAACTGTTTTGTTATATGGTGGACGGGGCGGGATTTGAACCCGCGGCTTCAGCGATGCCAACGCTGCGATCGTTCCAGGCTGATCTACCCGCCCATGACATTCTAACCCAGACAAGAACGTTATTAAGCGTTATGGGCAAGAAGAGAATCCCGCATTTCTGAGTATTAACGCTTCATGTTTTGGGTTTGGGAACAAACTGAAACTTAAATAAGAGAAAACCATCCTAAAATGGCTGTAGGGCCGGTCGTCTAGTCTGGTTAGGACATCTGCTTGACGTGCAGAAGGTCGCCGGTTCAAATCCGGTCCGGCCCACCATTCTTATTGAAAACAATTTTACTCTATAACCGAGAAATGTATGGCTTGTGATCTGGCGATGTCTGGCATCGAAGTTACGAAAGAACAGAAAAAGAAGCAGGTGAAATTGTGCACATCACTTATCATCTGTACACTCGCACTTTGCCGGGCAAAATCGGGAGAAGAAGATCCATGTAATAATCGAAATTCTCTTTTTTTACGATAGGAAATTTATATTCTGTTATGTCTGTTACAACGTTTATCTTCGCGGCACCGATTCTCCCCGCTGGGTGCATCTCAATTCGGATAATATCATCATAAGCTATTTCAAAGTTCTCTTTGGTTGCCATCAAAATACTTTCTGGTGCATCAAAATATTTTTTAATTTGCTTCTTTTGCCTCCACTTTGCATATGAGTATGGTCCAATAATAAGAACACAAGATGTAAAAAACATCAATTGCGTCTGCCACATCGGCTCCAGCGTGCCGCGAGGGTGAATCGCAGTGAAGAAGATCGCTGCAAGGAATAACCCTCCAATAGCCCCACACACGATCGCAACTACCACCAAAAGAGGAGGTATACCAGTTTTCGCCGCACTCATTTCATTTTTAGTGAAGAATAACGTATAGCGGCTAAAATCTTTGTTAACTTCGATGCAAGCTAAGACTCTCGGCTTTTTCAAGTCTGTTTCATTCGTTTTGTTCACCTCTTACAACGATTAATTATACCATTTATCTACACTTAAATTTTCATGCTGAGTACACACGTAGCGAAAGTTAATCAAACAAGTACTTCAATCCAGATTTGCTTAATGCTCAGAAGGTCGCCGGTTCGAATCCGATCCGACCCACCATT
>Ga0315544_1001744_pt1 | contig 16298 bp, 18 predicted proteins | sample SalMarSW160130MG_2_FD_202543 | JGI IMG/M metagenome (GOLD analysis project Ga0315544, IMG submission 202543) | Salt marsh sediment microbial communities from the Plum Island Ecosystem LTER, Massachusetts, United States - Salt Marsh Sediment SW1601-130 ... | reverse complement strand
AATTGCCAGTTAAAAAAGGCTGCCAATTCTTGACCGATAATCTCTGTTTGATTAAAACCACGGTAATTTTGTCTTTTATAGTGAAGAGGGATAGGAACTAAAATCAAGGATGAATCTTTTAAAAAAGGTGGTTTCTGTAATAAAAGCTGTTTAATAATAAGTTTTATTAAACTCTCTTTTAAATCTCTGACCAGTTTATATTTTAATTTAGAAATAGCTTCTTTAATCAAGCCACGATAGTAAAAAAGAGTTATCAATCCATCAAGTTTTTCTTTATTTTGACAGAAAGGGTGGGTTCTGCCTTTAAAGCTAGGCAGCGAACAAACGGGGCAGATTTGATTTAAAACTGGTCTGATCTTTTTCTGGCAATCCGGACAAAGATAACTCCCCCATTGATGACAGCCTAAACAGATTTTGGGGAAAAGAAAATCTAATAACATAAAAACTGCCGGTAAATCCGACAGTTTTTTGGTGGAGATGCCCACGATGAGGTGGGGTCCGAAAAAATTTCTAAAAGATTTCTACAGACTTAGTCAACTTTTAATTCTCGCCTTAGCCTGATCCTGTTGACCGGAAAGCTAAGGTAAAGATTTTAAAGCTTAAACTTTAATGTAAATCAGTCATTAAAGTTGCATCTTGGCTACGTTGATACCTGTTCCTCTCGCCAAGAGAAAAGAGAACAAGCAATGTTTAAGCTTAAGCGTAAACATAAGCGTTAGTTTTATTAACGCCGATTGTTTTTGATACGCTTTTACGAGAAGTATCATTCTCGATCTGCCATCTTTTAAAGAACTTCTCCGTCGAAACTTACATCCCCAAAAATTATAATTTAATTTTCCTTTTTACTTCTCTTTGCAAATCTCTTTTTTTAATTGACTCTCTCTTTTCGTATTGCCTCTTCCCTTTAGCTAAAGCTATCTTGAGTTTGATTTTATTGTGCCTAGTATAGCATGAAAGAGGGACAATCGTCAAGTTTTTCTCCTTTATATTTTGTCTCAATTTTAAAAGCTCTTTTTTATGGAGAAGGAGCTTTCTTGGCCTCTGCGGATCATAGTTTTTATTTTGAGAGAAGATATAGGGATGAATATGAGCATTGTAAAGCCAAGCCTCACCATCTTTGAGACGAATAAAAGATTCCTCTAGTTTCAAATGGCCATCTTTAATGGACTTTACTTCAGCTCCGCTTAGGACAATGCCGGCTTCAAAATTCTCTAAAAGCTGATAATTAAAAGAGGCCTTACGGTTTAAAATTTTCATTTGATATCAATGGTAAAGATTTTACTGCCGATAAGAAGAAAAATTTTACCTTGTTCTTCTAAAACAAGCAAGTCATTGGCCTGAGAAATTTCTGACCAAAGATATTCTGATTTATATTCGCCTGATTTATCGATAACTACTATCCGAGAATTGCCTTTATCAAGAAGATAAAGACTCTCTGAATCAAAGTCCGTGTAAATGACGCTCGGATTATTTAATTCCTTTTCTAAACCGCTGATGGCAAAATAATTACTTTCACCCTGGGTAAAGCGTAAAACACGCCCATCACTTAAGAGGACCCACAAAGAGCCATCGATGGCCATGGAAAGGGCTTGATTTAGATTAGTTGCCTCCTTTAACCATCTCTGCTTAGTCCCAAATTCTGTTTCCAGAAAGGGATATTTCCATATTTCTCCACCGGTATCTAAAAGATAAAGATTACCGCTGAATTCTTTCATATCGACAATTGTTACCCAAGCTTCATCTTTTTCGATAAGCAAACTTGGTGTTTTCCCAGCCTGCAAAATACCTTCTTCAGCCAAAACATAGGCCTTTTCTGTACCAGTCGCCAAAAGAAAGGCTCCTTTTAATTTCTCTCCGCCTGACAAAAGGGAATTCTTTTTGTCCTCTGTTCCTAAACTATAAACAGAATTTTGATTTTTATCTAAAATAATCAAATAGTCATCCAGTAAAGAAAGTTTATTGCCAAAGGCACCTGCCTTAATAATCTCCAAATAAAAGAATAATTCACCAACGACCTCATGCTCTTGCAAAGTTTCCGCCAGAACTTTCTCTAATTCTTCTTTAAATTTTAAGAATTCTTCGCTTTCTTGACCCTCTTCAATTTGGCCAAGAAGATCTTTGGCGGTTAACAAAAACTCTTTTGACTTAGCTGGATTCAAAGAAAGTAAAGCCTCCCCTTCTTCTTTTTTCAGCTTCGCTTCTCTTAAAATCTCCTGACTTTCTTTATTGAGGCCTAATTTTTCCCTCTGTCTCATGCCAAAGAAAACGCTCAAAGCCAACAAGGCCAAAAGAATAACGGCCACCGTCATTAAAGTTTTCTGCGGACGAGAAGATTTTTCTTTCTCACTCTTAAGATAAATGGCTCTTTTCTTAAGATAACGCAATAAACCTTCTATTGAAGCAAAAATTTTATCTTTAAAACCTAAGATCAAAGATGAGAAAAAACTTGCCTTTCTGCTAATGCTGACCGCTTCTGAAGAAGAAAATTCCTTTTCTTCTTTCTGAGGTCTGGAAAAAATCTTAAAAAGAATTCCGGCCGCTCCACCGACCTGTTCTTCATGGACTAGAGGAGCTAAAATTTCAACTCCTTCTTGGGGCGAAAGCGCTGATAAGGCGTTTTTTAAATTATTCTCATCAACCAATTTAAAAAAATCTCCACTCCCCAAGAAAAAACTATCACCTATCTTCAGATAACCACTTAGACTATCCTTCTGAGATAAGAGCGGGGAAAGCTGACCATTACGGTAGATAAAAAGCTTACCGCCATCATTAATAACCGCATATAAAATTGAGCCCAAGATGACCACTGTCCCGATGCTTAAATCGAAATCTTCTTCCTCGGCTTCTTTAATAACTTTCGCTACAGATTTTTTTAAATGACCAAAGGCTGACTCATTTAGATCACCATAATATTCTTCCTGTAAACGAGAGATTATTTCTTTACCAACAGCGGTAATTTCCCCTTCGACTTTGAAATTATTCAAACTGATGACCGCCAAAAGCTGACCTCGTTTGGTTAGTTTCTCTTTTTGTTCAGGAAATTGAGGAGAAAAAATGTGAATCCAAGAACCGCTTTCTTTAGTGGGAGTACTAACAATTTTAGCCGAATTGAGCAGAAATTCATCTATCATTTCAAAGAATAATAAAGGCGAGAATAAAAATAAAAACGGCGATGGCTAAATGAACCCAGGCTATTAACTTAATAGGCCAATCTAACATTCCTTTCAGAGTCTCAAACATGACTTTTACCTGACGAACAATAATCACCGCGAAAGCTAAATACAAAGTAAGAGCAATAATAAAAAGAATTTTAATTAAAAACCAAAAATTAAAACCTGAAGCAGCCAAATTTTGGACGAATTGCTCAAAGGGAGTCATTTAACCCTCCCTTCTAATTTTTCTTGTTCCTCCTGTAAAATTAAATCATTTAAAACAGCCGTCACACTACTTGGATAAGGAACAGCTTCGAAACAAACCTCGGGAACATGAGCGGCGGTTTGAATAAAAACATCACCATATCGGAAAAAGGAACGCACAAAACCCTCCGTCTTAGAGGAAATATCTTGAATACGATCAATTTTCATCTCACTAACATCCTTAAGGAGAATATTAACAAAGTTTATATCAATAATTCGTTCATCAGTAACAATATAAATATTAAAAAACCAGGTTAAAAATCTTTCAAAAGCGAAAGCAAAAGTGATGAGGTACCAAAATATAAGGCCCATGATGCGAAAGCTTAAAGGGATGGTCGCAAAGCTAAAAAAAGCAAAAGCAAAAAGAGGAACTAAAATTAAACCTAAAATTAAGAGCATCCAGCCAACATTGGTGATGAGGTGACGCCGGAGAAACAAGATTGTTTCTTCATCTCTATCTTGAATTTTAGCCCGGATATTTTTAGGGTGGACGGCAAAAGTAGCCAAAGCATTTTGAGGACCTCTCTTTTTAATCTCCCTAATCGTCTCATTATTTTCCGGCTTAAGAAAGTCCTTCTTTTCTTTTTTCTTTCTTTTCCGATGATTATTAGCAACAAACAAATCTGGCATCATTAATATTTTATCATTTCTGTTCAATATTAAACAATTTTGACTTCAAAGCAATTCTTCCTGGCGCCCGAAGATTAAAGACTGTTTTAAACTCTTCGCCAGAAACCTTAAAAGAACCTCTGTTGGTCGAGAAGACTACTTTGGCTGTTTTACCATCGGTCGCATAGCTAACATTGACCGAGGAAATGGAAGAAAATGAACCCCCTCGACTATTGGCTTCATTCTTCATTTGCTCCATTGACCAAGGATCACCACTTGAGCCAAAACAAGAAACATAATCAACCGGCAAAATATGTTCTGCTCCCTGCCCAGATCTGTAAACTAAAACAGCATTTAAGATGTCTGCCATTTCTTCTTGATTTAACCAAGGATGAGAACGTCCACAAGTAGCTCCGCTTCTTGATTTATACCAGCCTTTGTAAAACCAAGGTGAATCAGCCTTTTTCTCCCAAGCTTCAGAAGTCCAACAGCCTTGGTTACCGCAACTAGTGTCCCAATGACCAGGGGTCGAGTAACCTTGAGCAGAGTAAGAATAAAGATAACCACCAGCTGTCGAGGCATACCAAGCGGAAAACGGCTGTCCATTAGTAACTAACACCCACCCTCTGGTCGCATCGACAGCCTGATCCCAATTACCTCCTTTATTGGCTGGTTTATAAACCTGACAGCTCTCTGTCGCACAAATAGAACCGGCTCCATTATTGGTATAAGCCAAAGCATAAGAGCGAGCGGCCACTGCTTGAGCTTTCAAGGCTTCCATGCCTCCCTCGTCTCCCCAAGAACCAGGCATTTCATAAATCCTTTTGGTGTAAGTCTCCAAATCAACGGTTCCATAACCCTGAACATTAATGTTAATACTCGTCGAATAATCCTTTTTAATTTCAATACCACTGCCGTAATAAGCTTTTAAAATATCCTCCGCTGATTGGCCAGCTTTAGCCCGGCCAAAAGCTCCATACTGACTCATCCCCTTACGATGAGGAGCGCCAAAAGAAAAGGCCGCAAAGGCGGGAGAAAAACCAGGATTATAATCAGGACGAGAAGCCGGATCATCAGCCAGAGGAACATCACCGACCGTTGTCTGAAAAGTCCCTGTTTTCTCTGATAACAAAGCCTGCTGTTTAGCTGTTAACTCGGCAATTTGGGTTGAAAGTTGAGCTTGATACTTTTTAGCCTCTCCCACTTCAGTTCTAAAAAATTCCGCTTGTTGGTCAAGATTTTTTTGCGATGCTGCTAAGCTTATTTTATTTTTCTCCAAAGTCTCTTTATCTTCTTTTAGATCAATCAATTCTTGAGAAATCTCACCAATTATTCTCCTATCTTCACTAGCAGCTGTTTGGCGATAAGAAAGTTCCCTGAATAAATCCTTAGCTGAAGAAGAAGCTAAAAAGATTAAAAAAGGAGAATATTGACGAGATCTTTTGTAGTAACTTCTCACCCTCAGGGCTAATAATTGATTCTGATATTCTAAATCAACTTCCCGCTGAAAAATATTTTGTTCTAAAGTTTTTATTTTATTATTAGCGACATTAATTGCCCCCTGGATCCTGTCTATCTGAGATTCTAATTTATCTAATTCTGATTCTAAAGGCCTTGTGGCTTCAACTGACATCTGCAAAGATTTGTTTAATTCATTCAAATCCAAACAAATTTGTTGTAAGGTAGGATCACCTTCATTGCATTCTTTGGCTGAAGAAAAAGAAAAAGGAATTACCAATAAAGGTAAAAGTAAAAGCAAAAACCATCTCTTGGAAGAAGATAAAAAAGTCTTTAGCATCTTTTTCTAGTATAGCATTTCTCTCTTCTTGAACCCTATATCTATATTTGCTAAACTTTCCTTAATGAAAAAATCTTTCTTTTTAATAATAGGAGTCCTTTTTTTATTCTCCTTTTTTTATATTCCTAAAAATGCCTTTGCCATCACCTGTGGAGATCCTTGCGAAAGCGATATAAACTGTCAAGGAGCCACTAACGGCTGTACGGAATGTCGTGACGCTTCCTTTTATACAAGTGAATGGACAGGGTCAATTTATAAAACATGCCAAGAACCTCTAGAATATGAAACAAGACATGAACAAATACCAGATATTGCCGCCCCATTAACGGAAGAGAAAAAAGAAGATAAAAAATCAGGGAGCATAATTGAAGATGTTACCACAGAAGATTTAGCCGCTAAAATTAACAACATGCTTCCGAAAGCTATGGGACTAGGAGGTATTATTGCCTTTATTCTCATTATCTTTGGGGCTTTTCAAATCATTCTTTCTGGTGGTAATCCCGATAGAGTTAAAGCGGGTAAGGAAATGATTACCTCGGCCATTGCCGGGCTCTTGTTAATTATCTTCTCTGTCTTTATACTTCGCTTGATTGGTTATGATATCCTAAAAATACCAGGATTTGACTACTTCCAGTTTGGCGGGGGTCAACCAGGCAGTGGAGGAGCCAGTGGTACTTGGTAAAATAAAAACAGCTTTGTTAATTTAGAAAGAAATATGACAAAAATCGCTTTTTTACCACAAGCATTAATATTACCCGGCGGGGAAAGAATTGTTAACCCGGTAGGATCAAAATTTAGAAATATTGGCGATATTATCTCTACCCTTCTCCCTTACATCTTCGTCATTGCCGGTTTAGCTCTCTTTATCTTTCTTATCATTGGTGGATTTGGACTTCTGACCTCTGGGGGGAACCCGGATAAGATAAAATCCGCTCAGGGAAAAATAACCTCCGCCATTATTGGCTTTGTTATCATTTTTGTCAGTTACTGGTTGGTAAGAATTTTAGAAATTGTCTTTGGGATAGATATCGTTTAAGTAACTACTTGCCGAAGTTTCTCTTCCTCTGTTGATAATCCAAAATCGCCTTATCTAATTCTCTAGGGGTAAAATCTGGCCAAAGAACATCAGTAAAGTAAAGTTCTGCATAAGAAGTTTGCCATAAAAGAAAATTAGACATCCTGACTACTCCTCCAGTGCGAATAATGAGATCAGGATCAGGCTCACCCTTGGTATAAAGTAGCTTTCCAAAAGTTTTCTCATTAATCCTTTTTGGTGGAATTTTGTGAGAAACTGCCTGTTTTACCGCCTGAAGAATTTCATCCCGACCGCCATAGTTTAAGGCAACGTTAACTTTTAAACGCTCATTCCTTTTAATAATATCTGCCATTTCTTTAACCGCCCTGGCTACCTTTCTGGGAAAAGCCTGGAAGTCACCTAGGACAACTAATTTAACTCTCCTTTTTCTATATTCTAATTTTTTTTCTTTGCAGGCTCTAAGTAATAAACCAAAGATGCCCTTGACTTCTTCTTTTGCCCTTCTTTGCCAATTCTCGGTTGAAAGAGCATAGACTGTTAAAATCTTCACCCCTAAATCTAAACAGTGATTAACAATTTTCTCTAGAGATTTTACTCCTGCTTCATGTCCTTCATCCACTCCTAACCCTTTCTTTCTAGCCCATCTTCGATTACCATCCATGATAATGCCAATATGCTGGGGGATCTTTTTCTTATCCAATTTTATCGTGCTCACGGTAAGATTGATTCTAGCACTTTAAATAATCAAAGTCTAATTAATTGACAGCCTCAATGAAATCCTGCTACACTTAAACGGTGAAAAATTTATTAGCCTTCAAGATTGATATTGGTGAATCATTTTGGATAAAGGACAACGTTGGTATCGGCAGTGATCAGGCTAAAAAGGCCGGTTTTGGCTCCATCGGTGAAATCCTCTCTAATCTTCTTAATAACGTTTATGTATTAGCAGGGGTTATTCTCTTTATACTCTTGATTGTCGGTGGCTTTATGTTTATGATTGGGGCAGGACAAGAAAATCCTGAGAAGGCCAAAAAAGGTAAACAGGCGATTACGGCCGCCCTTATTGGCTTTGCTGTTATTTTCTGTTCCTATTGGATTATCAGAATTATAGAAATTATCACCGCTGTTAATATTCTTAATCCAGGCTTATGAATAAATTAGCACAAGATAATATTTTTGGCGGAGTTACACCCCCAGTAGCTCTAGAAAAAATCTCTCCAGGTGGCGATCCAGGAGGAATGATTATCCTCTTCAATAACATCTTAAAATTGCTGGTCATTGGTGCCGGAATTTTTGCTCTCCTTAATTTTATTTTGGCTGGTTATAGCTTCATGAGTGCTGCTGGTGATCCTAAGAAAGTTGAACTCGCCTGGGCAAAAATTTGGCAATCAATGGTCGGTTTACTCATCATCGCCGCTTCTTTTGCTTTGGCAGCTTTGATAGGTAAACTGCTATTTGGCAGTACTACCGCCATTCTCTCGCCAATTATTTACGGACCAGGAGAATAAAGATGAAATTATTAGCAGATAAACCACTACCAACAATCGAAGTCCCAGGAGGATTGGGCCCTTGGAGCAATCCTGAAAGATTAGAAGAACCAGGAAGTATTCTGGCTAGCATCATTAGTATGGCCTTGGGGGCAATGACCCTCGGAGCAGCCATCTGGTTTCTATTCCAAGTGATTATTTCTGGTTATAATTACCTTAGTGCCGGTGGAGACAGAGAAAAACTTGTTAATGCTGGTCGTAAATTAACCAATTCTATTATTGGTTTAACCATTGTCATTGCCGCTTATGCACTAATCGCTTTGATGGGTAGATTTTTCGGTATAGACTTCTTAGACATTAAAGGAGCTATTGATTCTCTTGTCGCTAACGGAGGCTAAATGAAATTAATCAAAGCAGTTTTTGCTCAAGACGGAAAAATATATAATCCCTTACTTAAAGATACCCCAATTGGAAGGGGAGGAACTGAAGGTGCAACTCAAACCATTGGCATTCTTATCACCAACATTCTCAACGCGATGTTAATGGCTGGAGCCATCATGCTTCTCATCATGATTGTCTGGAGTGGTATCAGCTGGATTACTAGTGGTGCCGACAAAGAAAGATTGCAAACAGCTCAAAGAAGACTAACCAATGCCATTATCGGCTTCATCATTCTTATTTGCGTCTTCGCCATTGCTAACTTCATCGGCAGTATCTTTGGTTTAGGTTGGTTTAAAAATCTAGAAATTCCTTTCCCGACAGCCGGAACAGTTTGACAAGCAAAAGAAAGAATAATAAGATTATTAAATATTGAAAGGGGGTGAAAAAAGATTAAAAAAATAATTACTAGAGTTAAGAATTTCTTACCAGGGACAGTTTTAGCCGCTGATGAAATTAAATTAACTCCAGAAAGCGATTCAGAATTTTCTAATCTAGCCAACTTAACTGTGCCGAGAATTGTTTCTGGTGCCATTCAGCTAATTTTAGTTATTGCTGCCTTGGTTGCTTTTGTTTTCTTAATCATCGGTGGTATTAAATGGGTAACTTCAGGCGGTGATAAGGAAAAAACAGCCGGAGCTCAACGAACTTTAACGGCTGCCTTAGTCGGCTTGGTTATCGTTTTTGCTGCCTGGGCGATTATGAAGTTGCTTGAAACTTTCTTTGGCATTGAAATCTTGACCTTATCTATCCCAACCGTCTAGCAACAAGGAGTTTAATTATTTAAACTAATTTTCTTGACGGAGCCTTGTTTTTATTGTAAATTTAAGACGTGAAGAAAATTGCTTCTTACTTAACCATGTTGCCGGCGGTTGTTTTAGCTAATGATGACCTCGGTCCTGAACCGGCAAGTTTTGAAGATCTAGGCAAAATAATTAGCAATATCTTAAACATTGCTCTTCGCCTAGCTGGAATAGCTGCTTTCATCATGATTATTGTCGGCGGTTTCCAATACCTCACCGCGGGTGGCGACCCTAAAAAAACTCAAGCCGCTGGCCAAACAATTACCTATGCTGTCTTCGGACTTATCGCTGTTATTGCTGCTTGGTTCATCTTACTTTTCATAAAAAAATTCACTGGGGTTGACATAACCATCACCAATCTCGATTTTAATTTCGTAGGATTTTAAGATGAAAACCTGCTCAAGTAGTAAAAAATATTCTCTTAAACTAATCTTTCTTGTCAGCCTAAGTTTCTTTTTTCTCTTTGGAACTCAAAAAACAATTTATGCTGAGTCAGCTGACTTAGAGTGCCAGCCTGAGGCTAAATATACTTCAGGAGAAAGAACAACCAGACCAGCTGAATGTAATATCTGTAATCAAGATGCTCCCCTAACTTCTAGTTGTGCCGATTCTTTCAGTGTCTACGATAAAGTTGAGGTTTTTTATCCCGAAAATGTCCCTGAAAAAGTAGAAACGACATGGCAAGAGGAAATTACTATTGATCCCAAGGAGATTACCATTCCTTTTGTCGGTAAAAAAAACAAAGACTCTGGGTGGGAATTTTGGGAAGTCTCAAACGCCAATGAATCTGCTTATATTACCGATTATTTAGAAGGAACTAATGAATATTACAGAAATTACGGCAACCAAAACACCATCACCAATTATCAAGGAGTCCTGAGAAAACTTACCCCTTATGAATACCAAAACCAAAAGAAAAAAGAGCTTATTGCTCGCGCCGAAAGCGGGGAAATCCATGACTACAAAGTCAAATACATTTCCCGTCTTTGTTGGGACGTCCCCCTTTGGCTAGATGCAGCCGGCTTATTCTTTGACAAGCTTACCGATCTTACCTCTGACAAGATCGTTAACACCATCTTTAGTCTTCTTAATATTGACGCTCGCGTTGACCTGAAAGCCCCTGATGTTGGCCATTATTGTCTCTATGCCAGTGCCCAGGAAGGTCCCCTCCAATGGCTTCTTGTTAAGGGGAACGACTTTATTGATCTAACACCAGCTGAAAGTCTTAAAGATTTTCTTATCACTCTTTCTCAAAAAATACCTGGGGCTGTCCACCTCTACGATCTTAATGGCGCCGAAGGTAATCTCACCGATTTACTGACAAATAGCCCTCCTGACCCTAACGATGAAGATTACGAAGAAAAACTGGAAGAATGGAAAAACAGAGACGAGGGCTATTGGTATCGCCTCTGGCAAGCTGTCCCCATGTTAAGCCGAGAAGACACCAAAGGAACGATTGAACCTTACCTACAGGCAGAACATGAAAAAGATAAATTTGAATTTGAGGAAGAAGATACCATTGAAGGAGTTCCCCATTTAGCTCGACTCTATGAAGGGAGTAAAGAAATTAATAACATTCTCATTCCCGCCGGGAAAGATATCGAAATGGTTGTCAGTGAAGAGAATCTAGAAGGAGAATGTTTTGAAGAAAATTATCTTCTGGCTGAGAAAGAAAAAAGTGATACTTTGTGCTGCGAGTCAATTGACATTTCTCTAACTGCTTATGAGGAATTCGACAATCCCTATTACCCTTGCCAAGAAGCAACCACTAGTGCTTGTTCAGGGACAGAAGATGAAGATGTTTCTAGGGATATTGGTCTCAACCTGAAACACCCTTACCTTGACGAAATTTGGTCTTACACGACCAATGCCAACGGCGGCTTTTTTAATATCTTTCGCCCCTACCAAATAGCTCCTTTCGAAGACATACCAGCCGCTGATGTTACTAATAAACAAGATCCTGATATTACCAGTTATTCCGCTTCTCCGGGAGAAACCTCACCTAAAGAGGGCCTCTTTTATTTCCCCCACCTAGGCGGGATCCAAAAAGCTAAGGAATGGGTTGTTAATGAAGCCTTAAGACCGGCCGTATATTGATTGAATTAATCATCAATTGATGCTATCTTTTAATTAGAGATGAAAAAAAGACTGCTCAACATTTTTAAAAAATTCGCCTTAATCAGTTTCGTTTTGCTTCTATCTTTCTTTGCCTTTAGCAAAAAAACAGCCGCTTTTGAAACCCCTTCCCTAAGCTATCCACTTCAATTTGAGGAAGCTATCAGTGGGACGGATGCAATGAATCTCCAAAGCTTTGTTAATGAAACAATGAAGGCCGTTGGAGCCTCAATTTTACGTTTTATAACCGGCACCTTCTTCAGCTTTGACCCAAGTGAAATTGGTCAAGCCAAAAACTCAAGTGAACCAGGACTTTTATCTGCCGGTGGAATGATTATCGCTGGTATTTATACCTCCCCTCCTGCTTCGGGTGTCCAATATCTCGCTGATCTAGGGCAAAAGTTAAAAATTGTTAAACCAGCTTTCGCCGACGATGAAACTTTTGGTTTCAGTATTATGAAAACTACTCAACCGATATGGCGAACTTTCCGAAATATTACTTACATTTTATTTGTCTTAATTCTCATCGTCATGGGTTTTGCTATTATGTTCAGGGTTAAAATTTCTCCCCAGGCAGTGATTACCTTCCAAACAGCTCTTCCTAGAGTAATTATTGCCCTAATCCTAATCACTTTCTCTTATGCTATTGTCGGCTTGATAATCGATATAGGAATATATTTGAGTGGCCTTATCGCTAACATATTTAAAGATATCGCTATCCAAAGCCATCTTCCAGGTATAAACATATTAATTAACGTCGACGAATGGGCTGTAAGTGTAATAACCCCTGGACCATTACAACCACTCACTAAACCAATTGGAATGGCCCTTCTATATGCAACATCTATTTCTGCTCTCTTTCTTATGCTTATTCTACTCACCCCAGGCATAGGTATAATCCTAACCCTTATTATTGGCCTTTTGTTATTAATTGCTTTCTTCAGAACCATTTGGACTTTAATTAAAGCCTTCGCTATGGTTGTTATTAATCTTGTCTTTGCCCCTTTTAGAATTTTAATCGGTGTCTTACCAGGAAGTAGCGCCATCACCGATTGGCTAAAAGATGTTGTTGCTAATGTCGCTGTCTTTCCGGCAATACTGGCTATGTTTTTTGTTGGAACTTATCTTATTGCCGGAGGAATTATGTCGGGAATTGGTAATACCATAGAGAATGTTGCAGGTTTATTTGGTCCTGAAGAGGTCAGTTTTTGGGAAAAACTAGGAGAGGCTATAGGGCTAGAAATCTTTAACGTCTTTATCGCCATGTTGTTTCCTCTGATTGGCATTATGATCATTTTCCTTATCCCTAAAATCTCTGAAATTATCCAATCCTTCATCACTAAGAAACCATTTGCTTTTGGTACAGCCATGGGTCAAACATTCGCTCCGGTCACTACACCTACCAAATGGGGGTTAAAATTCGGTCAGGATATTGGAACTACCTATCTTAAGCAAAGAATAATTCCTCAAGGGAGTGTGAGTGAAGGCGGCGTAGATAAAGAGAAATCAGAAAAGCGTGGAACCTATAAAGCAAAGGCAGGATTTGTTAAACAAAAGAAGGGGTGATTAATTCCCAAAGAATTTCCTCTCATGTAATAATGTGCCTGCCAATGCCGCTTGGTGATGTAAGTTAACTCCAAAATCCCTCAAATATTTATTAATGAATCTATATTCATCTTCGTTCATAAAGGCAATTTTCTCTTTGCCTGATGTATAAGATTCCATTAAGTCAGCTATTACTCCCTTCAGAATAGGGTCATCCCACTTTAGCTTTGCAGCTCTTCTGTAATTTAAAAAGACAGAATGGAAAATCCCTGCTATAAATTCTATTTTTAAATCCAAACTTCCTTCGGGATCAGCAACTTTAAAAGGTTTTATCCAGCCCTCAATAGTATCAGAATCAAAATCATCAGGTTTCCAGGCTGTCTTTAATAGCAATTCCTTCACATTTAGGTAGGTGGGTAAACTACTCATCAACCAAACTAAATAAGCATTTTTACCAAGTTTCCCAAAAGCCATCTCATCAATATGCTCACTTAAAGGTTGTACCTCTCTTCTATTAATAATCCGACCCCTTCCCCTATTTCTTTTAAGAAGTCTGTTTATCCTCGTTTCGTCGACGTAATCATTGCCTATTTCCTGTCTACCTTCTTCATTCAAAAATAACTCTTCTCTGTCAAAAGTTTTGGCATCTCTAAAAAATGTTGCCCCAAACCCATAAATTCTATAAAGAGTCAATTCGGGCCCCCTATCTTTAACCGTACCAGCTTTGCCTTCTCTAAACTTTCTAAAATAAAGAGCTTCTGCTAACGGATCATTCTCAATTTGATTAATATTCCAGGCAGAAGATTCGAAAGTGGCCTTAGCCATTCTTTGAGCTAATTGCAAAGATTTTTTGACTGCTTTTTCGAGACCTTTATCATCAATTTTTCTTTTTTCTTTTTCAAAATCTTTCTTAATGATTTTTCTTAATTTATCTCCCAAAAAGATATCTATAATGTCCCTTTCTCTTGATGATATATCTTTATCCATTAAAGTCTTTAAATCAAAGCCTCCATCTCTAGCTTTTACTTTTAAGCCGCTTGTTGAAACTAATTCTAAATATTCAAAAGCTTTCCTCACATTTAATTCTGGAGGGGCTTTCTTAAAAAGGAAATCAAAATCTTCGCCTTGTAAAAGCCATCTTTGTGATTCAGGGTTCCCAAGTTTATCGACAAGATATTCTTTTGTCTCTCTAGGGGGGATTCCTTGGGCAATTACCGCCGAATGGTGAAGTCTTAACCTCGCTATACATTCTCTTTTTAAATTCTCATCCAAATTTCCTTTTTCTAACAAAGGGTCGATGGCGCTTAAGGCTTCTGCATTACGAGGATCAGTCAAAGATGAATTATTAATCTCTATCGTTTCTACCATCGGGATCAATATTTTTCTCTGTTCTTCTTTTTTATTAGGAAGTTTTGAAATCTTTTCGACTTTTTTGTGGGAATCCCTAATCTTTTCTGTGGCTATCGTTCCTCTTCTTGAATAGCCAATTTGCTTTTCCTTTTCTTTCAATTCTGTTTCATTAAGTTCATCCAATTTTTTACTTATTCCCCCCGCTACTAAAAGCCAATCTTTATTATCAGGCCCAAATTTATCAGCACCCTCTCCCAATTCTTTTATTAAGTAGTCTTTACTATTTATCAAGTGTTTATTCACAGGATTGGTAAGCTTTTTTACCAAGTTTATTAAGTCAGGATTAGAAACATCCACTTGACCTTCCTTATTCTTCTCAATAAGACTATGCATTTCAGGCCAAACTATTCTTTCTTTTTCCTGTGAAGGGCTTTCTTCTTTCCCTGAACTAGGCTCATTTTTCATCCTTTCTAATTTCTTATCAATTCTTGAAAGAATCTTCTTGACTCTCTTTGCCCTCTGCTTTGCTTCTTCTTCCTTTTTATTAGCCCAGGCAATATTTTCATTTTCTGGTCCTTCTTTTTTTTCAGACATCTTGGCTTTTATTATAACAAGTTTATAAATTTTTTCCTAATTAGTAACTTCTAAATTGTTCTCTTTTGCTTGTAATTTGACCAGGTTTTATGCAGTTGAACTTACTGTTATAACAAAGTTATCATTATTAACTAAGAGGCCCTGCCTATGGAACAACATCCTGTCCCACAACATATCGCTTCATACGAATTCCGATTAATCGGTGATATGACCCTCAAGCAATTCGCCCAATTGGCAGCTGGGGGAATATTAGCCATCGCCGCTTACGCTCTCCCTCTCCCTAGTTTAATTAAATGGACTCTGGTTATTTTTATTGCCTTTTTGGGCTTTGCTTTTGCTTTCTTACCGATTAATGAAAGGCCCCTTAGTACCTGGCTGATAGCTTTTTTTAAGGCTCTCTTTTCGCCAACTGAATTCATCTGGAAAAAGAAATACAAGAAACCTGATGTTTTAGAATCCCTTCCTCAAGCAAAAGGAAATATAAATCAATATCCTGCTTCTCTTCCTTACGCCGAAGAAGAAAAAAGTCCATTAGACAAAGAGGAAGAAAAATTCTTTAATAAAGTTGATCATCTTTTTCAATCGACCCCTCAACCACAAGTCATCCCCACATCACCACTAAGAGCGCAACCAGCACCTATCCCTCGACCAGAACCGAAAGTAGTTCTTCCTCAAGAACCTAAACGACCTAAAAAACCAACTGTCGAAGCTAAAATTAATAAAGAATTATCCATCCCCGAAATACCAACAAGGCCCAATCTCATCGTCGGTATGGTCTTAGATCCTAATGACAAAATAGTCGAGGGAGCTATCTTGGAAATTAGAGACACTCAAGGAACCCCTGTCAGAGCTTTAAAGACTAATAAGGTTGGTCAATTCTTAATCGCCACTCCGTTACCAAATGGACAATATGAAATTGAGGTCGAAAAAGAAGGCCTGTTATTTGATATCATCAATCTTGAAGCTAAAGGAAAAATTATCCAACCAATAGAAATAAAAGCCAAAGGAAAAACGGAAGGAGTTAGTAACCCTCCCACCGTTAACTAGTCATGACTGACCCAACCAAAATCGCCATCAAAGCCTCGACTCAAGATCATCTTGAAATAG